>Ga0172373_10007808_pt1 | contig 13744 bp, 19 predicted proteins | sample Lak10m_2_FD_114546 | JGI IMG/M metagenome (GOLD analysis project Ga0172373, IMG submission 114546) | Freshwater microbial communities from Kabuno Bay, South-Kivu, Congo - kab_092012_10m | ecosystem: Environmental > Aquatic > Freshwater > Lake | place: Democratic Republic of the Congo... | reverse complement strand
GCCGAATATGAGGCATGGCAGTCTGGCCGGACACCGCTACCAGCCATTCCCAGGAGTACACCGACCAAGGCCACCCCGAAGCGAGACGACGCCTTCACGCAGGCGGCAAGCCGTGTGGCAGCCGCAAACGACGCACGCGAAGACAACCACGGGAGAATGGCCCAGCACTCCGACAGCCTCTCCCGCCTCAAAGGAAGACGGCTAGGCAAGGCACTGACCGAAGAAGACCAAGACGAGGCGGTCAACGTCATCTTGGAGAAGATCGACGCGGCCAAGGGCAACACTGCCATCATCAATGGCTGTCTCAAGTGGGCTAAGCACAACCTGAGTAGCGACCGGATGGCGGTGGTCAAGGAAACGGCAGAGGCAGCGTTGCGGGGATGACCGCGTGCAAGACGGCAAGACGCCAAACCAAGGGCGGCACATCCCGCCCAGGCCCGAAGTCCTTATCGTCGTCGGACCCGGTGGCGTCGTCGAGGTCTACACGTCCCGTCACATCCCCATCACAGTAGCCCAGAAACTCCAAGGTCTGCCCGACACCGCAGACGCCGAACTCTACGCCGAGGAGTACCTAGAACGGTCGCTGCCCCAATGGGCCAAGGAAATCTACCTGCCCGGCAACATGCAGACCACCAAGACCATCCGACTACGCACACCATCTCAGGATATGGAACGGAGAGTCAATCTGGCACTGGTACGCAAGGCAGCACACCTTCACGAGGAGGATGGCAAGGATGTCCAAGCGAACGCGAAAGACGATACGCAAGGGACTGGCTAAGCGGCACCGCGACCGGGAGAGAAACCAGCAGAAGCTACGCCACCTCAAACGTCGAACCAAGCCAACGGGCAGAAAACTCACCCAAAAGGTAGCCATGCAGTTTGAATGCCATAAAGTCTTCGACAGGCTGTGGTGCGGACCTGACGCCCCGATGCTACGAAGCGAAGCATACAAGTATCTTGCGAGGATTCTCAGGCGACCGATACACATGGCCCACATCGCACTTCTGGATATGCGGGACTGCCTGTACGTGATTCGGCGGGTGCAACAGGACTACGAGAAATTATTCCGCAAATCCGCGTGAAGGTCTATTGCACTTGGAGTGCAAACCGGATAGAATCAGCCAACGTCAGCAGAAAACAATCGGATGAGTGCCGTGAAAAACCAGTGGATATTGACCGAAGAAGCGAAGGCCAAAATTCCAGCATGGAATGAACGGTGGATTCAGATTATCCGCCGCACGCAACCAATGACCGCCGAGGAACGTGTCATTGTAGAGAAGGCGATACGGGCGATGTACCGTCTTGCAAATCTTGATGGCGATTCGTTGCGTGTGGTGTTTGTCAGTTCTCCGCTTATGGCTGCGGTCGTTTCCGGTGCGGCGGCTTCGTGGTGGTATCGGAAAGAGAATGCCACGTATGCTGCCACGCGTGATGCCACGCATGCTGCCACGCGTGCTGCCACGCATGCTGCCACGCGTGCTGCCACGCATGCTGCCACGCATGATGCCACGTATGCTGCCACGTATGCTGCCACGTATGCTGCCACGCATGCTGCCACGGATGATGCCACGCGTGCTGCCACGTATGCTGCTACGGATGATGCCACGTATGATGCCACGTATGATGCCACGCGTGCTGCCACGGATGATGCCACGTATGATGCCACGTATGATGCCACGCGTGCCGCCACGTATGCTGCCACGGATGATGCCACGCATGCTGCCACGTATGATGCCACGCGTGCCGCCACGGATGATGCCACGCGTGCCGCCACGTATGATGCCACGCGTGCTGCCACGCGTGCTGCCACGTATGATGCCACGGATGATGTAACCAAAACTATGATTGCAGCAGCGTTGTCGATTGTTGGGCAGCCAGAATTTGCAATGAAGTGTATCGGTCGCTCGTGGAACATACGGAACGGTGGCAATATGTGGGCGTCATGGACAGCGTTTCTTTCGTTTGTTAGCGACGTTGTTGGGTGGAAACACGCATCGCACGAGGCATATAGGAACTACGAATTGGCGTGCATTCACTCAGGCCCGAGATACATGCACAAGCGATTTTGCATCATTAGTGACTTCCCCAGAGAGTTGCACGCGACCATGAACGAAAGAGGCATCTACACGGCCCACAACGACAACGGGCCTTCGCATCTGTGGTCTGACGGGTTTGCGATCTGGACGATCAATGGAGTTCGCGTCGATGAACAAATCGTGATGCGTCCGCAAACGCAGACGGTTCAGCAGATTGCGAACGAACAGAACGAAGAGATCCGCCGTGTCCGCATTGAACGGTTCGGTTGGCCGCGATACTTATCCGAGACGAACGCCAAGGTTCTCGACTTTCGCCGCAACGACGTGGACGCGACGAAAGAGTCGCTGATGGAGGCGGCAGACGGAAGCAGGGTATTGGTGTGTGCGTGCCCATCGACGGCTAGGGTCTACGCGATGCGAATACCTCGTGAAATACAGACGTGCGAAAACGCCCAGGAATGGCTACATGGCGACAGGCGCCTGCGAGTCGTTGGGGCATCTTGACGAAAGGAGTGCTTGAAATGGCTGTATTAACAGCAAAGTCGGCAGTGACTCAGATTCAACGGCAGGCCGAGAAAATCAAGTCAGACGAGACGCAGCGGTTTCCCGAGGCGGCAAGCGTCGGGGACTCGTGGCGGCAGGGCGATGTGTACGTTACGCTACTGACTGGCGTTCTGGTAGGTGCCGAGAAGTTGCAATCTCCTCCGAGGCAACTGGCGGAAGGAACGACGCAAGGGAGTCGGCATTGCCTTGATTCACTGGACGGTGTGACGGCGTATCGACTTCCGAATCCGGGGATGCTGGATGGCCCGATTCTCGTCTTGGAACAGGAACGGACGGTAACGCACCCGGAACACGGCGATGTTGTTCTTCCGCCGGGTTGCTACGGCATCAGCTACCAGCGTTCCTTGGACGCCGACGAACGCGAGCGACGGGTTGCTGACTGAGAACGGAATGGACCATGAAGCGATTTCCTGTACAACCGCACCTTGGCCGCATGTTACGTCAGGCCCGCGACGAATCGGGCTTGACGCAGCAGGACGCGGCCAAGCGTGCGAAGATTACGAACGCCTACCTGTGCCACTTGGAACAGGGGAACTGTATGCCAAGCCTAGACTTGGTATACCAATTTGCGGAAATCTACGAGGTTCCAGTGTCAGAATTGGTTAGGCAAGTCCCGTCTGACTTTGGACAATGGCTACGAGATGCACGTCGCACGTCAGGAATGACACGTCGAAGTATTGCACAGAAGGCGAACATCACAGCAGATTATATTAGAGAACTGGAGAAAGGTGACGAGTCGCCAAGCACTGAACTAGCGTCATGGTTAGCGAGAGTGATTGGCGTGTCGTTGACTTCTGGCATACCTGACGACGTTTGAGGTTCCACCACCGGAGAGAGTGACGCATGACGCGAGAAGACTTCGCACGCGAACAGACGCGGTGCTGGATATGCGGGTGGACGGGTTCGCACATAAACCCGCTGACGACCCATGAAATCGCCAGAGGGCCGGCACGCGAAGCGGCACTCAAGGAACCGGCGGCGTGGTTCTGTGCGTGTCAATTGTGTCACATGGGCATATTGGATTCCATGCCGATTGCAGAACAGTTGGGCATCAAGGCACTGGAAGACCCGGAGAACTACGACCGCGTGAAGGTGAATCTGCTACGGCATCGGGCGAGGGATGCGATAAGCGAGAATGAAGTCATCATTGAGGCGGCGAAGCACTATCAGAGGATTCGGCAGCGATGCTAGTTGAACCAGACCGCGAAGTCAAAGCCAGGAAGGAACACAAGTGCTGCCTGTGCGGATTGCGTATCCGCAAGGGTGCGATGCACTGGCAGCGGAAGGTGTATGACTCCGTTCCGTTCGTGATGCGGATGCACGCGGTTTGTAGGCACGCTTCCAAGGACTGGGACCAATTGGACTGGGAGTCGTTCATGGACGACTTTGTGGAGTTTCGGAAGTACGACCTTGGCCTTCCGCTGATTGGCGGACACGCAGAAGCGAGAGTATGATGTGTCGCAAGTGCTTTCCGAAGTCGAAGTGACCATGGACGCCAGGACCGCCAGCCAAATTCGGGCACTCGGCCTGAACCCTGACAAGCTACCACCGGGGACGATGATAGGCGGGAAGACACTGGCCGAGGCAGAATCCGAGAAGCCCAAGCAACCGAAAGGCCCCAACAAAACCGAACGGAGTTGGATAGGGCACTTGGACTGGCTTGTGTCCATCGGCAAGGTGCAATGCTACTGGTACGAACCGTTCAACCTGAGGCTGACCGACCCAGACCCGCAGACGCGACGGCAGACGTTTTACCGCCCCGACTTCCTCGTCATCATGGCGAAGGAATGGCAGTTGGGCGACGTTCGGCCAAGGCTGGTCGAAATCAAGGGCGGGCATATTTTCGAGGATGCCTCGGTCAAGTTTCGGTTGGCGATGGCGGCGTACTACCCCGCCTTCCGGTTCTCGATGGTTCAGAAGCAGAAGTTGTTGACGTGGCAAACGATAGCAGGGGAGACGTGGATTGAATAACGCCGTATCCTATCCTCGGCGGACGTGGTACGTCGTCGAGAACCACAAGACGCACGAACGCATCGCCACGTCGCATCCCAAGCGATACACCGATGGCGGCACATGGGCGATGGTCCAAAAGGTATCCGCCACCGGCAAGCAAGACGCACTAAGCAAAGTCAACGGAAAGAAGACCATGAGTAGCTATGAGGAGTTCCTGGCAGGAAAGCATCTTCGCTTTCAGAACACCGGGATTGAAGTCGATGGCGACCTGAACCCAGTGCTATTTCCATGGCAGCGAGATATAGTCCGCTGGTCGCTACGCAAAGGACGATGTGAGAACTGGGCTTCATGCGGACTCGGCAAGACCTTCATGGAAGAGACGTGGGCGCAGCACGTCGTTCAGCATACACACAAGCCGTGCCTGTTGTTTGAGCCGCTCGGAGTGACATCGCAAATCTACCGCGATGCCGTGAAGTTCGGAATCGACAAGCAAGTCCCCGTCAAGATCGTTGAAAAGCAATCGGACGTGGTTCCCGATGGAATCAACATCACGAACTACGAAAAGCTCCACCTGTTCGATGCGTCGAAGTTCGGAAGCATCGTGGCCGGTGAATCTGGCATCCTTAAGTCGTACACCGGGGCAACCAAGCGAGCGTTGTGCGAGAAGTTCGCACAGACCCCATACCGCCTTGGATGTTCCGCAACACCGGCCCCCAATGATCGCATGGAACTTGGAAATCACGCCGAGTTTCTGGGGATCATGCCATCGAACGAGATGCTTGCCCGTTGGTTCATCAACCAGAGCAAAAACGTCGGCCACTACGTCTTGCGTCCGTTCGCCACAAAAGAATTCTGGCGTTGGATATGCTCTTGGGCGGTCTGCGTTTCCAAGCCGAGCGACCTTGGCTATCCCGACGATGGGTACAATCTTCCGCCGCTGAGAATCACTGAGCATATCGTTGATCGGATGAAGCCTGAACCAGGCTATATGTTCACGGTTGGTCGCAAGGTTTCTGCAACCGAGGTTCACAAAGAAAAGCGTTCCGTGCTCCAAGAGCGTGCCGAAAAGGTAGCCGAACTGGTCAACGACAACGACGATCTGTGGGTTGTCTGGGTGGACACGGACTACGAAGCCGATGCCGTTATGCCTCTCCTGTCCCGCGAGTACGTCGAGGTCCGAGGGTCGCAACCTGACAAGAAGAAGATCGAAGGACTCGACGCCTTTTCGCTGGGGCAAGTGCCGGTGATTATCACCAAGCCGGAGATCGGCGGTTGGGGATTGCATTGGGCACACTGTCACCGATGCACTTACTTTTGCGGATTCAGCTTCGAGCGGTTCTATCAGTCCGTTCGGCGGTTGTGGCGGTTCGGTCAGCAGCATCCCGTTGACTGCCACTTCATTATGACGCCCAACGAGGAGTCGATCAAAAAGGTACTGGACTTCAAATCGCAACAGCACGAGGAGATGCAGTACGAAATGAGCCGCCTGATGAAGGCGGGGATGCTTGAGGAGTTGTACGAACACAAGACACTCACGTTATCGAACCGTATAGGTACGCTTGCACTTCCGAGTTGGCTTTGAAGGAAAGGATAAAGCATGACAACTGAGGTTAAGGCGATTCCGACATACAGCGGAAAAGATTGGGTCATATACAACGACGACTGTGTTCACGCCGTCGCACAACTTCCAAGTCAGAGCGTCGGCATCGGCTTGTTTTCTTTGCCGTTCGCGAATTTGTACATCTATTCTGACTCTGAAGCCGACATGGGGAACGCCAAAAACGACGCCGAGTTCTTTCAGCACTACGGCTACCTCATGCCAGAGTTGTACCGGGTTATGATACCCGGCCGCGTGTGCGTTGTTCACTGCAAGGACTTGCCGAAGTACGCCAACCGAGACGACACGGCGGGGCTGAAGGACTTCCCCGGCGATATCATCGACGCCCACGAGGCGGTCGGGTTTTCGTTCCACTCTCGCGTGACTATCTGGAAGTGTCCCGTGGTCGAACGCGAGCGAACGAACAACAACGGACTCTTGCACGCGACGGCAGAACGTGACCGTTCGCAGCTTCGCCAGGGTATGGCCGATTACTTACTCGTCTTCCGTAAGCCACCGAACGGCAAGTTGATGAGCGATGCTCCGGTACTCAAGGACAATGACGAGTACGGCGTGGTCACGCACGCGGGAGGATTTTCGAGTTACATCGGCATGGTTGACCCGAGCGACCAATCGACCCACCCCAGCCCGTATTGTCGGAAGACTAAAGGTAGGGACCGTTCCGTCGATATTTGGCGACGATACGCAGAACCGGCGTGGTGGGACTTGACGCACCTGACACCACCCCAGTTCAGGGCTGCCCAAACGCTTCATCAAGCAGGCTGGTCGCATGGAGAAATCGCCAGCGTTTTGGGCTTTGGCGACACGGACGCGATTTGGTTTGAGATCGACCAACGCGATGTTCTCAACTACCGTGGCGTGCGAAAGGATGACCCCGGCGAACGCCACATTTGCCCGCTCCAAATGGGCGTCATTGAACGGGCTATTCAAACCTGGTCGGAACCAGGCGACGTAGTGCTTTCGCCTTTCGCCGGGATCGGAAGCGAGTTGATGGGTGCCATCCGACTTGGGCGAAAAGCGATCGGCGTGGAGTTGAAGAAGTCGTATTGCGACCAAGCGAGACTGCATCTTGAAACCTATGAGTCTGGGAAGAAAAACAAAACCCTTTTTGACGATGAGGAGTAAGGAAGGCCATGAAGGTCACAATCGCCCGCACTACGCTACTGAACGCACTGGGATTCGTCGGGGCATGCGTCCCCGCGAAGTCGCCCAAACCGGCACTGACCGGGATTCGCATCGACGCCGCCGATGGCCGCGTTCGCCTGAACGCCACGAACACGGAGATCGCGGCCCAGTCCGATATTGCCGCCGATGTCGATGAACCGGGTGCGGTACTCATCGACGCTGGGAAACTCGCGTCCCACGTTCGCTTGGACGAAAGCGAACACCTGACCATTTCGACCACGGCCAACGGCTGCAAGGTCGCTGGCGACCGGGCGAGAATCCAAGTCAACACGATGAATGTAGACGAGTTCCCGCTGATGGAAACCGTCGAAGGCGATACGCTGGAGTGCAATGGCACGGCGTTGGCGGCGGGGATTCGCAGCGTCGTTTCGGCCATCGGGGAAGGCGAACGCTTCACGTTCTCTGCCGTGTGGCTGGAAGCTGAGAACGACGTGGTATGGCTGGTTTGCACCGATGGGCGGCGGGTGCATTTCTTCCAATTTCCGTGCAAGTGCGGCACGAAGATTATCGGCCTCGTGCCCGAGAAGGCGGCAACCCTGATGGCGAAGATGGCCGATGGCTGCGAAGAGGTTTCGGTCACGGTCAACAACTCGTGGATATCGGCCGAGACGGCAAGCAGCCGATTCATGGCCCGATTGGGCGAAGGCAGGTTCCCGGCGGGATGGCGAGAGTACACCAAGGTTCAGCATGACTTCTCGCTGACGCTGAACACAGAACAATTCGTCCAGTCGATTCGGATTGCCATGCAGGCCGACAACATCAAGCAGCCTGGCGTGCTGCTGCAATTCGGCGGCGGGAAGCTGGTGGCATCGACCGAAAGCGAGATTGGCGAGGGCGTGTCGGAGATCCTGATTCAGGAGACGCCCAAGATGGACGTTCGGATTAGTGGCAAGTACGCCATCGACGCGGCGAAGGCGGCGGAACGGGATGGTCAGTTCGAGATTCGGGTGCGGGATGGCGAATCGCCAGTTCAGTTCATCGCCCCGGAGTTCGGCGGCGTGGTCATGCCCGTGGTGCTGACAGCATAGGAGGGAATGCGATATGTCGGTTAGAATCGTCGGCAACGAGTTGTTCTTCAAGGACGCCGAGGGCAACGACTGCTACGGCAGGATTGTGCCACCTGGCAGGCTGGAGATTGAAGTGCCCAATACGGAGTTCGACGCAGACTTCGACGGCCCGCCACCGCAAGTCAGGCAGGACCCGGCGTTGGTCATCGACCGCGAGACGGCAAGAGAGTTGTCGGCGGTTCTGACGCGGTTCGCAGAGACGGGAGGCGTGAAGTGAACTTCAACGAGTATCAGGAACAAGCCCATTGCACCGAGGCACCCGTTGGAAGCGATATGCTTCTGAGATTCAGTCACCCCAAGAAGGTCAGACTCATCCATGCGGCGATGGGCATGTGTACCGAGGCCGGCGAGTTTCAGGACCAGTTGAAGCGGCACTTGTTCTACGGCAAACCGCTGGACTGCGTGAACCTCGCGGAAGAAGCGGCGGATTGCCTATGGTACATCGCACTCGCCTGCAACGCCTTGGGCATCAGTATGGAGGAGATCGCAAAGCGGAACATCGAAAAGCTACGGACACGCTACCCGGACAAGTTCACCGAGTACGACGCCGAACACCGCGACTTGGCGGCGGAACGCAAGATTTTGGAAGGCTGAAACCGCTATTGCGTCAAGATTAGGTCTGGGGTAAATTTACTCACAGTGCCGCACGATATGGCACCACACCCCAAACCAGCGGCGGGCGAGAAGGATGATTGCCAAGCCGGTTCACCACAAGCCGGTTCACCACAAGTCGAGTTCCATGGGGCAGGTGGAATTCAGCCTCTGGCAAGCCTATCAGCAAGACCGAACCGCCGACAACCGGAACGCCCTGGTTGTCTTCTACTTGCCACTTCTCCATACGGTGGCACTCTCCGTCAAGCGAAAGCTACGCGGTTCGCCACTGGAAGTCTTGGAATCCGATGGCGTGTTGGGGTTGATCGGTGCCGTCGAACGCTTCGACCCGACCACGGGCATCCCGTTTGGTGGCTATGCTTCAAGACGGATTCGCGGCGAGATCATCGACGAGGTACGCAGACGCGATACGGTATCACGCTCCGCACGCACGCACACCGTCAAGATGGAAGAGGCGAAAGACGACTTGCGTTCATCCGGGGTCGCTCCATCCCAAGATGACTTGTTGGTCCACCTTCGCGTGCCAGCGAAGAACTGGGACCGCTGGCGAAAGGACGCCGTGCTGTGCGGGGTGAAGACCCATCACCTTCACGATTCCATTGATGGCGTCAGCACCGATACGTTTGCCGACATCTTGGCCGATAAACACACCGCACACCACGGCGCTGCATCGGCAGTCATGGAGTGGTGGCAATCGCTGACCGATGAACTAGACGACACCCAGTTTGTGGTCTTCATCTTGCGTCACGGCTACGGATGGACACTCCACACCATCGGGTTGCATATCGGTCTACGCAATACCAGAATCCAGCAAATATCTACCCAGCTTACCAAATTCGTCCAATGGCGAAAATCCGACCACCAGAATACCGATATACCCATAAGTGCGGTTCCGTTCTCGTTGCGTGAGATTCTGCCCATTTGTTCCAGACTACGCCACGCGAGGGTAGCCATGAAACCACCCCGATTGGCGAGTAAGGCGGCATAGGCATGGCCACAGACACAATCCCGTTCTGCCGTAGTCTGCCCTACTCAGAGGCACGGTCACGCATCAAGACCGGCGATTGCCTCAGTTTCCAGTCGTCGGAATGGATGGGCCGGATTATCCGTCACGAGTCGCAAGATGCCGCCTTGCCGGGCGAATCGGATATGGTTCCGTCGCACGTCGCGTTTGCGGTGTGGCCGACGTGGGGGCACCCGCAACGCCGTCGACTGATGGCCCTGGGTGCCGAGAACGAAGGCAAGGGGGTCTGCTTTCTGCCGCTGTCGATGCTGGCCGCGTGGTACAAGGAACGCGGCGGGCGGGTGTGGTGGAGTGAGTTGCGGGAACCGTGGGAAGGGTCGCACATCGTCGGCCATGCGGTGGAACACCTCGGGACGCCATACCCGAACGACGCCGAGATGCTGGCGATCATCCGTCCGAGACTCCGCTGGTTCCTGAAACTCATCGGCCATGCGGCGGGGAAGCGTACTTTGCATTGCAGTGCCTTTATGACCCGTGGCATCGTGGACGCGGGGTACATTCTGAATAAACCACCGCACATGATGCGGCCCGTGGATATGGTCGGTCTGACCTGTTGGAAGCAACGTGTTGAACTCTTTTTCTAGGGAGACTTTGGATGAACGCATTTGCGAAGAAGATTGCCAAGTTGTTCAAACCACTCAAGCCGCGTGACCGCGTGTTGGGACGACGCATCGTGATGCGGATGGTGAAGAACTGCCTCAGTGGCGACTTCAAGTCCGCCGGCCAAGTGACCAACGACCTCATCAACTATGCCAACCCGAAGGCCGTGGACTGGAACGCGATTCTGGCGTTCATCCAGGGGTTGCAGCCCATCATCGAATCGCTAATGGCTATGTGCCAAGAGTAGGCCATCGGCGGCATCCGACCACTTACCACTTTCTCAGGAGGCATTCCATTGAAACGCTTTCTCTTGCTGGCTGTGCCCATTCTCGGCATGGCCTTGTTGACGACAAATAGCTTTGCACAAATCACCGGCCCGGCGACCATCGACATCGGCAAGTCCGCGACGTACACGGAGGCACGCGAAAGCGTCAACGGCTTCAAGTGGACCGCCGAACCATCGGCCACACTGACGCCCAGCGGCAATACCGCCGCGTTCAAGGCGGACAAGTTGGGCAGCTTCGACTTGAAGTGCGACGGCGACGAGATGCAGAATTACGGATGGCGAGGAAGGCGGCAGCGACTGGTTCCGTGGTCAGATACGCTGTCCATCGCGGTCACTGGCAAACCCGTGCCACCGCCGCCCCTGCCTCCGCAAGTCGGACTGCGGTTCCTGATTACCGGCGACATTCGGCAAGTGCGTGATATGTCGTTCGATGGCGTGGCCGTCTTGACGAGTAGGACGGTACGCGATTGGATGGACAAGGCGTGCGAACCGGGTGGATTTCTCATCGCCCCGCTTTCCGTGGCCCAAGGCGATCCGAAGTTCGCACCGCTAGCCGCGAAGGCATCGAAAGACCGCGTGACCGCCGTAGCCTTGGTGCCGAAGAAGGAACCGCTGGTCATCGACCCCGTACCGGCCTTCGATGTCCTGATAGCCAAGGTCAGTGAGTACGCTGGCGTCAAGGTTGGCCACAATGCGGCCCGTGCCCCGCCGACTCTCCGAGAATTCTCCGCTGAGGAATGGAAGAAGTACATCGGTCAAAACGGCGTAGCGACGGTCAACGGCAAACAGCGATTCCTTGCGTCGAAGTCGCGTGACTTGAAGAAGCATCCCTATGGTGCGGCACCGGGGACCGTGCCTCTTGCCGACGCCGGCGTGCGGGTGATTCCGCGTACCGAATGGAAGCCGCGACTAGATGCCTTGAAGCGGGCCAACGCCGGCATTCGTGCATTGCTTTGGGATGTTCATCCCTGTCATGACCAAGCATCGACGAATTACTGTTGGGCGAATGGTCCGACGACGTGCGGCGATAGCATCATCTATCTGACCGGACGCGGCAACTATCTCCTATCAGCGGCATCGGTCGGTTGCCCCGTAACCGGGTTCTCCAATGAAGGCGGTTGGCCGGCGGACGCGGTAGCCTACATGGCGAAGAAAGGGGCGGTACGCGATAGCCTTTGGCCGAACGCTACTATCAGCCGATCGTATTGGAACCGTGCCGACGTTCAGGCGGACTACCCAAACCATCTGGTCACGCAGACCATCGCTGACCTCGGGGCCAGCGGGAGCATCTTCGAGGAGACTGTTACTTGCGTTCTTCTGGGGTGCCCGGTGGCAACATCGCATAACTGGTGGAGCCACGCCGTTACTGCAACCGGCCTCGACTACTCGGATGGCGTGTGGTACTTGGAGGAACGCAACAGTTGGGGAATGGACTATGGGCAGCAAGGATTCTTCAAACTCCGCGAAGGTGGAGGGCGGAACCAAGCCGGGCCGGACGACGGGCAGAGTATCCTTTGGATAGGTGCCAAAGCCAAACTTGGCGGCGACGGTTCCTCATTGAATCCGCTAACCAAGATCACGATTGATGTCCCAGTTACAGCCGAGGTTGCGTGCCCTAGTGGCAACTGCGGCAGAGGTGGCAGGGTACATATTTTCGGTAGGTAGTGTGTCGGGTGCTTGGGAAGCCCTGCCGTCATCACGGATGGTGGCGGCAGGGTGGTTTTACTATACACCATGAGATGCAAAGGACTGCATGATGCTGTTCGCCCAACTTTCGCCTGGAGAGTGGATCGCATGTGGCGTAGCGGTTGGGACGTTCCTTGGGGTGGTCATTCGCGGATTCTGGGTGCTTGCAACAAGGCTGCAAGGCATTGAAGACTCCATCAATGCGATTCCACAGCCCGGCACGGGAACGAAGTGCGTCGAACATGAACAACGCATCGCCCACCATCGCGAGGAACTGAACCGCCATCAAACATGGCTGGAATCACAGCAGGACAAACTCAGCGAACTGGAACGGACGGCGGACCGATGATAGCGTTCAGTGATACGATGGCCCCGACCGTGGCGGAGATTATCCGCACGCGACCCGTGAGGCGACCGCAACGAAGGCGTTCGCTGGATACGTGCATGTTCTGCGGAGGTGCGGCTACGCGGACGGTGAAGCGAATCAAGGATGGTGCGTTGGTGGACGTGTGCCTCCGGTGCTACGGAACCTGCCGTGGTGCGATGGCTGTCTACTGTAGTCCATAGGAGTTGGATGGTTCGATGGCACGGATGCCACAAGCGATGCCGAGAGTGCGAATCACGCTGACGCCAAAGCAGCGGGACTTCGTGCAATCAGACAAGTTGACCAGGGGCCTAACTGGGGGGCGAGGCAGCGGAAAATCGAGGGGTGGGGCGGTAGACCTATGTTTGAGGGCCAAGCCCGGAGGAGTGTACTTCATTATCTCGCCTACGTACACGATGATGGGCGAGACGATGCGAACCTTTGTTGGTATCGCACGACAACTGGGGTTGTGGGATGACAAACAGTTTTGGGCCACGAAGCCGCCGAGGGCAATTCTTCGCAACGGTGCGGAGATTCTCTTTCGTTCAGGCGACGACCCAGCGTCGTTGCGCGGCGGTGATAAGGCGGGTGCGTGGCTGGACGAGATGCAGGAGTCGGATGAAGAAGTCTTCCGCAACGTCGAACCGTCCTTGCGGCAATGGGGCAAACGTGGCTGGATTAGCGGCACGTTCACGCCCGGTTCTCCTGACCATTGGACAAGCCAAGTCTTCATCAATCCTATCAACCCG
>Ga0172373_10007806_pt1 | contig 13746 bp, 11 predicted proteins | sample Lak10m_2_FD_114546 | JGI IMG/M metagenome (GOLD analysis project Ga0172373, IMG submission 114546) | Freshwater microbial communities from Kabuno Bay, South-Kivu, Congo - kab_092012_10m | ecosystem: Environmental > Aquatic > Freshwater > Lake | place: Democratic Republic of the Congo... | reverse complement strand
GGGCCGTATATCCGCCCAATTCATTGGGTAGCGAGTCTTCTGGACACATCCGCCATTCCAGTTCAATTATTTGATATTGCTTCAGAGCCGACAACAAGAGGCCATCGGTTCCTCGGGTCTACGGGTGCCACCTCAATTCCATCCGCAACTCATTACGTCGATACCCTGGCTAGGGAATCCGTTATTGTCCGCCCCCTTGATCGTCGCGCCATCATACTCAGTGCACTCGAAACCCAGATGGGCCCAACCGGGCAATGGGACACCGAACTCGTTGAGGAGGTCGTCTTTCTTACAGAATTCCCCTCCCCATTGGTTGGCGAAATTGACTCGACTTACATGGGGCTTCCCCAAGACGCTATTATTGAATGTATTCAAAAAAATCAAAAATATTTCCCCGTCATTCGAGACGGGAAACTCACATCACAGTACGTGATAATCGCAGATTCCGTTACCCCTACAAATGCAACCACGATACGCAGTGGCAATCATTCGGTTCTTCGTGCCCGACTTGAAGACGTCAAATTCTTTTGGGAAGAAGACATTAAACATTCACTGGAAGCCAACACCGAGAAATTAAAATCCATCGTCTACCAAAAAGGACTGGGATCGGTTTGGGACAAGGTCCAACGGATTGAGGCAATTGCCACATCACTCGCTCCCATTCTGGGAATCACCACCCTACCAGACCTCCGTCGGGCGGCACTGCTATGTAAAGCGGATCTTGTAAGCCAAATGGTGTTAGAAATGCCAAAATTGCAGGGTGTAATGGGCAGGATTTATGCACAACGGACCCATGAGTCGCCTGACGTCGCAACCGCAATTGGCAACTTATACGTCCCTGAAATTGTCACAGACCACCCACTTAGTACCGCGATCGCCATGGCCGACCGCCTCGATACCATCGTGAGCTGCTTCGCAAACAAACTCATCCCTACCGGATCACAAGACCCCTGGGGTGTTCGTCGAGCCGCACTAGGCGTGGTCAGAGCCGCACGCGACCTCCATCTTCCTATCTCTTTGGCCGAGTTAGTGGATATCGGGTATACCGCATTGGGCAAGACAGACTCTCGTGAGGCCTGCATCCAATTTATGCACGATCGACTGGTTTATATTCTCGAATGCGATGATGCACGACCCGATTTAATCCAATGTGTACTACAGTCAACTAACCCCACAATCGCACATATTCTTAACGCATTAACCCAGTTCGAGCATCAAAAACATGAGCCTCAATTTAAAGGATTGGTCGAAACCGGTATTCGGATCAAACGATTGGGAAGCACCGCATCTGATATTGATTTTAATCCCGCTCTACTCACACCCGACGAACACAGCATTTTACTCCCGATTTTATCGTTAATTGATACGCCGATTCAGGACCTTGGTGGATTAAACCCAATTGCAACAACAATGCCCCTGTTTTTTGAAAAAATATTAGTCATGGACCCCGATTTAAGTGTTCGAAATAATCGATTAGGCATGCTGAAACATTTGCATTCAAAATTTGCATTTTTTGGAAATTTCGAAAAAATCGTAATCGAGTAGGTTCTTAAATTTCGACTTTTCCGCAATAGAGTTCGAATGGTATCGGCAACCACATTTTTGAGTCAGTTGCGGCTCTAGCATCCCCCCCTTGGGGCCTCGCCTAATTTTTGCTACTCTGTATCGGACCCCTTGGTCCCATTTTCACCAGTCTCGCGAGGATAATCCATGACCCACCATCAACCCCGATTTATTTTTGTCACCGGCGGTGTCGTCTCTAGCTTAGGGAAAGGCATTGTTGCCGCCTCACTGGGAGTCCTCCTGAAAAGTCAGGGTTACACGGTAGCCATTCAAAAATTTGACCCCTATTTAAACCTCGATCCCGGCACCATGAGTCCGTATCAACACGGCGAAGTTTTCGTCACTGACGATGGATGCGAAACCGACCTCGACCTCGGTCATTACGAACGATTTATTGACGAAAACTTATCTCGGGTTAACAACGTCACCTCCGGCATGATTTTCTGGGACGTTCTCAACAAAGAACGTAATGGGGACTATCTCGGCAATACGGTCCAAATTATCCCCCACGTTACAAATGAAATTAAACGTCGGATCACTCAAACTCTCGATACCCATGCCGTGGACTTTGTAATTACCGAAATCGGCGGCACCGTCGGCGATATCGAAAGCTTGCCTTTCTTAGAAGCCGTTCGTCAATCTGAGTTCGAAAATCGATCCCGCAGTGTCCACATTCACGTTACCCTGGTCCCGTATCTTGAACCCAGCGGCGAATTCAAAACCAAGCCCACCCAACACAGTGTAAAAGACCTCCGTGAAATCGGCATTCACGCCGATGTCATCGTTTGTCGATCACAATACGAACTCAAACGCGAGATCAAAGAAAAAATAGCACTCTTCTGCGATGTGTCTCCCGAAGCCGTCATCGCATGTATCGATGCCAACAGCATCTACGACGTCCCCATGAATATGGAAAAAGAAGCCCTCGACGAGATTGTGCTCGAAAAACTATCAATGCCACAAAAGCCCAAAGACTTGGTTCAATGGCATAATTTTGTCAAAACCATTCACCAAACCAACCTTCCGACGGTAAAAATCGCCATTGTCGGAAAATACACGTCATTATCCGATGCGTATTTAAGCGTCATCGAGTCTCTTAAACATGCAGCGGCCGCCAATGCCGCCCAACTCCAGCTGATCTGGGTAGAAGCAGAAACACTACAAAGCGAAGACCCAAAGTTTGTCTTATCTGACGCCGACGGCATCTTGGTACCTGGGGGATTTGGTGACCGTGGAATCGAAGGAATGATCATCGCCGCCCAATTTGCGCGCGAACGAAAAATTCCCTATTTGGGACTTTGTTTGGGGATGCACATCGTTGCGATCGAATTTGCACGCAACGTCATCGGATTAACCGGCGCGCATAGCACCGAATTCAATGACGCCACGCCATATCCAGTCATCGACTTTTTACCCGACCAACGTGCAATCCGAAAAAAAGGGGGCACCATGCGCCTCGGAGCATATCCCTGTATCATCAAACCCGGAACCAAACTCTACAGCGCCTATCAGAGTACCGAAGTGTCAGAACGCCATCGTCACCGGTACGAATTCAACAACAATTATCGACAAGCCTTCGAAAACAACGGCATGATTTTCTCAGGAACGTCTCCAGGAGACACCTTAATCGAGGTTGTAGAGCTCAAGGACCATCCTTGGTATGTCGCTTGCCAATTCCATCCAGAATTCAAATCTCGGCCATATAAAGCCCATCCTCTATTTACGGGATTTATTGCACATTGTTTAACGCAAATTCCAGTCGACGTAATCGCGGCCCAAGGGCCATTTGACAAGCCCTAAATAGGTACGGGATAGTGTACCTCAAAATTCACTGATCACAGAGGAACTCATGACCATAATTGTGCAAAAATTTGGTGGCACCTCAGTTGGATCGACCGAACGGATTCGAGCCGTTGCTAGCCGTGTCATTGAATCCAAAATGAAACATCAAGATGTCGTCGTCGTTGTTTCCGCGATGGGGGATACAACCGATGACCTTATCAAATTAGCGAAAGAAGTATCGGACCACCCATCACCACGCGAATACGATGCATTAATTTCCACCGGAGAAAACATCTCGGCGGCGTTAGTCGCAATGGCCATTGAGGCACAAGGGGTTCCCGCTGTCTCTCTAACGGGACCACAAGCAGGGATTTATACTGAAAATCTCTATTCAAAAGCGAAAATCACCAAGGTTGATCCGTCGAGAATTATGGGCGAACTCGACGCTGGCAAAGTCGTCGTCGTGACGGGATTCCAAGGGATCAATGATCTCAATGACGTCACAACCATTGGCCGTGGCGGTTCAGATACGTCCGCAGTCGTTTTAGCCGCGACACTTGGTGCCCCAGTGTGCGAAATTTATACCGACGTTGACGGCGTTTATACAACCGACCCCAGAATCGTTCCAGAAGCCACAAAGTTAGCCGAGATTTCGTACGACGAAATGCTTGAACTGGCCTCTTTAGGTGCCAAGGTACTTCACCCCCGATCCGTAGAATGTGCCAAAGAAAATCGCGTTCAATTACATGTACGATCATCGTTTAAGCCTGATGAAGGCACCCTAGTAAAGGAGGACAGTCAAATGGAAGTAAATCGCCCCGTCACCGGTGCCACGCTCAACGAAGAAGAAGCCCTCATCACCATTCAAAAGTTACAAGATCGCCCAGGAGTTGCAGGCCAAGTATTTACCCGACTTGCCGACGCAGCGATCAACGTCGACATGATCATTCAAAGTTCTGAAGAAGACCAAGTCAACGACATCACATTTACCGTTCATCAAAATGACCTAAAAGCCGCTACCTTGATTGCCCAAGAAGTCGCTCGTGAACTAGGGGCAAAAGGCGTCAAATTTGACGAATCTATCGCTAAAGTATCCATCGTCGGAGTAGGAATGATTTCAAAGCCCGGAATCGCGGCCAAAATGTTCCGAATCTTGGCGGATAATGGCATCAACATCAAATTAATTTCGACTTCCGAAATTAAAATTTCATGCGCGATCGAACAAAAAGATGCACGTCGTGCTCTCCGGTTGCTTCACCACGCTTTCGAGCTCGACAAACACTAGGTGGACAACAGTATCTGGGTGGTTTGGGTTGCACTATTCGTCGGTGCAGCCATTCCCCTTAACCGGCTTTTGCCGTGGATGTCTCGGGCTCTCGTCGAACTCGATTCAACACTCGAAAAACCACGAACCAAGGCGACGCGGACATGGTCACCAATCGTTTCTATTTGGGTCATTCTATTGTCGATCGGTAAAGGATGGCTTGCATGGACCATTGCTGCCACATTTAACATGCCTGAGTGGGCACAAGCCACTACCATAGCGGTAGTCATTATCGGCCATAGCTGGACGATTTTCTCGGACGATCATCCATCGCCATTTTGGGTCTTAATCGGGTTATTTTTAGCCCTATCCCCACTCATCACTGGATTATTTTTAGGTACATTTTGTGTCATATCAATGCTTTTAAATCTCCCGCATTTGGCCATTGTGTTTGCGGTGGGGATTGCCGCCTATAGTGCCGTGGATGCCTCATTATTGCCCTCGTTGGCCTTACCGGTATTAGTGGGGATCACAGTGCTAACGGTAGCGCCCAGACTCTCCCAAATGTTTGATGATCTCCCCCCCACGTTATGGGGACTGTTTATCCAACGACGGTAGACCCCGCAACAGCGCGGCCCACCGTCCGTCACGTTATTGATTCTTGTTAAAAAACTCCGTAGATTCTATGCCGAAAAAGAGGAAATTCCGGCCTCTAAACTATCGTATACTTTCAAGTCCAAATGTTTGGATTGCGCAATTCCCGACTGCGCGATTAGCCGTGTAATTTGAGGCGTAATCACAACCAACCCCATGGGGAACCCCGCCTTTCGTGCGCGTTTTGCCTGGGCCACGATAACCCCCAACCCCACACTGTCGACAAAGGTCACATCCGACAGATTGATCAGCATAGGACGCCCCTTGATATCGCCCTGAGTTTCAAAAACCGAATGTAATTTTGGGGCCTGAAAGTCATCCAATTCACCGGTCACGTTTACCACACACACATCTTGAATCGTCGAAACCGATACTGTTGCGTCAATCATTGTCATGGGGAACTCCTCAGTTTAGCTTTTTCCAGCGATATTCGGTCTTACTGTCTTCGACTACAATTTGATACCGGTCCAATAATTCCATCCGCAATCGATCTGCAGTCGCAAAATCGCGGGCCTGCTTAGCCTCCCAGCGAACGTTTAACAACGCTTGAACTTCGTCTGGCAACAATTCCTCGTCCCGTTGATATTCGAAACCAAGGACATCCATTAAGCGAGCCAACGGCGCAGACGAAACACCAGCAATATTGATACGTCGACTTAAATCAAACAAGACCCCAATGGCTTCTGAAAAGTTAAAATCATCGGTAACGGCGGTCCAAAATCGCGTTTCTAAGGATTGAATGTCGATCAAATCGTCGCCATCAGCATCCGGATGATCCCGATGGGTCACCGTCGTGTTAACCAATTTATCCAACGCAACCTTGGCTTCCTTGACCCCATCAATCGAATAATTTAAGGGAGTTCGATAATGAGATCGAAGCAAAAAAAAGCGCAATGCCTGTCCACTCACTTCCTTCAATACATCTCGAATTGTAAAAAAATTACCCAATGACTTGGACATTTTTTCATTATCAATCGTCACAAATCCATTGTGAACCCAATACCGAACAAATGGTTTCTTTGTAACGGCCTCCGACTGACAAATTTCGTTGTCATGATGTGGAAATACGAGATCTTCTCCGCCTGCATGGATGTCGATCGTATCCCCCAATTCTTGACGGGCCATCGCAGAACATTCGATATGCCAGCCTGGACGCCCCGGCCCCCAGGGGCTATCCCAAGTAGGTTCGCCCGGTTTTGCAGACTTCCACAGTACAAAATCATGAGGATGGCGTTTACCCTCTACGGTGTCTACCCGGGCACCCGCAATTAACTCATCACGCTTTTTTCGTGATAATCGGCCATAGCCATCAAAGGTATCAACCGCGTACCAAACATCCCCTACTGGCGATACATAAGCATGCCCTGACGCTATCAACGCCTCAATCATTCCAATCATTTGGGGCAAATATTGAGTTGCACGTGGGTAAATATCCGCTGGGATCACTCCCAACTGGGCCATGTCGGCCATATAGGCCTCAATAAATTCCCGAGTCAGCGCATGATACTCTCGCCCCGACTGCGCCGACCTCTGAATAATTTTATCGTCGATATCGGTAAAGTTTTGAACGTATTTCACACGATAACCAAGTGCAGTCAACACCCGTCGCATGACATCAGTAGTCACATAAACCCGAGCATGACCGATATGACTATAGTCATAAACCGTAACGCCACACGCATAAAACGACACATGGCCTGGAACCAATGGCTCAAATAGACGTTTTTGACGAGTCAGCGTATCGTAAATTTGAAGTTCCATTAGTAACTATTCTCCGGTCCCGGAAATTGCCCAGATTCGATATCTTGGCGATACCGGGTCAACGCATCGACAATTTCAGGCCTAAGATTGACATACCGTTTTGCAAACTTAGGAGAGGTCGCAGACAACCCAACCAAGTCGTGAAACACCAAGATTTGACCGTCACATTCAGGGCCAGCCCCCACCCCAATCGTCGGAATGGAAATCGTTCCCCGAATCGCGGCAGCAACCGCAGGAGGAATCATCTCCAACACCACCGAAAATGCGCCGGCATCCGCAACTCGTTGCGCCAACGCAACTAAAGCTTGGGCATCTCCATCTGTTTTTGCTTGGATCTTATAGCCCCCCAACTGAAACATCGTCTGAGGGGTAAAGCCAATATGCGCCATGACCGGGATACCGATATCCACCACCGCCCTTAACGTATCAATCTGCGACGGCAAAATTTCCATTTTGACCGCGGCGACCCCGGTTTCCTTCATCAAGCGACCCGCATTTTTTCGGGCCTGTTCAATCGATTCCTGGTAACTCATAAAGGGCATATCCGCCACCACAAGGGCACGCCGACTCCCCCGTACCACGGACTCGCAATGGTAAATCATTTGATCCATGGTCACTGGCAAAGTGGTCGGATACCCAGCAACAACGTTGCCACAAGAATCTCCAACCAACACGATATCAATATGGGCCTCATCTGCTAACTGTGCAGTCATTACGTCATACGCCGTAACGGCCGAAATCCGAATTCCCTGTAATTTTTTCTTGATAATATCCAAAGGCAATAGTCGTGCAAATTTCATGACGGGCTCTTCCAAATCCAGCGAATCAAATCCATAATTCCCGATGCCCCCGGCTGGTCTTCACGGTACAAATCAAATAGCCGCGCCTCCAAAGCTTCCTTGGTGAGATATCGGGTCAAACTCCCCCCTTCTGCCAAGGAAATCGTCCCCGTTTCTTCAGAAACCACGATCACAACGGCATCTGACACTTCCGATAACCCCAAGGCCGCGCGATGTCGTGTTCCCAATCTGCGGTCTTGAATCGTTGAATCACTAAGCGGCAACAAACAGCCCGCCGCCGCGATTTCATGTTCTCGGATAATAACGGCACCATCATGGGTCGGGGATTTGGACCAAAACAACGATGCCAGCAGTTCGGTCGATATCGTTGCATTCAATTCGATACCTGATCGAATATATTCATTTAAATTGGTGCCCGTTTCTATAACAATCAAGGCGCCAACTTTCTCTTTAGACAGCAACTCCACTGACCTCAAAATATGCTTAATAACTGCAATTCCTTGAGACCCACCCTCCAAGACGAACGGTGAAAATAATTTCCCGGATCCAATCCGTTCCAAAAATCGCCTTAACTCCGGTTGGAAAATAACAATAACCAAGACCACCAGAATCGTTGCAAATTTTTCTAAAAGCCAATTCAAGGTCGCGAGACCCAGGACATGGCTCCCCACATAGACCACCAAAATGACCAATAACCCTCGAACCAAACTCTCGACGTGGGTATCCATAATCCAAACCATCAACCGATAAACAACGACGTACACGATCAAAAAATCGACTGCAATCGCAATCCAGCTGTACGCGGACAAACTCGGAAGCAACGACTCCATCAACTGCATTTAGAAGCGGTCATTCCGAATCAAGTCGTCCAAGGTCTCACGCTCAACCCATACCCGACTTTGGCCCTGGTTCACTACAACCATCGCGGGGCGCGGCGCCCGATTGTAGTTCGACGACATGGCATAATTATAGGCCCCGGTATCAAAGACAATTACTATGTCCCCGACTTCCGTCTCAGGCAATGTCACGCTATGGGTCAGGACGTCCCCAGACTCACAAAATTTCCCGGCTAGGGCATAGGTCTTAATACCGGGCTGGGTCGCCTTGGTGGCAACATCATAAGTATATTGCGCTTGGTACAACATCGGACGAATGTTATCCGACATTCCCCCATCCACAAATAAGTAGGTTTTAATCCCTGGAATATCCTTTATCGCACCAACCGTGTATAGGGTGACACCCGCGTTCCCGACAATAGAACGTCCAGGCTCTACAATTAGCTTCGGCAGTCGCAAGCCTCGGGCGCTAAATTCTGAAACCAACTTTTCGGCCATTGCGGTCAACACATCCGCAACCACCGGAGGATCATCGGAATGTGTATATTTAATTCCGATCCCCCCGCCCAAATTCAATTCTTCCAACGGACGGCCTAATTCCTTACTAATCCGTTCCGTGTGGTCAGCCATAATTGTCGCCAGATCAACATACGGTTCAACATCAAAAATCTGAGAGCCAATGTGACTATGAAGCCCTAAAATATGGATTCGAGGATTGTCTTTTACTTTACGGACCAGGGGAAGCAACGCATCCTTCTCGATTCCAAACTTAGAATCAATTTGACCCGTCTTAATATAATCGTGGGTATGCGCTTCGATTTCCGGTTTTGTTCGCAACATGATTCGAGCTCGGACACTGAGTTTGTCGGTCAATGCAACAATGTTATCGAGTTCTTGTTCATTATCGACCACGATCCGAATAGAATGACGGAGTGCCATTTCCAACTCGTCGATCGACTTATTATTCCCATGAAACAAAATATTTGGTTCAGGAATATTACTTTTTAATGCCGTATACAATTCGCCGCCAGACACAACATCGACACCCAAGCCTTCTTCGTTCAATACATTTAGCAACCCAACGGTCATACAGGCTTTTGCGGCAAAAACCACCAAATGATTGGGATAAACATGTCTCAACGGCTCGATATACGACCGACAATTTGACCGAATCGTCTGTTCATCCATCACGTATAACGGAGATCCATGTCGGCGGACCAGCTCCGCAACATCAACGCCACCAATTTGATAATGCCCATTTGGCCCCGTCGTAAGCGACACAGGCTGGATGGTGTAAGGGGTGTTTAAAGAAGTGTTCATAATACCGTCCTTTTACTCGGGGTGATCGTTGGGAATAGGGATCCCTTTGTCAATAATTAAGATGCCGTTTAAGTGGTCAATTTCATGTTGAAGAATCCGAGCAATATATCCCTTTTCTTTGAGTCGAATCGACTTCCCACTTGGGGTTTGGGCAATCACCTCAATGCGTGTGAATCGGTTCACCATCACCCGCTGCCCGACAATACTTAGACACCCTTCTTCTCCCTCTTCCCGACCCGATGCCGATACAATTTCGGGATTAATCAACGCAAATTCGCGACGCTTATACGACACCACGATGACCTTTTTGGAAACCGCCACCTGGGGCGCAGCGAGCCCAACGCCACGATTATCATGCATGGTTTCCAACATATCCAAAATCAACTTAAACAACCCCTCGTCAAAGGCAGTAACCATTTCCGTTGGGTTACGGAGCCGGGGATCAGGATGAATTACAATAGGTAATATCGTCATAACGGCAATCCAATTCGAATTATTTGCGGGCATAGTATACTAAATATTCGTCAGGTTTACGAACGCCTAAGAGGGGGAATGGAGTCAATATTCCATTTATTCCACAACTGAGGAGATCTCCATGGAAGTTCATTCCTTTGTTCCTCGATTTCAATCGCTGCGTTGGGCCATTGCTACCGCAATCAATTCCAGACCCTTCGACCGATTCGTCGTACCCGGTTTTCCATCGGGAATAACCACGAGTCCAACCCAAGCGGTTCGTATCGCGCGATTTTTAAGCCGATACTTCAGGGACTTCCCCCAACCCATTATTCATCTATATGAAGTAGGTGCTGGGGCAGGCACTCTGGGCATTCACGTCATGGATGCACTCAAAGCCACCGAATTCTATCTCTATCAAATGGTGACTTGGCATGTCGTTGACACATCGCGAACCCGAGTGGAGGCCATGCGCAAAAATCCGATGATGCACCGCCACGCCCATAAAATTTGTATTGAACATGGCGATGTTAGGGATATTCCCGACACCGCAGACGGCATTATTCTATCCACGGTTTTGAGCATGATGCCTGCCCGGCATGTCATCGTTGAAAATGGGATCTGTCACGAGGCCATCATTCGATCCAAAATCGATTCTGAGTTGGAATGGACAGATACATCCGTATACCCGGCCGTCACCCGATACGCTGATGCCGTCACCCATTCATTTCAAACCAGCATTGATGACTTGATTCCCGACGCAGAACGAATCCTCAAACATCTCACCGAAGAATGGGCATTGGTCCACGCATCCGAAGACACAGGTTGGCACCCCAAGGAACTTGACCTCGCCAATCAATGGGCGCAAAACAATCCAGACAATGCCCCATTTAATTGTAGCGGGCTCGTTGCCGCAACCATACGAGAAAGCGTTCAAAAGGTAACCGCCCGAAATGGATTCGTACTCATTGAAGATATTGCAATGCCCGATCAAGGGGATCTCAGCATCACCAAATTAATGGTGCATTACAAAAGTAGTTGTGGTTTCAGAATTCCATTTGGACGCATTGCACAATGGATCGGCGTTGACGAACACCGAACAGTGACCACCCATTTCCGAGACTCCGACCTCCAGATTCAACTCATACTCCCAACCGGTCACAGCTTAAAATCGGTTGAATTTCATTCGTTATTCCCAGATTTAGGAAACGAATCGACAACCCACTTATTACGAAATCTACGCACCATCAAAGATGCAGATGAATATTTGGCCGTTCTTGAAGCTGGCAAATCAACATTGCACCCCGAATCGCTCGAAGATTACGATTTTAACCTCTGCGTTGGGCTCGACCTGGTGGCACGAAAGCGAGAAGACGAGGCCATTTCCTATATCGACACCGCCATTCAAACAATGGGACCCGTCGGCATTATGGCCCATTGGGTCCGTGCATTAATTCACCGGCATCGTCTCGAACACGATGCAGCGAATGGGTTATTGCAACAATTATTGTCCGTCACGGTGTGTCCGCCCGCCGTATCGGAATGGGTACGGGTCCTTCAAGATACCGGCAAATCTGCCCTTGCCGCTGAGATAGCCGGTCGTTATTATGCGCACCTCGGCAGCGAATGGCATGCCATCGCCATATCTATCGGAGACACGCCATCATGACCCCTGACGATTCCAGCTTCACCACCGTCTACCGACAAGCCAGCAAAATTATCGCCAGTCTAGCCGGCACCATTCTCATGTTTACGCTGCTGGGATTCGGGATCCGGCATTATTATCCGCAGCATAAACACGCCGTTATGATTTGTGTGTTATTGGGAATCTTTTTTGGGTTTGCAATTATGATCAAAGAAGCCCTAGCAGAGGACCCACTCAAACGTCGATGAGCAGTCCCGATTTCGACGGATTCCTGAATGCACTATGCCCCCCCTTGTTTGAAGGGGAAATTCGGTCGGACTGGGCATCCAGGATCGTTTGGTCTACGGATAACAGCATTTACCAACTGATTCCTCACGCAATCATCTTCCCAAAAACACCGAGCGACATCGTTCAAATTGGGCGTCTTTTGGCCCAGCCTGAATGGCATTCAATTACTATTTCGCCTCGTGGAGGGGGCACCGGGACCAACGGACAATCTCTCACCGAAGGACTCATTCTCGACACGTCCAAGTACATGAATCAAATTTTAGAAATCAACCCCACCGACCGCTGGGTGAGAGTGCAACCCGGAGTAGTCTTGGATCAACTCAACGCCGCATTGGCCCCTCACCAGTTGACGTTTGTACCCAATGTTGCGCCCAGCAACCGCGCCACAATCGGCGGAATGATCAGTACCGATGCCAGTGGTAAGGGGTCTCGGATTTACGGAAAAACGAGCCAACACATTCTTGAATTGACGGTTGTAACTGCAGCTGGGAATAACCTAATTCTGAGGCCCCATTCCGATTCGCCAATTACCGATATTTTAAGTGAAATTGCCACCCATGACCAAGATGAAATCCGGCACCGCTTCCCAACAATGTCCCGATTTTTATCGGGCTACAACCTCGATCACGCAACCGCGGATGGGATCAATCCAATCCCCATATTCGCGGGATCAGAAGGCAGTCTCGGGTTTATCGTGGAAGCTAAATTAGCAATACTCTCCACCCCAGCCCAGACCCACCTCGTCATCATCCAATACCCATCCTTGATGGATGCAGTTTCCGCCGCGCAATCACTAATTCCATATGACCCTGTCGCAATCGAAACCATCGACAAAGCCATTATAGAGACGGGTCGAACAGATATGTGCTTCGAACCGCTCGCCCAATGGGTGCATTCGGAGGCCGGGGCTATTAATCTCGTAGAACTCGCTGACCCCGCACCTCTGATGGCCGATCCGCATAACGCCCTTTCGATCCGACTGGCCGCATCGCCGACCGAAGCAACCCAATGGTGGACCTTGCGAAAAAAAGCGGTAGGTCTTTTGGCCAATACCCCAGGACGCGCGAAACCCGTTCCATTTGTCGAGGACACGGTTGTACCACCCCAGCACCTCGCGGCCTACATTAGTGAGTTTCGCAACTTATTAGATCGCCATCATCTCCATTACGCCATGTACGGCCACGCCGATGTCGGATGCGTGCATGTTCGTCCAGCGCTAGACCTTCAAGATCCCAGGCACAGTACGTTGATCCGTCAGATCAGCGATGAGGTCCACCACTTAGTTTCCCGTTATGGGGGACTAATTTGGGGAGAACACGGCAAAGGGTTTCGCACCGACTACATTATGGATGTCTTTGGGCCTCGTCTTTATCGCCGTAT
>Ga0172373_10007803_pt1 | contig 13750 bp, 14 predicted proteins | sample Lak10m_2_FD_114546 | JGI IMG/M metagenome (GOLD analysis project Ga0172373, IMG submission 114546) | Freshwater microbial communities from Kabuno Bay, South-Kivu, Congo - kab_092012_10m | ecosystem: Environmental > Aquatic > Freshwater > Lake | place: Democratic Republic of the Congo... | reverse complement strand
GCAGCCTCGTCTGCCCATAAACACAAGGGACTGATTTTAGCGATTGGGGTAGGTATTCTGCTTGCTGTACCGGTGTTTAAAACCTATACCCATCTGCCGCCCTATATGGGCATTCTGTTGGGCGTGGGGCTGCTTTGGATTATTACGGAGCTTCTTCATCGCCGCCAGGAAGAAGAAGCGACCCCGCTTTCGATTGCGGCCGCCCTTACCCGGATCGACACCCCCAGCGTGTTGTTCTTCCTCGGTATTTTACTGGCAGTGGCCGGTTTACAGGCTGCCGGCTATCTCGGCGGAGTAGCCAGCTGGCTGAGCGAAGCATTTGGAAGCCTGTACCTCATCAACGGCGCGATTGGATTATTATCTGCGGTGGTCGATAACGTGCCGCTCGTAGCTGGTGCCATGGGTATGTACGACCTCAACACCTTTCCAGCCGACCATGATTTCTGGCAGCTCCTTGCATACTGCGCCGGCACCGGCGGAAGTATCCTCATTATCGGTTCGGCGGCAGGGGTGGCCACTATGGGGATTCTGCGCATTGAGTTCTTCTGGTATGCACGCAAGATTAGCCTCATTGCACTCGCGGGCTATCTCGCAGGCATCGCCGTAGAATACCTGATGCATTTATTCATGTAACACCATTCCCTTAAATTTCTTTGCTTTATCCTCCTATTTAAAGCAAAAGTTATATACTTTGGCTGAATGGACGACCTCTTTTATCGGATAGAAGAGGTCGTCCCGCATATCCTTTGGAGGCATGCGCCTCCAAAGGATATGCTTTTAGCATCCAATTTTATTCCGCTACCTTCCGTGGCAGAATACTTTTCGGACAGCCCCTTTTTAATTTACCTTCAGCCTATTATTTTTCCGAAATATTCACTGTATGAGGTAAGACACCTACCTGTACCCTCTACCATAAATGGCGGCATAAACAAGGGCGCAACCAACCCGAACCGGAAGTCGCCCAACCTTATAACCAATAAATTTGAAAAGAAAATCCGATGGCTACGATACAATTTAAAGGGGTCATTCCTCCAATGGTAACCCCGTTTACAACGGAAGGAGCGGTGGATTATGCAGCGCATGCCCGCAATATGGAACGCTGGAACAAAACCGGTCTATCCGGATATTTAGTACTGGGCTCAAATAGCGAAGCCTCCTCCCTGAACGAAGTGGAAAAGCTGCGATTGATTGAACTCACCGCCCAATATGCCCATGCCGATCAGGTTATCCTCGCCGGGACGGGAATGGAATCGACCGTGGAAACTATCCGCCTCACCAACCTTGCGGCGCAGGCCGGCGCCCAGGCCGCTTTAGTGCTGACACCTTTTTATTACCGCGACGCCCTGACCGAAACGGCCCAAATCCGGCATTTTCAGAAAGTGGCCGACCAATCTGACATTCCGGTACTATTGTACAACGTGCCCAAATACACCAACGTAAACCTCTCCAATAAAGCCATTGAAGTACTGAGCAGGCACCAGAATATAATCGGCATGAAGGACAGTAGTGGCAACATCACGCAACTGGCCGAATTTCAACGAGTAGCTGATTCGGATTTTCAAATTTTAACCGGTACAGCCGGTATATGGTATCCCGCCTTATTGCTCGGGGTAAAAGCCGGTATCATGGCGCTCGCCAATTGTGCACCAGAAGTATTGGTGCAGATACAGGAATATGTAGAAAAAGGAAAGGGGCCGGAAGCAGAAGCCCTGTTCAGAAAATGGGTACCGGTAAACAATGCCGTAACCGGCACCTACGGGGTAGCCGGCCTCAAATATGTATGCCAACAAATGGGATACGAGGCGGGCGAAGTTCGAAGCCCATTATTACCCATCGAAGCACCGGCAAAAAGCGCCTTGGACAATCTGCTGGCCGCTCGGGTGTGAAGCAGCATGATAAAAAAGAAGCTGTCCGAAAAGTCTTTTGGTTCCTTGTGTTGCCAAATTGACCTTTCAGACAGCTTCTTTTCTGAAAAAATTGCACTGAATAATCCAGAGACCAAGCTATTCAGTCCCAGGCTTATCGACGCATATACATTACATCTTTCACCGCACGCACAATCTTGGCTACGTTGGGGAGGTACTCCTCCACCAATGTAGAAGCAAAGGGCAGGGAAGTATCTGCGGCATTCAATCGCGTGACGGGAGCGTCCAGATAATCGAAGGCGTGTTTTTGAACGACATACGCTACCTCAGAAGAGATAGATGCAAACGGCCAGGACTCATCGATAACTACCAGGCGGTTGGTTTTTTTCACCGACTCTACGATGGTGCGCACATCCAGCGGACGGATGGTACGCAGGTCGATGACTTCGGCAGAGATACCTTCCTTGGCTAATTCTTCCGCTGCTTCCAGCGCAGGCAACATCAGCTTATTGTAGGAAACCAAAGTAACGTCTGTTCCTTCCCGACGAACGGCGGCTACCCCAATTGGAACCAGATATTCCCCTTCCGGAACGGGTCCTTTGTGCGCATACAACAATTCGGACTCCATAATACAGACCGGATCATCATCGCGAATAGCTGATTTGAGGAGACCTTTAGCATCTGCCGGGTCAATACAGCTAATAACCTTAACGCCAGGCACATTTCCCATCCAGCTTTCGAAGGTTTGGGAATGTTGCTGCGCCAGCTGTCCTGCCGAACCGGAAGGCCCGCGAAACACAATCGGGCATTTAAACTGCCCAGCAGACTGGGAAAGGGTTTTGGCTGCATTATTTACAATCTGGTCAAATGCAAGAATCGCGAAATTCCAGGTCATAAATTCTACAATAGGGCGCAGACCGTTCATAGCCGCTCCCACGCCAATACCGGTAAAACCCAGCTCGGCAATGGGCGTATCAATCACGCGCTTCGCACCAAACTCGGCGAGCATTCCTTTACTCACCTTATAAGCACCATCGTACTCCGCGACCTCTTCCCCCATCAGGAAGACCGTTTCGTCCCGGCGCATTTCCTCGAACATAGCCTCGCGCAGGGCATCCCGGAGTGTCAATTCTCTAACCATTGAATTACTTTTTTTCAGGTGAAGGCCAGGCTGTCTTTTCCGTCCCCGGCAAAAACCGTTAAATGCAGTGCAAAAATATAAAAAATGAAGGTTTATCTTTGTTTCGATTAATTAATCTGCCCAAGTGGATTTTTGTTCGCCCATTTCGTCGATAACACACTATTAAATCAGGCATCAACGTTATTAGGGCGTTTTTCGAATCGTTCATAATCCGCAAATATAAACGCTACCATGAAGAAGTTTTTTGCAAGCCCAATTGCCCGTCTGATTGCATTCGTTCTCCTCTTTGCTGCTACCAGCTCCTGCCACAGAGGGTACGGCTGTCCGACCAATTTTTCGTTTGAACAAACGGTGGGGGAAGTCCTGCAATCCATGCTGTCGATTCTATTTTAAAATCACACCCTACTATGCAGGTGGAATTCATTACGACGCAGGATGGCTCCCATTCGCTCGTTTCCAACCAATTTGGCGTGACCTATCATTCGAGGTATGGCGCGATTCAGGAATCCATGCACGTCTTTATTCGCCATGGGCTGAATGCACTGCTTCCCTCGCATCCGGAAATAGCAATCTTGGAAATTGGATTCGGAACAGGGCTGAATGCGCTGCTGACACTACGGGAAACGACGCAGCACCCTGTCTCCGTGCGCTATGAGGCTGTGGAGCCATTCCCCGTTTCGGTGGAAGACGCCCTTAGCCTAAACTACACGCGGCAGCCTGGATTAGGTACTTTTCAGGAAGCGTTCGAACAATTTCATACCTGTGCCTGGGAAAAAGAAGTATCTGTCACGCCCTCTTTCTCGTTCACCAAGCACCCGTACAAACTGGAGGAGATGCACTTTGAGCCTCGCTTTCATCTGGTTTACTTCGATGCGTTTGCTCCTGGTGCCCAGCCGGAATTGTGGACCGCTGAAACCCTTGAAATAGTGTACCAGGCACTAAAAACCAACGGGATTTTGGTGACATACTGCGCGAAAGGAGCGGTCAAAAGAAGCCTGAAAGAAATCGGATTTCAGGTGGAAACCCTGCAAGGCCCCCCAGGTAAAAGAGAAATGATTCGATGCAGGAAAATAGGTTAGTCCGAATCTTTATTCTTCTTTTTGCGCCCCCGTTTAGCCGGGGTCAGCACTTTTTGCTCATCCTCCCCTTCCCCTTTTCCTTTAGGTTTGACGACGTTGAGTTTGCCCTCATCCCCATATAGCTTTCTAGACATGCGGTTGTAGGCCAGTGCCGCTTCCTCTGCGGTGGCGTACATGCCTATATGAATCGATTTCCGATTGATGGAGATGACTGCCCGGTATCGGTTGTTTTCTTTGTACACCCCCGTGTACCCAACCTTGCTGCTGGTTTTTCGTTTGCGGCTCGCCACAGAACGAGAGCGATAAGCCAGATTCTCCAGGCGACAATCCAGCTTGTTCCCGTTTTTGGCACCCACCAGATTTTTCTCTCGCGTACGGGTGTCGGTCAGGAACTTTTCTGCAATCAGCTTGTGCAGGTAAATGGTCTCTGTCTTATAACCACCGTCCGCCTTCTTCCAGGTTTTCTGGAAAACGGCACAACCACTCGAATGTTTGCGTAAATTATTGATGAAATCAACTTTTACCAAATAAGGGTCATTCGTCAGGTACTCGTAGGTCTTGTCATCCAACAGTACATTCTCCTCAGCATTCTTTAATTTGACTTTGTAAAGCACTTTCCCTTCAGGTTTTAGGTTAAAAACAGGCAATACGAAGAGGAATCCTTGCAAATTCTCCAAGTCATTGCTCGCATGCCATTTCTTTACGGGGCATAGGTGAATACCTGAGGTGCTAAACTGTATAACTAATCAGGTGTTGTCTGAGTAGTCGCCACTGAATCGAATAGTGGCTTTACATGTTCAATGGGTAGGAATTCCGGAATAGTGCTAACATTATTAGTTCCAAAATTACAAAACCTCTTAAATCCGGCAAATTTTTAGGCAATTTTGCTAAATAAAATTCTACAATTCAGGGTATTATGTACACTTATATTTCTTCAGATACCGCACTACGGACCAACGATGAACGCTACATACAACGCTGTTTCGACCTCGCGCGCCAGGGAGCCGGCAACGTCTCACCCAACCCAATGGTAGGTGCGGTGTTAGTTTATAATCACCGTATTATCGGGGAGGGCTTCCACCAAAAGTTCGGTGGCCCCCATGCAGAAGTCAATGCACTGGCCAGTGTGCAGGAGGCCGACCGTCCCCTTATCCCCAAAAGTACCTTGTACGTTTCGCTGGAGCCTTGCTGTGTATTTGGAAAAACGCCCCCCTGTACCAACCTGATTCTGGATCAACATATCCCGGAAGTAGTCATCTCCTGCCTCGATAAATCGCCCAAAATCAATGGCCATGGGGTAGAAATTCTCCGAAGTGCCGGGGTGCGCGTGCGAACAGGTGTTCTGGAGGAACAAGGATCGTTCCTGGTTCGGCCCAGCAATGTATTTCAACAACAAAAACGCCCCTACCTGATTCTCAAATGGGCACAAACTGCTAACGGCATTTTTGCACCGGCCAACCGAAGCCGCCATTGGATTAGCCACCCGCTCACCCGCCGACTTACCCACCAATGGAGAATGGAGGCCGATGCGATCCTGGTGGGAGCCACCACCGCTTTGCAAGACAACCCTTCCCTCGATAATCGCTTTTTCTACGGAAAATCCCCCCGGCCGATCGTGCTCGATCGATTCCACCAGCTTCCCGACGAGCTGGCGCTTTTTCATCAGACCCAACAAGCAATCCGCGTATGCCAACCCGGCTACGCCCAAGCCGACAACCCTGTCTGTGACTATATCGAACTCGACAGTACCCTGCCCGATTTTTTGACTACTCTAATGCCCCATTTACATACCCTTCAAATCGGCATACTCCTGATAGAAGGGGGCGCATCTACCCTTCAGACCTTCATCGACCAGGGGCTCTGGGATGAAATTCGGATACTCCAAAGCGACCGTTCGGATATCCCCGATGGAATCCCCGCGCCACGCCTGCCTTCCACACCAACCCATACCATGCAACTAGGAACAGACCAAGTGTTATACCTTTTTAAGTGAACCTGGTAAATCGTTAAACTTGCTTTAAAGTCCCTTATAAATTTTATTCAAATCTCATTTATGCTGTTCTTTAGTTTAAATTTCAATCACTGAACATTTTCCGTAAGTATCCGAACTGTAAAATGTCTATCATGCACCAACTGAAGAAAATGGTATTGGGTTTGGCTGTTTTTTTGAGCCTACAAACCGCGCAGGCTCAACTGGCTTTTCACGCCCCCATGCAATCCGGTCCATCTTGGAACACCTGGGAAAACATACAGAATTCACCCCGCCTGAAACAAAGAAAAACGATGATTTTTATTTACGCCGACTGGTGCAACTGGTGCCGGAAGATGGAAATGGAAACCTTCGCCAATCCTGGTGTCTCCCGATTTATGAACGACCACTTCAACCTCGTTCGATTCAATGGAGAACAAAAAGAAGAAATCCTGTTTAAAGGAAAAAAATACGGCTTTGTAAAAGTGGGCCAACGGGGCTATAACGAATGGGTCGCACTCCTGATGAATGGCAATGTCAGCTTTCCTGCCGTAGTTTTTCTGGACGAACAAGGCCAGGTCGTACAATCCATATCCGGGTTTAAAGCAACCGACGAACTGCTGATGATCATGCAATACGTCTATTCGAATGCCTACATGCACACCCCCTGGGCTGCTTATCAGCGTACGGCAAAGGTGCCGGGAAACTAATCTATCGCCCAGGCACCGATATCCATGGCGGATTCCAACTCCGATTCCAATGGCGGTGACATCAGCCCTTTAAATAAATTGACGCCCAACATCGATTCGAGCGAGTCAACTGAACAGGCAAACGACAGAAGCGAAGCACCTCGCTGTTGATGGGGAATCATGAATCCTATACTTTTCCAGCCTGGTTCAGACAAATCGAGAACGGCCTTGTAATACGCATCCGGGATACGCCCCCCACCGCGCGTCGGCTCCTTATACCATATCGGTACACTCTCTATGTAAACCTTCTTGTATGCCAGTGCCCATTTCCGTTCGGCCCACTCCAGCGGCAACCAATAGCACTGGTAGAATCCTTCTGCCTGCGGCCAACTGTTTACCATGCGTTGCGATTCCATATAGCCATCCCAACGAAAACGAATTCCAGCCGTGGGAATAACGGGAACCATCCGTATCTGATGCTCCTTGGAAGTCCATTTCAAGGTACGCTGTAAGCTAAAAGAATCGCCCCCCCGACTTACTGATTGATTGACCCCTTGACGGGTAAGTAAATAGGTGGCCCGCACCGGCATAGTGCGATTCCGCGAATACGCCAAAGCGAACCAGGAATATTGACGGGTGCCCGCTATGGTATCTGCTCCCAGATCGGCCAACTCCTCGCTTATATCAAAAGGTGTCAACACCTCCTCGGACGCTACCCCAGCCTGCCGCTTGTCGAAAAAGGTGGGAATGGCGTTCGCCAGGGCGACCAGGATGGCTGCAAATATCGCCACCCGAACGAGCACAGCAGACTTACCCGTAGAAGACACATAATTTCGACGCAATTTTGCCATCTTTGATTCCCGATTATGAGCAATTCCAAAAAATCGATTCTACTATGATGCACGTTGGAATTACCGGCGGAATTGGAACCGGCAAAACAACCGTCTGCCAAATCTTCGAACTACTGGGTATTCCCGTTTATTATGCCGATACCCGGGCCAAATGGCTTATGGAACACCAAGCTGACCTCACCCGGTCGATTCGGCTTTTATTAGGAGCGGAAGCCTATACAGCAGATGGCCACCTCAACCGAGCGTATATCGCAGGCCAGGTGTTTGGCAACCCGGAAAAGCTCGCCGCCTTAAACGCCCTGACCCATCCTGCCGTCGCACAGGATGCCTTGCGTTGGCAACAGAGCCAACATCAGGTACCATATACCCTCCGGGAAGCTGCCCTATTATTTGAAAGCGGCTCCTACCAGACCCTCGACAAAATTATCGTTGTCAGTGCTCCCGAAGCCTTGCGCATCCAACGCGTCATGGCACGTGACCATTGCGACCGCCAGTCGGTACTCGACAGGATGGCCCGCCAAATGCCCCAGGAGGAGAAAGAGAAACGCGCCGATTTCATCATTCACAACGACGGCATTTCCCAGTTAATCCCTCAGGTACTGGCTATACACCGTCAACTTTCCAGCGGTGGCAACGAAGTACGGCCGGACTCTATCCCCGCTTTGTAAACCGACAGACAACGCGCCCTGGCTTCAGCGTGATCAACCATCGGGCGGGGATACGCGGGCGTATTTAGCTCAGGAACCCATTGGCGAATATATTTCCATTCCGGATCAAATTTTTCCTGCTGCGAAGTGGGATTAAACACCCTAAAATACGGCGCTGCATCCGTCCCACAACCAGCGGCCCACTGCCAGCCCCCATTATTGCTCGCTAAGTCAAAGTCCAGTAGCTTTTCAGCAAACCACGCTTCCCCCCAGCGCCAGTCGATGAGCAGGTGCTTTGTCAAAAAACTAGCCACAATCATCCGTACCCGATTGTGCATGTATCCGGTAGCGCGAAGCTGGCGCATCCCCGCATCTACAATAGGATAACCCGTCATCCCTTCCTGCCAGCGCACGAAGTCCTCTTCCCGGTTGAGCCATGCAATCGCGTCGTATTCCGGTCGGAAAGATTGGCCTACCACCTTGGGGAAATTGAACAGAATCATGGCGTAAAAATCTCGCCAGATGAGCTCATTCAGAAAAGTCTCGCTGAGTACCATCGATTTTCTGGCTTTTTCCCGAATGCTAATCGTTCCAAAGCGAAAATGGATTCCCAGTCGGCTCGTGCCTTCAATAGCAGGAAAATCCCGATGCTGGGCATATTCCCGGATAATACGTACCGACACCTGCTTATCCGGAATCGGCAATGCAGATGCCTGAAAACCAATAGATTCCAGTGATGGCAACGCGGCCACAGGCAACCTGGAAAAGTGACCCCATAGTTCTTGCGTGGGGTATTCCGCCAAGGGGTCATGCCCGGCTGCCTTTTCTTCCTGCAAGCGCACTTTCCAAGCTTTGCTATACGGAGTAAAAACAGTGTAAGGCCGCCCATCCTTCTTGCACACCTCCAGCTCATGAAAAACGACCTGATCCTTAAAAGCGTGAAAAGCGATGCCCTGGGCCGCCAAAAAATCCGAAATGGCCCGATCCCGATTTACTGCGTACGGCTCATAATCGGTATTGCAATACACCGCATGCACCGAATACTCCTGTACCAGTTGCTGCCATTCGGTGAGCGGATCGCCCACCCGAACGCGGAGGGCACTACCTACCGACTGTAGCAACTCCTGTATTCGCTCCAGTTCCCGATGAATAAACGTCACCCGGGCATCTTGCCGATCGGCCAGCTTGTCCAGAATATGAACATCGAATATAAAGACCGGAACGACAGGGTATCCCGACCGAAGGGCTTCATACAAGCCCCGGTTGTCCTCGAGTCGCAAATCGCGGCGAAACCAAAAAAAACTGACCTTCTCCATCTGAATAATCCTGGAAATGAATGAATCTGGGCAGGCTAATCCCCTACCCTTTTAATACCACGGTACCCAGTTCTTTTGCCAACTGATTTTCTATTTCCTTTAGCCGAATATGTAGGCGCATACAGGCTTCCATTTCGGTACTATCCCCGTCGGAGGCCATCAACTCCTGAATCCGACGCGCATTCCTGGCTTTGAAACGGCTGATTTTTCTGAGCTTGAAGCGCTTGATTAAGCTCTCGGCATCTTTTTGGTGATTCGCCTCGGGATGAGCCTGTGATAGAAAAATATCCCACTTGTTTGCCCAATTCTCACTGAACTCATAGGGACTGGTACTTACATTGACCGCCAGTCGGCGCACATCAGGGGATGCACTATGCAGAAATAAATCCAGGCCGATAGGTAGCTTTTGTGTAATCCGCTCATAGCAGATATGCACAATTTCCCGATAGAGGGGGTGGTCAAACTCATCCAGTACGTCCTCGATATTCATCAGGATATACTCGGCAACCGTCACTTGCGCGTCCACATCAAAGATGGCGGAGCCGGCGGTCATAAGTATCCGAACCAAATCCCGCTCCTGAAAAGTGTCTCCAATCGCCGTTGTATCTTCTGTGGGGGCGGCTATCGGTGCCTCTGCCGCAGCAGCAGCCGATTCCTGCTGCTGAACATGCTTTTCTACCTGGCGATGCAGGGATTTATTGATTTCGAGAATGAGCTTACCCTCATCCACCCCGATAATTTCCCGCACAATACGAACGTACTCATCGCGGCGAATCGGGTTTTTACTTTGGAAATCGTTTGGCCAATCTGTCCGATGACCGCTGCCCGACGGGTGGGATCGTTCCCCGCCTGCTCCATCAACAACTCCGCTTCCAGTCGGATGATATCTCGCGCTTTTTCTGCAATATAGAGACGGAACGCATCCGTGCCTACTTTTTGCACATACGAATCGGGGTCTTCCCCATCCGGAAGAATAACTACCCGTACATCGAGGTCTTCTTCCAGCGCTAAATCCAATCCCCGCAAAGCTGCTTTAATACCCGCTGCATCTCCGTCATACAGGATAATCAGTTGGTTGGTGAAGCGCTTAATCAGACGGATTTGTCCGCTGGTCAGCGACGTTCCGGAAGAGGCGACAACATGTTCAATCCCATTCTGGTGCAGGGAGATGACATCGGTATAACCCTCTACCAGAATACAGGCGTCCTCCTTTCGAATAGCCGTTTTCGCCTGATAAATACCAAACAAGACCTTGTTTTTCTGGTAAATATCCGTTTCCGGCGAATTGATATACTTGGGAGCTTTGGTATCCTTTCGCAGGATTCTGCCGGCAAAAGCGATGACTTTCCCACTTAGATTATGGATAGGAAACATCACCCGGGCGCGAAAGAAGTCCCTGTCAGAAGAGGACGTTAGCCCGAGCTTGCGCAATAATTCGATGGAATACCCCTTTTGGATAGCCGCCTGCGTAAGCCCATCCCCGCTGTCTGGAGCGTATCCCAGACCAAAGGCGCGGATGGTTTCTTCGCGGAAACCACGGCTTTTGAAGTATGACAAACCTACACTTTTACCAAGGTCTGTTTCGAGGAGCTGTTGCTGGAAAAAACCCAGCGCAAACTGGTTGAGCAAGTACATGCTCTCCAGGGCTTGTTGTTCCAACAGGGCTTCCGGACTTACTTCCGTCTCCTCCAGTTCAATTTTATATTTTCTGGCCAAGTACCGAACCGCATCCGGGAAGCTCATATTTTCAAGCTCCATAATAAACTGTACCGGCGTCCCTCCTCGGGCACATCCAAAGCACTTGAAGATGTTTTTGGCGGGAGAAACGTAAAAAGAAGGCGTTTTTTCCTGGTGAAAAGGACAAAGGCCAGCCATATTGACACCCCTACGGCGCAAGTTCACGAAATCGCCGACTACCTCCTCGATCCGAGCCGCCTCGATTACTTCCTGAATGCTCTTGTTAGATATCAACTGCCTTTTCTATTGCTCAACAATCAAATAATCAATGCGCGAAGGGAAAATACGCACATGGTTTACCCCCGCTGGCTTTTTGCTCAGCCGCACTGTCGCCTCCGTTTCCTCCGAAGATACCGCGAAAGGGGTAGCTTCTACGGCAAAGTCCGCGGAGCTTACCTCGTCGAATTTGCTCAACGGCACCTGAAACGTGACCTTCACCTGCTCCGGAAATACCCGCACATGGGCAGATTGGGTAGCAAGCGACACGGGAACGAAAACAGATTTTTCGGTGAATTGTTCCACTTCCGCGTGTAGCACCACTTCGCGTACCTGCGCCGTAAATTCTGCCGGAATCGCTATTTTAACCTTGTCGGACACGGAACCCGACAATTTTTTATACGCCTGGGTACTTACCTCCAGACACTCGGTCAGTGCAATTTGAGACTCCGGACCTTCTACCCAGATGCGGTCGGGCACGAAGTAAACGGGCTTAGTCAAAAAATAATCCGGCATAAAGGAAAGGCTTCCATTAAAGCACAGCGCAACCCATTTCCCAGCACGCTGTTCCAGGTTCAGTTCCAGGGATTCATGGCTCATCTCCACGATGGAAAGGTCGTAGGAAGAAAGCCTATCCCGAATTGCTTTTTGGAGCTGGGCTCGGTTCATCGAAACATTCCGAACCTCCCGCTGATCGAAAGCAAGCGTCATTCTGGGATTTTTAAATTGCTCGAACAACAAATCCCATCCAGACCCTTCCAGCACGACCGACATGTCGCGGGGAGGAGCCAGAGAAAAAGCGTACCCCTCTGGCACCGCGCACTGCAAGGTTACCTTTTTTTCTGTTCGGTAGCGCTTCGCCATTTTGGCAGGCACCCAGAAAGACAAGGCCAATCCCAAGCAAAGCAAGATGATTACCCTGTCTTCCCGGATTTGTTCGAGCCACTTATTCAGTTTCGCCCGACGTCGGGGCAACCTTCCCGCTTCCATGAATGGACTCCGTTAGTTCTTTGGAAATGGAGCTGCGGGTAACCCGGAGATATACCTTGCTGCCCACCTCAATCGTAATCACCTGATCCTCTATTTTGGTGATGCGCCCGAGAATCCCACTGGACGTTACTACTTCCATTCCCTTCTGCAGGCTGTTCATAAACTGCGTCTGCTCCTTTTGGCGCTTGGATTGCGGACGAATAATCAGCAACCAGAAAACCAGGAACATAGCGCCGATAAAAAATAAACTGACAAATGGGCTTTGTGTACCACCTGCCTGCAATAGCATGACGTTCAACAACATGTTTATTGAGTTTAATGAAATAAGCGTGTTTCAACTACAAAAAAACAACCGAATCCCTCGCTGCATCGGCTTCTTCATGCCTACTCCGCAGCTTGTACCATCCCTTCCAGATAGACCGTATTCCTAGATGGCAGCGTATTGGCCATAATATATATTGGTTTGCGTTGCATTCCGGATTTTCCGTCGGTATCAAATCGCACGTGAATCACGCCTGACTCGCCGGGTGCAAGGGGAGTCTGGGGCCATTCCGGCACGGTACATCCACAAGTCGAATACGCGCGGGTAATCAGCAACGGGGATTTCCCCTTGTTTTCAAACGCGAAATCCAACTCGACCACCTGCCGTTCCGTTACCTCCCCAAAGTTGATTTTTTCCTTCGAAAAAACTATGACGGGCGCTTGTTCTACCGACCCTTCCGCCTCCGGATTCACCGGATTTCGAATCAATGCGGCATTGGAAAAATCTCCCTCCAGCGGAATCTCATTCAGTGCCGAATCCCCTTCGGAAGCAACCGGCTGGCTACAAGCCGTCGGCAATACCAAGGCAACGAAAAAAAGCAGCACGCAAGAGTTACGCATAGCAAATTGGTTCATTTTACAATCGAAGGACAAAATACTGGTTTTAGAGCTATATTTACCCACACAAGGATTAAGAATGGCATTACCCGCACGAATATACCTCCTGGGATATATGGGATCCGGAAAAAGCTTTTCCGGCAAGCGACTGGCTCGACAACTAGATCGCCCATTCATCGACCTCGATGATTACATCGAAGAAGTGGATGGCCGACGTATTCCCGACATATTTGAGGAATCTGGAGAGGCTTTTTTCAGGCAACTCGAAGCCGAAACGCTCCGGAAGACTGCCGCATGGCAGGGGTATGTCATATCCTGTGGAGGAGGCACACCTTGTTTTCACGACAATATGGCTTGGATAAAAAACAATG
>Ga0172373_10007802_pt1 | contig 13752 bp, 13 predicted proteins | sample Lak10m_2_FD_114546 | JGI IMG/M metagenome (GOLD analysis project Ga0172373, IMG submission 114546) | Freshwater microbial communities from Kabuno Bay, South-Kivu, Congo - kab_092012_10m | ecosystem: Environmental > Aquatic > Freshwater > Lake | place: Democratic Republic of the Congo... | reverse complement strand
ATTGATACCTATCTTTCTTGCCCTAGCTGCCATCGGTTATGCTGATTCAAATAGCTACCTTTACTGATGATTCTTTAAATTTTGTAGAATAGATTTTTTATTTCTGTTCGGACATCTAGTTACACCCTCTTGGTTCATATTAACTTACCTGTCCGGTTTATTGTAGACATATCAAAATTTATAAATATTAAATGCCGAAAGCTTTCGCATCTAGTTAAATTTTTTGTGCAACCCAAAAATATCTTTATCCAATTAAAATTACACCATCACTAGAAAAAACATAAAAATTATTTGTTCCGTTTATTGTACCCAAATTATTTTCCTTAATTAAGTACTTAATATTTTCAAATACTTAATTTATTTATGTTCTATCTTCAAAAAACATATACGCCCGGTAACTTAGAGTACAAAGTAATTTAATGCTAATTCTTTTGATTAACTTCCCGTGAAACATCGCTTGGTAAATTTTTAATAACAATTTCAGTAATATGGTTTGCATCTATCAGTGATTTTTCCCTCATATAACTTTGATTACCAATTATATGAATAATTTCATCAGTTGTTCCATAGCTATGAATTTTTGTTGATAAACCTAATGGTGCTGCGATGCTTGCCACCAAACTACCAAGGCCGCCATGCTTAGAATGTTCTTCAAAAATAAATAAATGCTCACTTTCTTTTAATAGTACTTGTAATAGTTCTTCAGGAAAGGGTTTGAGTAAAGGTATACTAAAGGTTCCGATATTAATATTAAGCTGTTTATTAATTTTACTTTTAGCAGCTAAAAGTTCGGAATAAATAGTACCATGAGAGAGAAGGTTAACTTTAAAGAAAGGTGGCTTGAGTAAGTCTATATTTAAATTGACTACTTTGTCGTGGACATCAGATTCCCCTCCACGGGCCATACGTAAATAACAAGGCCCCGAAGTACCACGTATATAATTCATACACCCTTCAAGTTCCAAAGAATCCGCAGGAGAAAAAACTTTCATATTGGGTAATGGTAAAGTTGCTGCAATATCCTCAAGACCTAAATGAGTATATCCATGAGTACCATAAGCAAAACCGCCGCCCACAACAGCAATCACAACGTCCATGTTGTGATAACAAATATCATTTCTTATTTGCTCTAAGCATCTTAAGGTACCAAAATTGACTATGCTGTAAACAAACACTCGCTTTCCAAGTTTTGCTAACCCGGCAGCGATACCCACCATATTCTGCTCAGATATGCCAACATTTATAAAACGTTCAGGAAATTTATTTGCAAACGGCTCAAGGACTGAAAAACCCAAATCACCAGTTAACAAGTAAAGATTTGGATCGTTTTCTCCCCAAGAAACAAGGGCTTCAACAAACTTACTTCTCATAATTTTAGCTCATTTAATGCAATTTCGTATTGTTCTGCAGTTGGATATTTATAGTGCCAATCTAGCTTATTTTCCATAAAGCTAACACCTTTTCCTTTTATGGTATGAGCAATAACTACTTTTGGTTTTTGAGTTGTTTTAATAAGAGCGGTATGTAACTCATTGTAATCATGTCCATTTATTTCTATTACTTCCCAATTAAAGGCAGTCCACTTGTGCGATAAACTTTCAAGAGCGAGGACATCATTAACATAACCAAAACTTTGAATTTTATTATAATCAATAATAAGTGTTAGGTTATGTAATTTATGATGAGCTGCAAACAATGCAGCTTCCCATATACTTCCTTCGTTACACTCCCCATCGCTTTGAATAACATAAACATTTTGTTTGGTAGCTAATGCAATACCGCAAGCTATTGGCAAACCATGACCCAGAGATCCCGTAGAAAATTCAACCCCTGGGGTTAATGCAGTAACGTGTCCAGCTAACTTAGAGCCATTTTGGCAATAAGTTTTTAGTTTTTCCGTAGGAAAAAACTTATAATATGATAATGTTGCGTATAATGCAGCAGCAGCGTGACCTTTACTCATAATCAAATAATCTCGTTCTGGATTATTAGGATGTAAAGGATCAACGCGCAATATTTTACCATAAAGCGCGTTTAGAATATCAACTACAGAATAACAACTACCAATATGTGATGCCTTGGCTTCAAAAATCATGTTTAAAATGATTTGTCGAATTTCCTTAGCGCTATCTTCTAATTGGATGACCATTTTCCACCTAACGAACAGAAGTTAAAAAAGTTTCTATTGTTTCATGTAAATAATTCAGCATTTCATCATTCAAACCATGATGGCAAGCTAATAAAATACCCGAACGCATTACATTATCGGCATTAGGGTATCCGTCTGCCGTTTTACGCATAGCAATATTTTTAAAGCCTGGTTGGCGAGTAATATTTCCTGTAAAAATCACTCTAGTTTGAATCTGCTTCTTTTCTAAAAATATTTGCAGTTCTTTTCTTGAGAACGGAGCTTCTGGTTTTATAAGAATAGGATAAGCGAGCCAAGCTGTTCTAGTTCCTTTCGTTTGCATTGGGGTTACAAAATATTCTGGAAACTTTTCAAAAAATTTATTTTGTTTTTTAAAATTTTCTTCACGCATTAGTATGTTTTTTTCAAGATCTTCAAGTTGGACTAAGCCAAAAGCTGCGCCAATTTCTGAACCTTCTAAATTATAACCAATTTTTGAGAATAAAAACTTTGCGTCATATTCAATACCATCAATATCTACATTAAAACGATTTTCGATAGTCTCTGAACGCTCATCAAAAATTGAAGAATTACGCCCCCAAGAACGCAATAGTTTGGAAGTTTTCAAAAGTGCTGGATCATTTACGCATAACATTCCTCCATTTCCTGCACAATTAATAATATGGGACCCATAAAAACTCGTAATCGATATATCGCTCCAATGTCCACTAGAATAATCATTTAATGTGGCCCCAAGAGTGTCTGCAGAATCTTCAATAATCTTTAAGCTATATTTTTTTGCAATATCAGATATAGCCTGCCATTGGCACAAATTACCAAGCAGGTTCGGTGCCAATATAGCTACAGTTTTATTTGACACCATTGATTCAATTTTTTCTGGATCTATAACGTAATCGTTAACTCCTACATCCACAAAAACAGGAATTAATCCTGCTTTAATAATTGAACCCACCGTTGTTGAAAAAGTTAATGCCGGGGTAATCACTTCCGAGCCAACAGGAAAACCAAATGATTCCATAGCTATTAGCAAAGCAGAAGAACCAGAATTAACATAGATACCATGTTGCTTATCAAATAACTTGGCTACTTTAGACTCAAATTCTCGAGAATACTTACCCATTTGAGTAGATTCTCTCAAACATTTAACAACCGCAGCTATTTCTTTTTCTCCGTAAACAGTTTTTGCGTATGATATATTCATAAAGTTTTATCCATTTTTAGTTAAGGTGTTTTTCAGCTTTTGATAAGCTATTAAATAAGGGGAATTGTTAAGAGTAATATTGTGTAGTTGACCCTCTTGATCAATAATAGCTCTCGATGTTTCGGAGACATTTCGAACTATTAAATAGCTAACAAAAATATGTTTACAACTCATTCAAATGCCTTGTTTTTTTATACCAAAAATTATAGAAAAGAAACATAACAAAAAACATTCTATTTAAAAAGCCTTTTTTTATCTTCACAAGAGCAAGAGGTTTTTTGTTAAAGGCTTTTTTTTGACCAACCATTAAAAATCTTCTCAAAAGCAACATTAACTTTGCAAATGGTGTATTTGGAAAAAAAGCGCCATAAAGATATAAATATTTTTTTTCCACTTCTAATAACTCTGAATCACTTATGGTTTGTCTAATAATGCTTATTAACAAAAGAAAATTGGCATGTACTTCTACGAATAATAATTTAGAATATCCCCAAACAAATTCTTTGCCTAAAAGCAAATTTTGCTTTTTAACATATCCTTTTTTTACTAAAAAACTATACATATTAGGAAGGGAACATACTAATCTTGATATTATGTCTTTATGCGAATTTTTATTATGATTAAATTCATATTCTTCGGGTACTTGACGCATTGCATAAGTTGTGATCTTATTTTCAAGATCAATATAACATTTTTGATTACATAAATTTGCTAATAAGTAACCTACATGAGGATGACTTGTTTCAAATTTGCAAAAGCGCTCAAAAGATACTACGTTAGTCAGTTTTTCTTTACTAAAAATAATATTTGAAATACATCCCAAAGCAGTTAAGGGACCAACATATGATAGCATCTCGTTCGTAGTAAACGATACGGATTTAGCAAAATAATGGCTAAATAAAGATTCTTCTTTTTCTCTATCAGAAAAAACCACACACCTATCAAGAAGTAGTATACTACATTCTTGTTCTCTTAACTTTTCTAATACTTGTGTAGCGTTATTTTCTTCAATCCAATCATCATCCCCTAACCACCAAACGTAACGTGACTTGGCAAGATTTTTTACTTGCTCTAGGTTTCTTGTAGCGCCAATATTTATATCATTCCTATGATATTTCAAATGACTTATTTTTTTACGCGTAAGTTCTACAAAAAATGATTGAGTTTCATCAGTTGAAGAGTTATCTGAAACAATAATATCAATATCCCTAAACAACTCTTTGTTAAAAGCAAGTATATGGTCTACCAACTTTGATACATAATAATATCGATTATATGTAGGAATACAAATTGACAACAACTTTTTCATAATCATCTTATAAAATAAAAATAAGTTTTACTTAAAGCAAACCAAAGCCCTTTTTTCTTTAGATAATAAGAAAACATTGAACAGCATTTCTTAAAATAACTTGGCTGATTTTCTTTAAAATACTCGCTGATGTCATTTTTTAGTACTTGTAGGGAATAACAGCAGTTTTCTGATAAGAAACGCTCAATATCAACATCCTTCATCTGTTGAAATAATGTGTCAATTGCAAAGCGTTTAGCGATAGAAATTCCATAAAATGTTGAAGATGTTTTCCTTAAAAAATAAACCGCAATAATACCTGAAAGATATTTTTTTTCAAGTTTTAAATTTGGATTAATTAAAACAGAACGGGCTTTTGGAAAAACTTTAAAAATTGTATCAGGTGTTATCTGCTCTACAACAAAATTTATAAGCTGCTGGCTTTCGTAAATTACTTGATACATTACGCTCTTTTTTGAAGTATCGCTCATATTACCGCCTTTTCTCCGCAAACGATAAGCAACTAAAGGAATGTCTATACAACGAATCTCTCCTTGATAACAAAGCGCAATACCAAGCCATATACGCACATCAAATACTTGTTTAAATCGCTTATCAAAAATATCAAACCCTATTTTTGAACGATTTATCATTACTGTTGGATAAAGTAAATGGCTTCGATTAAGAAGAATTGATTCTATCATTCCATAAGTATCAGCAAAGTGTTCAGAAAATAAAATATCTTTCTCATGTACTTTACCACTATGATTCATGGTTTTCATAGAGGAAAAAACCGCCGCGTAATTTGGATTGGCAATTAATTCCTTTAGCAATATTTCTATGCAATTGGGGGCCATTTTATCATCACCACAAAATAATTTTATATATTTTCCTTGAGCCAAAGAAAATAACTTAATAATTGAATCTTGGGCGTCTAAAGGTTCAGCAAAATAAAAAAACCGGTCATCTTGGTAATGCTTAACTACCTCGATACCATCCTTATTTGCAGCCCGATCTAAAATAAGTAACTCAAAGTTCTGATAAGTTTGAGCAAGTATAGAATCTAAACAATCAGATAAAAAAGCATTATCATGAAAAATTGGAATTAATATTGAAACTAGGTCAGTTTTGACCATAATACCTAACTACCTTTTGCATATAATTACTAATACAATGATAGCTTACATGGGCTAAATCTTTTTCTTGCAGATAAGCAGAATACCAGCTTCCTAGTTCCGACAAGGTAGTGTCTAAATCAAATAAAGGCTTCCAATTCAAACGCATATGTGCTTTTTTAGAATCTAACTGGAGGTAAGTTGTTTCATAGAAAGATTCTGGTTTATAACGCACTATGGTATCTTGAGCATTGATTTGTTGCAATAATTTACTTACAAGCGTTGAAACATTAACCATTTCAATTTTCGGATTAGAAAAATTAAACGCTTCATTGAATTCTAGTGGCGATTCATATAAATGCTTTGCCAACAATAAATATCCAAAAAGTGCATCTAATACATATTGCCACGGTCGCAGTGCATTAGGTGAACGTACTGTTAATTCACCTTTTGATTTAACAGTACGAATAATATCTGGAACTAGGCGGAATTCGCCAAAATCACCGCCACCTAATATATTTCCCCCTCTAGCTGTTGCCACTCCGATACCAAGAGCATTAAAGTAAGATTTTCGATAACTGTTTACTATAATTTCTGTACACGCTTTACTGGCAGAATAAGGATCGTTTCCTCCCAAAGGATCTAACTCAGTATGAGGTTTTTGGTGTCCTAAATCTTGATAGCACTTATCTGTTGTAACCACAACCATTGCCTTGATGGTATTCTTGAGCTTTCTTATAACTTCTATAAGGTTTAAAGTTCCATTAATATTGGATGTGTAGGTATCTAGAGGATCTAAATAAGAAGTTTTTACCAATGGCTGAGCAGCCAAGTGAAATATTATTTCTGGCTTCACTGACTCAACAAAAACTTGTAATGCGCTTAAATTTCTAATATCTATAAACTGTATTTTTTCTTGATTTTCTAAACCTAGCGCTTTATACAGATTGCTTTGTTGGTTTGTTGGAGGTAAGCCAAGGCCATAAACATCAGCTTCCATTTTTGATAACCAAAAGTAGAGCCAGCTTCCTTTGAAACCGGTACATCCAGTAACCAAGACACGTTTACCTCTAAAAAAATTTAAAAAACTATGCATAAACTATTGGCCTTTTCTTTACGCTTTCTCATGATAGGCTTGATCGTAAAGCCCGTTTTTCTCAACATTCCAAGATTTATTAACGTTCCAAACCCATTCTAAATATTGTTTCTCATGGATTAAATCCATACATTGCCAAAAGCCATGGTGGCGGTAAGCATATAACTCTCCTGCTTGAGATAACGAACTAAAAACATCTCTTTCTAAAACACTGTGATCTCCTTCGATATAATCAAATATTTTTTTTGAAAAAACAAAGAATCCACCGTTAATCATAGTACTTGATGGATTTTTTTCAGAAAATTTTTCAACTTTATCATTTTCTCCAAAGCCTAAAGTTCCAAAACGTTGAGGAGGATAAACAGCCGTTAAAGTTGCAATCTTACCATGTGAACGATGGAAAGCTAAAAGCTTATCTAAATCAACATCCGAAACTGCATCAGAGTAAGTTACGAAAAAATCCTCACCTTCAATCAAACTTTTTATCCTCGCAATTCTACCACCAGTCATAGTAGAATTACCTGTATCTATTATAGACACATTCCAGGAGGAAAATAATGGTTTTTCTTCTTTTTGTGTTGACCTTTTCTCTCCAGATCTAAAATTAATGTGCAAATCTTCGCGTGATTCAAATAGATTTTTAAAATGGGATGCTATTATACGCTGTTTATTCCCAGCACAAACAATAAAATCTGTATAGTTTTTTGAGGCATATAAATGCATGATATGCTCAATTATTGGAATACCGCTGATTTCTATGAGTGGTTTTGGAACATTATAAACATAATTGCTAATTCTTGTTCCCTTACCGCCAGCTAAAAGTACTGTTTTCATTTTAAATTATATAACATTTAACTACATTAAGCAATACCAAAACTGCAATTTCAGTATTACTTAGCAACCTTAAATAAGTTTCTACTATGAATCTTAAGGAATTACTAACTGTCCTTGAAGGATCAAAAATATAACCGCAGCTTTTTGTGACCAACTATATATTTATAATATTATTAAATACACAACAGAAAAAACTTTTAGCTATATTTACTTGAATATAGTTATTCTCTTAAGTTAAACTTATATGTACCTTAGAAGAAACTTTTCCTTGAAGAATACAGGCACTTCTTACTTAGGTTTAGTATAGCTATTATCACGTTATCCATTTCTTTGTCAACCTAAATTTTCATACCTATTAATGCGCTTTATAGACGTTTTACGTTTTAAATAATATTATAGACACGAATAAGATAAAATTTATAATCTAAAACAGAGCTGTTGCAAATATTTAATATGTTGTAAAGGAATAAGGTATTAGTAATTCTTCACCACAGATACGTTATCCATCTGATATTTCAAGAGTTTTTCCGGCGGTCGACTACGCAATTTTTTGTAGTGCTTTAAATTTCCGAGAATAACTCAAATTCAACCTGCAATAAAGTAATTATTAGCATAATGAATCCTGTAACTCATTGACCACTCAATGGCTTTCCTTGAATATAAGTCTATAACAGTTGCTAACTATAACTAACCTTTCTCAGCCATAATATTAAGTTATATCTCCAACTCAAAAACGGTTAGGAACATCAAATTTATACCGCCTTGCCAATAAATTAGGAGCTACAACTAATTGATAATAGGAATCTGGAGTAGCGCCTTGAATTTACATTTTGTTTTCCATTAAAGATGATCCCCTCCTTCATCACCTATTAATGCTAATGATTATTCCTTTTGTGCAAATATTAGAACTAGAAATTTTTGAATATTTTCTTACCCAGCAACAGACCTATTATTGGCTACTATGGATTTAAAGTTTAGGAAGGTAGTTGAGATACACTGGTGGGCTATCATCATTTTGAGGTAACCCACCTATACTTATTTATCAGAGCTTTTATAAAATTATAAAACCGCCAAGTTTAGTTAAACTAACTATACTCTTGCAATTGTTACTAGTTTTACGTTCCCTGCTTGTCCTTTTTTTAAAATTTTGGTACATTCAGCACTTGTTGCACCTGTAGTTATTACGTCATCAACCAGCAAAATAACTTTATCTTGAACATTAAAGTTCTTATTAAGCTCGAAACTGCCAAGAATGTTTTTTTTTTCCTTTCTTTTTTAGTTAGCCCTACTTGATTTTTTGTAATTTTTTTCTTAATTAACAGATTCGGAATAAATGGCTTATCAAATTTCTTGGATAGTTCCCAAGCTAGGATTTGAGGAGGGTTATACCCCCGAGAAATCCGCTTAAGTTTGTGCATCGGTACCGGGGTTATGATATCAATATCTTTAAAATCTTCTGAAAATCGATTATTTATCAGCTTAGCAAATAATTTTGCTAAACTTGTTTTATCATGATATTTAAAATTGTGAACAAGTTTTTTGGTTTCTGGTGAGAACTCCAGTAAAGTCCGTATCATATCAATTTTGGGCTTAGCAATGACACAGGCAGCACAAATATTAACTTCACTTAAATCCACTTCGAATTTTTCACAACAAATAAAACAGTAAGGTTTATTTATAAAGTTAAATTTTGGCCAACAAGAACTGCAGATTCCATCACCGGTATCGGTAAGGATATTACAGGTAGAACACCTAAAAGGGAAAATAAAATTAATTACTTTATTAAATAAACCTAAGATATCTAAAAACTCAAATATCACTTAAAAATTGCTCCATTTCAGCAACTGTTGAAATGTTAGTAACCTTAAAGTTATGCGGTGTTTTCTTAGCAAGTCCTGATAATACCTTACCGGAACCTATTTCTACCAGCTCATTTACCCCAAGGCGATTTAATTCATCCATAGTTTCACGCCACCGGACGGTACCACAAATTTGAGAAACTAGATTAGTGCGAATTTCATCTGGAGAAACTGTTTGTTTGGCTGTTATATTTGCTATCACCGGAACAACCGGAATTTTAATATTTGTCTGCATTAGAGCAGATGACATAGGTTCTTCTGCCGGCTTCATAAGAGCAGAATGAAATGGTGCACTTACTTTAAGTTTAATAGCTTTATAACCTAAATCTTTTAAAACTGATAGCATGTAGTTAATATTTTCATCATGGCCACTGATAACAATTTGTCCTTCTACATTATCATTGGCGATTTGACATATTCCACCAACGCTAGAGAAATCTAATAATTCTTGTAACTCTTTCAAGCTTATTCCTATACATGCAGCCATTGCACCCTGCCCTTGCGGAGATGCTTGTTGCATGGAAGTACCTCTTATATGTAGTAATTTTGCTGTGTCCTCAAGCGATAAACTTTGAGCTCCGCATAGAGCACTATATTCCCCCAGTGAATGTCCTGCTACAAATGATGAAAGTTCGTTTATTTTTTTGCCTGATTGTTTTATAATGACCTTGAGAATCGCTATAGAGGCTGCCATTAGGGCGGGTTGGGTGTTTTCGGTAAGGGTGAGTTCCTCGATTGGGCCGTTAAAAATAATGTTACTAAGAGGATAATTTAGAACTTCATCGACAGTTTTGAAAGCAGATTTTGCTTCATCGAAATTATCGTAAAAATCCTTTCCCATACCGACAATTTGAGAACCCTGCCCAGGAAAAATGAACGCTCTATTCATAAAAATAAAATATATTAAAGTTGTTTTAAGACATTATGAGAAATATCTGTAAACTGTCAATTATTTTAGTAATTATAACAAATTTCTGGGGGGGTATTCATTCATTTGCCAACGGAAACACTTCCACACATAACGATTCTTATAAACAAGTTTTTGATTACATACAAACTAGTAACTGGGTAGACGCTCAAAACCTAGCAAATAAGTTGGGTGATAAAGCTTTACTTAAGATAGTTTTATCGCAAGCATTTTTAGACACAAGCTATACCAAATCCACTTTTCATGAAATAGTAAAATTTTTAAAAGAAAACCCTAAATGGCCACAAAATAATTTATTGAAAAGTAGAGCCGAGAACCTGATAGACGATACGGTAAGTGATGCAGAAATATATAATTGGTTTAAAATTCATCGGCCGATTACCGGCGGCGGCTATAAATATTATGCTTTTGCCGCTGCCCAGATTTTAACTGATCCAAATAAGCTCGCTCCTGTAATTAAAAAGGGGTGGGTGTACGGGTCTTTTAGCCAAGAGCAACAGGTTGATTTTTACAAGAAATTTAAAAAATTTCTTAATAAGAATGATAATATCAAAAGAATAGATAATTTAATCTGGAAAGGATCAACTGTATTAGCTAAAAATTCCCTAAATTTAGTAGAAGCAGGGTATAAAAAAGCTTTTGAAGCGCATATGGCTTTTACTGGCATGAAAAAAGAAGCAAAACAGCTTTTTAGAAACGTTCCAAAAGAATATTACACACCAGGTTTAGTATATCAATACGTCAGTGCTAAAAAGAATGAATTGCCTAAAAGTACCGAAATTGCAAGTTTAATAAATGCTGTAAAACATTACGGAATGCATGGAGATGATTTTTGGAAAGTCCAATGCTATCTAGCAAGAGAATATATTGAAAATAAACGTTTCAATGATGCTTATATTATTTCCAGTATACATTTTGCCGAAAGCTCAGCAAATATTAGTGATGCTGAGTTTCTATCTGGATGGTTGGCTCTTCGCTTTCTAAATAAGCCACAACTTGCTATAAAACATTTCAAAAAATTCGCTCAGGTAGTAAAAACTCCAATTAGTATATCAAGAGGGATGTACTGGTTAGGGAGAGCTTACGCGAAAAATGGCCAAAAAGAAGAGGCAAGGAAATTATATGAAAGGGCAGCTCACCAATTCGGCTATACATTTTATGGCCAGGTAGCAACTTTAGAAATTGGAGCAAATAAATTAAGGTTGCCGCCGAAAGTAACTACTACTCATAAAAAAGATTATAATATAAAAAATAAGGACATATTAAGAGCAGCAAATCTGGTTAGTAAATACGGAAGTAGTAGCCTTGCTAAGGTTTATTTAGATGATTTAGTTAATTCTGCCGAGGAAGAACAAGAGATATTAGCAATTGCCCTTGCAACTAAAACACCTAATGTCCATCATAAAGTGTGGTTATCACGAACTGCTATGCAGAAGCATGTGTTTTTAGATCATTATTCATTTCCTGACCCTTATAAAATTGATCATTTACCGACAGAGAAAGCTCTTACTTACAGCATCATCAGACAAGAATCCAGTTTTGAAAAGTCTGTCATTGCTCCGGATAAAGGAATGGGTTTAATGCAGCTTATGGAACCGACAGCTTGCGATACCGCTAAAAAATTAGCAATTAAATGTAATTTAAAAAATTTAACAAACGATGCCTACTACAATTTAACTTTAGGGAGTCATTATTTAGCTGATATGCTGCAGCAACATAAAAATTATTATGTGCTTGCCATTGCCGCTTATAATGCCGGTCCTCACCGGGTAAAAAAATGGCTAGATTTGTATGGTGACCTAAGAGAATTTAAAGATTTTCATCAAGCTATTGACTGGATTGAGAGTATACCTTTTTCTGTAACTCGAAACTACGTTCAAAGAGTTTTAGAAAATTTGCAAATATATAGAGCAATTTTATACAAGGATGGAAAATTTAAATTAAAGCAAGACTTACTCGGTAAGGCCTAGAGGCAAGGAAATAATTACTGGAAATATTTAAATTTTAAATATACGCTTAAAGTTAAAAATTAACTAGGTAAATAGGAGGATTAAAAATGAGTAAATTAAAAATAGGAGATAAAGCACCTGAATTTCTAGTAGAAATATCCCAGGATAAAAAAGTCAGTTTAGAAGATCTTAAAGGAAAATATGTCGTTTTATATTTCTATCCTAAAGATGATACACCGGGCTGTACACTTGAAGCAATAGATTTTAACGAGCTGCTAAACGAATTTAATTCATTAAATACAGTTGTTTTAGGAATCTCTAGGGATGATTTAAAATCTCACGGGAAATTTAAGGATAAATATAACCTTAAATTCAATCTTGGCTCAGATATAGATGGTCAAACTTGCTCTAAATATTCTGTGTGGGTTGAAAAATCCATGTTCGGCAAAAAATATATGGGCGTTAATAGGGCTACTTTTCTAATTAATCCGGAAGGAAAGATAGCTCATATTTGGTCGAAAGTTTCAGTAGAAGGTCACGCCCGAGAAGTACTGGATAAAATCAGAAGTTTATCGGTTTAATTTTTAACGGGTATTTACTGATTTATTTTAATAGGAAATAGGTGAGAATTGGGAGGTAATTAAAATTCCTCATTTACTTTGCAGTCTGTCATTTTTATTAATCTTAGGAGGAACTTGTGAAATTAACTAAACAATTTGTAGAAAAATTATTCAAAAACTTGGAAAATGGACATCAGGAAGAATTCTTTTCGCAGGTTTCACCAAATGTGTTATGGGAAGTAATGGGTACCCATCCACTAGCTGGAGTTTATCATGGAAAGCAAGAATTCCTTGATCATACCTTTGTACGCTTAAAAAAACTGTTAAAAGGGGGGCCAGTATTAAAGGTAAGTAATATTTTGATAACTGAGGATACAACAATAGCTATAGTAGAAATGATTCAGCTCTCTTATTCTATTAACGATAAACCATTTAACAATACGTATTGCTGGATAGTAAAATTTGAAAATGAGATTATTGTCCACGTTAGAGCGTATTTAGATTCTGCACTGGTACAAGCGTTAGTAAATGAAAATTAGTGAATAAAACAGTATTGGAGCTAAATAAGTAATGACGGAAATATATGGTTATGTAAATAGTTATACTATTAACTTATATTCGTGATTTATATACCTTCTTATAACAAAATTTAATAAAGATTAAATTTCAACTATTTTAATTATCTCACTGGACAAATTACTAATCTTAGAAGCTTTATTAAACAGTGTAAAAAAATTATCCGTAGTTTGTTTAGCACATTCTATAAAAGTTAT
>Ga0172373_10007801_pt1 | contig 13753 bp, 12 predicted proteins | sample Lak10m_2_FD_114546 | JGI IMG/M metagenome (GOLD analysis project Ga0172373, IMG submission 114546) | Freshwater microbial communities from Kabuno Bay, South-Kivu, Congo - kab_092012_10m | ecosystem: Environmental > Aquatic > Freshwater > Lake | place: Democratic Republic of the Congo... | reverse complement strand
CGTTACCGTTCGCCTGATTAAGCACTCGAATGACCGCGAAACACGCTTTTGCGGTCATCTTTTTTCTACACTTATGTTGGAAAATCCGGCTTTTCTACAGTTACGTTGGAATTCACAGTTCCTCTCCAAATAGGGTGATAGCTCTTCCCGACAGATCGGCAGGCTGCGAATGCTCATCCCATCGAGACTGATGAAACTGGCGAAGGTGCGAATGGGCTGCCGACGCAAAAGCGACGCGACGTACTGACCGACAACACACGCCATCCAATCGTTCACCAGCACGTCCTGTTCACCGCGCAGGACGAGTTCCGCACATGAAAGCGCAGGCTGTGGCTCAGGCGTGAGCGCTTCGGGTTCGAGCAGCGATGGAAACAGTAGCCCTTCTTTCGGCAGGTAGGCATATTTGCCATCCTTGCCGTCGAGGTGCCGCCGCATCAGTTCCGCATCCAGCGTATTGCCGATGACCACTTGCCCGCCGTCGCGGTAATTGCCCGCACCGATCAGGATGCCGCGTGCCTGGTGCAGTTCACGCCGCGCTAGGTGATTATCGACGCAGCTAATCACCACCTGTGAGCCGTACCGATCTCCATGTTTCTCATGGTTGAACGGCTCGACAATCCACGAAATGTCCAGCCCAAGCACCAGGTTCAAACGCTTGCCGACGACTTCGACCTTCGGCAATCGGAGTGCCGCATCCGCTGGCGTGAACAACTGCCGCCCGACGTTCTTTTCCTCCACAACGTCCGGGTCGATCAGGATGATTTTCGGCGTGTGCAGTCGGGCGCGCTGCATGTCGTAGACAATGCGTCCAACAATACGAGCCACTTGAGCACCTGTCCCACCGCACCCCACGATGACGATGCTCTGAATGTGTGTGTTCGGGTCGAATGTGTTCATGATTCATCCCCAAATACTTGTGCCAGCGTCTTCTTGACCGGGATGAGATCGCCTTTTGGATATGCCCGCGCCTGCTTCGCTTCGAGGTCAATGAGCAGTTTGCGGATGTCACGCGGTTCGCGTTTGCTCTTGCCGCCGACGGCATGATCCCCAAATGATGAACCCAGCAGCATCGTCCAGTCGTCCGCCAGTGACGCACTACGCAGCGCAATATCGGTCACGCGCTGCACCGTTCCCCAGCAGACCGCGCCAGAGCCGAATACGTTGGGCTGCGGGGCATGAAACAGTGGGATGTCGAGCTTTTCCGGGCGGCGTTTCACGGCATACACGCTATAGACAGGTGCTTTCTCATCCGTCGTGACGCGGATCATGACCAGACCGGGCAGCGGCACGCGCAATGCTGTTTCTGAACCGTCGAGAAACACACCCGTCTTTTGCGGCGGACGGTATTCAACCACTGTCCGCTTCACGCCGTCCTGCCGTACCAGCAAGGTGTTTCCGCCGAGCAGTCCGGTATCGAAGGTGACTTTCGCCGCCAATGCCAGCGCGACTTGACCGGGGTCAACGGCAAATTCAGTGGTGACTTCACCGTCCGTCTTACGCAGCATCACGCCGAAGCTGTAAAACGCCAACGTCAGCGACGGCTGTTCCGTCAGCGCGGCTGCCAGCGCCCGTCCACTCCAATCGGATGTTCCGTTCATCAAGTTTTCCTTTTTTCTTCAGTTCACGGTAGAGAAATGCCACATTCCGTTCCAGCCTTCCCATTAGTTCGGGGGTGGTCTTGAGCAAATCGAGTCCCATTTGAACATCGCGCATGATGCCGTCCGCTTCTTCGATCAGTTCGACCGCGAACGCGATGTCATCGGCTGACCACGAGAGCGGCGGAATCTCCGCGAGGGCTTCATCGTTGTAATCGACCAGCGAATTGCCCGTGCAGCTAAACAGCCAGCCGAACAACCAACCAATCTGCCGCAGCGCCGGGTCGCTTTGCTCGTGCAAGCTGGTAGCGATGGCACAGCCGACTTTATGGACGCACTCTGGTAGATCGACGCTGTAAGTCTCACCTTCGGGCAGGTCGATACCGAATGGCGCAAGCACAGGCAGGAGATCAGTATGGACGGCGTAGAACTCTGGGTCTTCAAGATCAACGCCCACAGCAGTCATGGGCACACCCCAGCCAATCGTGTCGAGGTCATCGAGTGGGATGCCTTTGGCGGAGATTGCCTTGCAGAGCAACCGATCCATATCTCCATACGGCGCGCCCGCTCGCAGTCGCTCGACCGCTTCCGCGTAGATATCGGGGAACGCGCCGCGTGTGACCTGCAAAGCAATCGTAAGCGGGTCGGTGTCGTAGTCGATGTCTGCCTCGTCGAAGTCTGCCCAGAACGGATCGAAGGCGGCGACGGCTGATGCCAACAGGAGCAGCGGATCGGCGGTGAGCGAGACGGCAAGTTGCTCGTACATCTCAGTCAGCGGATTCATATGCCAAACTCCAGAAGGGTCGCGGACAGCATCGGAATAGGCGTGAGGTTCGCCAATTGACGTGCCGCCGCTGCGCAGCGCCCGGTGTACGCGACGATCTCGGTCACGGCTTCCACCAACTGGGGACGTGGGATGCGAGACGAACCAGCGATGAGATGAGGCTGCTCCCGCAGCAGCCCCATCCCCTTGAGTTCAACCGGCGCGATGGACGCGATGCAGGACATTAATTCGTTCAACGGGAACGAAAAATTGTCCATTGCCGTTAGCCCTTTCGACCGGGCTGAGGCAAAAATTCAACGATACGCATCCCGTTCTCTTCACGCTCACGAAGAGTCGCGTTGGCAATCTCTGGGTAGTTGGTCTTGAGCAGGTCACGCACCTGCTCGTTGGTCGCGCCGGACATGGACGGGTCTTCGACAATGCGCGTCGCGCCGATCTTGAACACGCGGGTCGGTTGGATCACGTTTTGGTCAGTCATGATTCAGGTGTCCTTTTCTTGAAATAGGTGAACTAAAGGAGGGCGGTTTGGTCGGAAGCACCGTTGTGGTGTCCGTTGGCGGAGATCGGGGTTGTGCGCGGTATCGTGAGCGTCAGCGGTTCGCTGTCCTCATCGACTTCATCGAGAACATCAGTGTCATCCGCCGCCTCTTCCGGCGTATCGCCCGGTTCGAGCGTCCCCACCTGTACGAAGTCTTGGAGCGTGAACATCGACAGGTCGCGTTCGGTGAGGTGCTTCAGCTTCTTCGCCAGCGCATACACATCGTCGATGCGGATCGGGCTTTCGCCGTCCCAGAGCTTGCCGTCGATGAGCTTGCCTGCCAGCAGCACCACTTGACGATAGGCGGCGGCATCCGTCTCCCCGCCAACGATCTTGAGGTGGCTGATCTTGACCGCTTTCGTCCCTTTCTTGAGCGGAACATCGATGGTGGGTTCGGCGGATGGCGTGGGTACTGCCACTTTCTTCGTTGGATGCGGCTTGGGCGGCGGCGCTTCGGGGATGATCGGCGGGTCGGCTTCAACGGCAGCGAAGGCAATCAGCGCGGCGGCGATGATCTCGCTCAGGTCGCCGATGCGGGTGTAGGTGAACTGATGCAGTCGAGCGAGATCACCGCGCTGGACGAGCAGCGTTCCGCTGTGCGTAGCATCTTCGTTTTCGGGCAGTGTGAGCGTGATGACCGTCGGTGGCTTTAGAGTGGAGTTCTTGGACATGACAAATTCCTTTCATGGAATCATCGGGTGAGTATTCGACTTGAAACACGAGCTGCGGAACCGGGCATCACCTCCTTTCGTGTCATACTGTTGTGATCGGACGGGCGAACATTCAACGCGGCGCACAAGTCTTTGAGCAGCAGCGTGCCGCACACATGGCAAAAGCCGTATGCGCTGCGGATATTGAAGCCGAAGCTCGCGTGTTGGTCGGCGTTCCTGTGGTGTTCGGGAAAGGGACAGGCACCGTTCACCCAGTCGCCGCGCATTCTGCCGCCGCGCTGCATGAGCGCACTTACGACGAGAGTGAGCAGGTCGGCACTCGGAACGTAGGGTGTCGTTATCTGGCTGCGCTGCAATGTGGGGCGTGGAGACGGACGCGGAAGATAGGCAGCAAAGTCATCCAAAGCATAGCGCCGCTCGTGAAGTTCAAGCAGGCTGCACATGACATTTCCGCGCGATGGTTTGGTGTTCACCGAACCGACCACACGTAAGCTCTGAGCGACGCTGAGGTTGTCCCCACCCAATGCTTCTGCCAACCCGCGTAAGAGCATTCGGGCTGTGTTCAGGTCGGTGGTCGGTTCATTCAGCCACCAATAGGCGTGATAGCCGCCGCCACTCAACACGATGCAAGAGGGGGATGGCTGAGTGCGCTGCAATCGTGCCAGCGATTCGAGTGACGGATCATCGACATCGACGAACAATGCCGGCAGTGCGATGACATCCGCCGCGCCGCCGCGTTTCCAGCGGGTCAAACTCGGACGACGCAGCCCGACCGCGAAGTACGCGCCCCAACCCAGCGCATTCGCCGCATTGAGCCGTTCAAGTACGTCTTGCAGTGCAGCCGGGTCGTCTAGTCGGACATGGCGCGAAGGTGTCGGGTGTTTCCCATCAGGATGGATGGCGGTGAGCGTGAGGTCGGTGTGGGAAAATGCATGGCAGCGAGCGAGCAGTGCCGCAAAGAAGACGTGACGTTCGTCGCGCATGACATCAAAACAACGCCAACTGTTGGGTGAGCGCTTCTTCGTAGGCAGGTTCACGATAGGGAAACGAATTAGGCTGGCGCTCCGGTTCGCGTTTGCGCTTCGGCGCTGCGACTGGGCGCGGCGGTTCTCGCTTTTGTGACTCTGTTTCGACCTTACTTGTCGCCAACGTGATGATCTTTGCCGCGACTTCTGTTTCACACCCCGGAAAGACGATGCGGTGTTCGGTCAGCCACCCATCAATCTGTGCCTGCGTCCCGCCGTCAAGCATCATCAGCAGTTCCGCTCGAAGCCGCTGCCATGCCGCTTCATCCGCAATCAGGTGAACCGTTTCGAGGTAGTCCATGACCGCATCGACTGGACGCACTGTCGTTTCAAGTTCGACTGGGGCATTCACCATCACCAATTCGTTGATAGCGAATCTCACCGGAGGTATCGGTGTGACCGTGCCGCCGAGTTCGAGTGCCAGTGCGATGAGGGGGTCTGTTTCGTCAACCAGCGGTTCATCGGCAGTCATTTCAACCCCTTCGACGTTCCAGTAGCCCGCATCTTCGGCGTCGATCTCGCTGACAGCGCCTGCTGCCTTGAACAACTGCGATGGGTCGAGCAGCGTCTCGTCACGCCCGATGGCTTCAAGCAGTGCCTCCTCGAATCCGCCTTCCGATTCCGTGAGCGCGTCCAACCCGGTCAAGCCAATATCGCCCGTGAGTAGTTTCGCGGCACGCTGTTTGCGCGACATCAACTGCACAGCAGTCTGCTCCATCGTGCCTTCGGCGAACAGGTAGAAAACCTTGCAGTGTTCATGCGTCTGATTCAGACGATACGAACGTGCCGCCGCCTGCATGAGTGTGCTGAGATTGAACACGAGTTCGTAGAAGATCAACGTTGGGAAGTGGATTAAATCCAAGCCCGTTTTGACTAGTTCAGGATTACAGAGAACGATATTCGTCCCTTTGGCGATCTCGCGCTCGATGACCGCTTCTCGTCGCTCGGCGTCAACGGTGTTCTTGAGGATGAACGTACGTGCCTCCGGCATTTGCTGACGTAACAGCGTTTCCAAACGAGGCTGAATGTCGCGGGTGGCAGTCTGGCGAAAGTAGATCACGCAGGGACGATTTTCGGCAAGCTCTGCTCGCACCAAGTCGATGAGCGCCTGCTCTTTGGCGTAGATGCGCTCCTCACCGTAGCTGGGGATGCTGGCGACGGTATAGGGTTCTTTCGCTCCCGTGATGGGATGTTTGAGATTGTGGATGACTTCATAGGGGCGGAATGGTGCGTTCACCCACCCCATGGACCATTGGAGGTAGGCTCCGCGAAAGGTCGCATCCCCTTCCCAGCGCCGCTGGATCAGGTAGTCTTTCAAGCGAGCGCGGGTGCGGTCGTATTCCGCGTACACATCTGCGTCGAGTTCGACCGGCAGCGCGATTTCCTCGTACTGCGGGAGCGCCTTGCCCAGATCGCCAAGTGAGAAGAAGATCGCGTGATCCAGCACCTCCGCGACCAGCAGCGGCGAAATGCCGGGCGCTTCCTGATAAGGGCGTTCGTAGGTCGATGTTCCGGTGTACGCGCCCGTGTCACGGTCATAACTTGGTCGTTCTTCGACAACTTGCTCCCTTACTCCCATATCTGCAACCCAACGCGACTCGGCGCGTCCGCGCTGATTGGCGCTCTCGCTGATCACCTCCTGAAATGTCCGTGCGCCACGTTCTTTCCGGTCGAGCCGCCGTGCGCCACCCCAGTTGTAGCGTTCGCGCACACGCGGATTGATGGCGTATTCGAGATTGAAGATCGACGACGACCGCCCGTTGAATGGTGTTCCGGTCATCGCTAATGTCTTTTTCGCAATCCCCGCCATGCGGCTAAACGCCTCGCCGTTGCCCGTATCCGAATGCTGCGCCTCATGCACCTCGTCCCAGATCAGCAAAAACACGCGATCCGGGTAAATGCGTTTGAGGTACTCGTCGAGGCGGTAGCGTGGATTTTTCGGTGGATACTTCTCACCGGGTTTCGGCTGCGCGCCTCGATCACGGCTTTCGCGCCAGAGCGGAGACTGACAAACGGCACATGTCCGCTTGCCACCTTCCAGCCATGCCTGCGATGCCGCCGCGCTCACGCCTTTCTTTTCCTGCATGACGACCGAACCGCAGTGGGGACACTTCGGCACACGCTCCCGCCGAATGCGCTGCTGGGGCAAATAGCCATCGGGGACGGGCGCACCGAACCGCCACAGTGCGACGGCTTCATTCCGCCAGATGACCGAGGATTCCCACGGGCAACCGAGCTTGGTCAGGTCACGCTTGATCAGTCCAATCTTTGGCACGGTCGCGCCGAGGGTCTCGACTTTGGACATGAATTGGCGAACATCTTCATGGCGGTCAAGGCGTTCGATAAACGCTTTCGGCGCGATGCTGACCAGCTCGCGTTTCCATTTGTCGATCAGATGCGGGGGAGCAACAACGAGAGTCACTTGATCGGAACGCATTTCGCCCTGAAAGGCAGTGGCAATGTGCGATGCGATGGCGATAGAAGCAGCGCCTCCGAGCGCCGTCTTGCCAACGCCCATTTGACCAATCAGCAGGATGCTGTCACGGTCTTGCAATCCGCGCGTCACTGCCGCGATGACGTGCTTCTGTGCCGTGTAGAGTCTATGTTTTCCCTTCAAACGGATGCTATCCAACCAGCGTCCAATGCCGTTCATATCGAAGCGGTACATCGGTTGGAACTTGGCATTGAGGTACTGTGCCAGTGTGTGCTTGTTGGAGGTGATAAAGCCCAGCAGCGCTTCGTCACCTTCCATCTCGATGGTTGTGCCGTCCGCGCCGAGCAGCGTGAGCGTGGTCGTCGGTTTCAAGCGGATGGTGGTCTTTTTGACTTGCCGTTCCGGGTCGTTCGGGTCGGCTTCAATCTCGACACGGGCAATCTGCTCCACATGGCGCGTTTTGCCGCGAATGGCGACCTGCCCATAGTCTGCCGTCTCGATGACCGCACCATCCGCCACGCCTGCCGCCAGCACGAGCGCGAGGTGTCCCGGACGCGGTGCGACAACGGGTTCAATCTCGGCGGGTAGCGGTGGAACTTCCAAGAGCGCCTGAAAGCCACCCGTCTTCCATGCGCCCTGTTCTTCGATCAGTCGCAGTCCGGCGACTTCATCCAACATATCCGGCGCGAACACGAACCGCTGAATCGGACGCGGTGCGGGGAGGCGGTAGATCGGTTCGGACTGAACAGTAAGTGGCTGTGGGTTGTCGCGGTCGCGGATGATCTGTTCATACAGCGTGGCAGGATTGAGCGGGATACCTTTGACGGCGGCGACGATCATCTGGTCATACTCGCCAAGATGCTTGCCCGGCAGCGCCCAGACATCAACGCGACTGCTGTGCTTTGCCAGAAACGCCGCTGCTTCGCTGGTGATGTGCTGGCGATAGATGCACCAAAAGGCGAGTCCACTTTCCTGCACCCATTTCCACGCATGACGCAGATAGCGAAACTCGACGCGCTTGCTGCCTGTTGCGCCTGCATCGTGGTCGTAAGGCGGATTGAGCCACGCTAAGCCGAAAGCGTTGTTGGAGGCGACCAAGCGCTCCACGTCGCAGCGCACCGCCTGCGTCGCACCAAAGCGAGCGATACATGCCGTCGCCCGTTCGCCATCGAGTTCGTTGGCGTAAGGTGTGAGGTTCCACGCTTTTGCCGCTGCTTCGAGGAATGCGCCCTCGCCTGCGAACGGATCAAGCAGTCTCACCGCTGGCGTGGCGGGTGCCACTAACGAAAGAAGCGCTGGATAGTGGCGCTCCTCAATGGGCAGATAGCCCATGATCATTTTGGACTCGGCACGCGCCATGAGCTTTCTCCTGAAATGAAAAAAGCCCCCGTTTGAGGGGGGCAGTTGGCGGTCGATTCGTTTAGAGCGAGGGAATTAGGACGACTTGAAGAGGTCGAAGTATTCTTGCGGGAGCAATCTATCAGGGAGTTCAGCATCCGCGTCAAGCGATTCGCGGTAGCCCATTTCGATCATGCAGCGCAGGATCGCTTGATATTGCCGAACGAGCGCCATTTCTTCTTGCGGGTCATTCGTTCCTCGCCACTTAGCGGCAAGCCGCCCCAGTCTTGTTTCCAACGCATCGAGGAGTTGGGCGTCGGTCTCGATTGAAATATGCTGCATGTCAGGTTCCTTTCGGAGACCAGGGTTGTCCCTGTTCTTCTAGAACACGAACGTAATCTTTGATTTGTCCCACTGGATCGAAGATCGGCAATCCCAAACGACGAGGAAAGGTTGCACAGTTATCCCGATCCGCCTTCGGTTCATCCGGTGGGAACGTATATGGAAACACCTTCTTCTCATTATACACTGCAACGCCTGTTGACGGATGCGCTCGAATGTTTCGTCGTCCACTTCGACAACGAACTGCCAGACGTGCGTTCGCGCTCCTTGTTTCACCAACTCCGCAGCCCGTGCGAATACGCTATAGTCTTGTTGTACGATGCCATCGAGTGTCTTTTTCTCTCGGAGCCATGAGATCGCAGCCTCTTCACCGCCAACATCTTCGACCGCTTTCGGCGTCGGGTGAAAACCTAAGATGCTGGTCTCATCTCCCTCGAAAGAAAACCCTACGTGTCCCGCACGGACCAGAGTGTCCTCGCCAACAAACTTCTCGTCACGAAAACCCGTCCCGCGAAAGGCGATCAAGTAGATTTTCTTCATCTGCACTCCTAGCGCAAATACCCGAATTATACCGCTCGTTCAGGGAGTCGGATGATTTTCTGCTCCAGTCCGCCCGTGATAAGGCGCGTCCACGCATCAACATCCAGATCGACGCTGAGCAGGTCAATTCCGCCCGCCGAGCGCGTCTTGCGGACGAGCATCGCCTTTTTTCCCGCCTCATACAGATATGCCGACCACACATCGAACACGGGAATGTTCACGAGCTGGGTGATGTGGTGTTTGAGTTTGGCGGTCGCCTGTAAATCGCTGGTGCGGAAGATGAACGTCGTCGACTTGCCACCGTAATTCGGCGTGACCGCCCAGTCATGCACGAGAATAAGCGAGGCGAACCGTGCTTCTGGCAGATAATGCAGGTACGGGTGATACATGCCTGAATTACCCTCGCCCGCCGTAAGTTCGGTGGCAGGCGCGTCCGGTGGCACGACGGAAACCTGTTCACCTTTCGACAGCTTCGCCCGGATCGCTTCCACGCCCATTCTGGGTCCAGCCATGTTGATGAACACGGCGATTCCTTCGTGAACCGCGTAGCCGAAACAAAATACCTCCCCGGTGATACTTCCGGTCAGCTCTCCAACGTAAGCCTGCTCGATGGGTGTCATGCGTCCAGTTGAATAGTGGACTGCAGGCAAGGTCTGAAGGTTTTCCCGCTTGGCTTCGCGGATGGCGGTTTGTATGGCATCGAGCGGTTCACCCTCGGCGGGCATCACTGCGGGCTTGATGACACGAATGGCGGGCGGTGGTTCATCGACGGGCGCGATGGACTGTTGCTCGTCCATATCAGGGTCGTTGGGTGCAACCGGAGGATCAATCGGGGTCGGCTGCTGCCCATACTCGATAAGTGTGCGCTTAATCTCCGCATCCGTTGGCGGCAGCACTGCGCCCGGCGGCACGACGGCACCGCGCACGATCTTGATACCGGGGATCGGCTCGTGCGGTGTGAGTTCACGTTCGAACGACCAGCAGATGCCAATATTGTCGAAATCGACATCATAGCTCCAGCCGTGCTTCGCATTGTGATTGTACAGCCGAACCACTTTGCCGCGTGTTCCAGTGGGGATGGACTTGCTATCCGCCGTTTCCAGTTCGTGACGGGCAAAGGCGGTGTCGTGCAGTGCGAACAGGCGCGGCGGCGGTTCGGCGATTGGAGCAGACTTCACTTGCATCCCCAGAATGGCGGCTACTTCATCAACGGTGCAGGGTTCATCATTGCTGAAGGGCAGTTCTGCCGCCAATGCATCCAGTGCCGCCACTTTGTCCGGCTGCTCGAAGTGCCATTTCCGCGTGTAGAGCGAGTACATCGCGCCGTTCGCTTGCAGCGTCTTCTGCATTGCAGGTAGTGGATTGCCTGCCCGCTCTTGCGGCGGCAGGTCGAATTCCCACACGGTTTCGGGTTTGTCGTTTCGGTCGATCCAGGTGGTGCGGGTGGCGAAGATACCGTTCTCGCCGCGCAGCATGATATCACCGTTGGAGGCGTGTTCTTTCCCCGCGATCCGTCCGCCGAAGACCGTCAGCAACGGGGAGGCGGATGCCGCTTCCAGCGCGTCGCCATCGGATTGGGCTTCGCTCGTGACCAATGCGCGGATTGCAGCAGGCAATTCCGTGCCCACGTAATACCATGCTTTCCGCTTGCCTGAAAAACGCGCGCCATGGCGCTTGAGCAGGTCGCGGTGCGGATACGTCTCGCCAAGCAACCACCACCAGATCGCCCCATCTTCCTCGCGCTGGCTGCGTTCGGCGATAATGCCTGTGACAACGCTTTCCCGCGCCCCCGTCGATGGCGACGGTGGACGGAAGCCCGTCGGGTCAAAAGTTGGACCCGAGCGATAGCCGGGTTCGGTGAAATCGGCATGGTTGCTGTCCGGGAATGCCCACCACTTTTTGTCACGCCAGAGAAATACGCCCGCGCGGTGGCTCTGACGGGCGATCTGCTCTGCCTTCGCCAATTCGTCCGCCGTGAGCGTGAGGAGAATGTGACCGCGCCGCACGACGACATCCCCATCGATCTGCAAATAACGATACGATGCCTGTTTGGGCGATACGTCGCGAGCGTTCGTCCCGTACAGCGCCAGCAGCACGGCGGTCACGGCGCTGGTATAGCCCATTTTATAGGCGCTGACAGTTTTTCCAGTCTGTGGCGCAGCCACACGTTGCGCCCCGTAAGTGTCCACCGCGATTATGTGCGTGCTCATAGCTGTGGACTCCGGTCGAAGTTGATAAGGTGTGCTTCTTTCCCGCGCTGCACCGCGTAGTCGTAACCAATCTTCGTTCCGGGACTGTCGCCATTCCACACGAACAAACAGCGCTGCGCGTTGTCCACCATCCAGCGGTCGCGTGCCGTGTAGCCGCCGAGCAAATCGCCGCCTGCAATGCGGTACAGATCGCGCGTGACCTTGATGTAGCTCCCATGTTTGCAGCCGTAGTTGCGCGGGAAATTGGCAATGCCCGCCACGATCACTTTCGCCTTGAGACGGCGGCATTCCTGCACGACCGCCATGTCCACGCCCCTTGGGTTGTCGCCGACGAGAACGATGCAGCCTTTCTCATGCGCCCGTTGGACGACGCGCCGAGCGTAATTGAGCATCTCATGGCTTGCATAGCGGCTGCCAGCGATCATGACATGCGTTGAAGTCTGAATGTGCATACGCCACCTCCAGAGAAGTATGTCGAGGTCAAAAAATGAAAAACGCGCCGACTTCCAGCCTTGTGAGCTGAAAAGCGACGCGGAGAAATGTACGTTGTGTGCGCCCATCACCATAGATTGCCGCCTGGATGCGCCCCAAGTCAGGTTTGAACCTGCTCAAGACGTTGACCCTTCCAGTAGTACAGCTTTTTGTCTGCGGCGAAGCCGCTCGCTGTCCCATCCACGACGGTGTGTGGTATCCGAACCGGATTGTTCGGGGCGTTTGGCACAGACGGATCAGAGCGGTCACCTGTAGGAGGTCGTCAACGCATATCAGCGTTGGGCAGGATTTACAGCGCGCCCTTTCGAGCGAACGCAGCCTCACACCACGCATCCGTGTGACCGATAACCCGTTGTGCATTTGTAAAGGTACGACTTACGCACCTTGTGTAGCACGCCGGGGACGCCCGTCCGCTACCCGAAGGGCGACACGGTTTTGCCTTGAGCGAAGCGGCACAAGCCAGAGGCAAAACCGTAGGCGAAGCCGCTTGCGGCTTTAGCGAGACGGGGTGGCGTGCTAAGGTGCGTTGGAAGTCGTACCGAGATGCACACCCGGGAAGCACGGTGCAGATTGGCGGACGTTCGAGAGGCGCAAGCCCCGCCAGCTGCGCGGGCGATAACCTAGTGAGAACGGAGCTTTGGGGCCGTTGCCATCACATACCCTCTTTGAATCAGACGACACTCACCGATACCATTTCTTTATCTTAGTGGATGCAGTAAGGACAAAGCCGCTGACTATGCCTGATGATAACGACCCGATCTCAGCCAGTAATCGACGTAGGGAATCTCGATGGTGTAACCTGCGTCGGTTGGTCGCAGAATGCGGCGCTGAATCAGCAGTTTTAGTGCTTGGGCATGATGCTGATCGTCGGACGCAGCGTCGATAGATTCTCCGCGCACTACCGCAAGAAGAATCCGCTGTACATCTGCTTCAAGCGTAGTTTCGTCGTCCATCTCGAACAGTTCGCCCATCTGCCAAATCTCAGTGAAGAAAAACGGATAAGCGTCGAACACGGTCTCACGCGCCTCTTCCACTATGTCCAGAGTAATTGTCGTGATTTCGTCAGGTCGTTTATTGGCAAGGTCGATAATCTGTGAACATGTTGCCTGGATGAGGAATGGCTGGCAGTGGGTAAGGTTCAAGATTTGTTCGACAGCGGCAGACTCGTAGGTAGGAAGCGTCCCAACCGATGCTGGAACCGGCGCGACGATCAGCTCACGTGCCGATTTTTCATCTAGGTATCCCAACTGGATTGATTCCACGGAGATGAAGTAGTTGGCGATGTTGGGCGCTAAGGCTTCCAGAGTTTGTGCGCCGCTGAAAAGCAGCAGTACGGATGGATTAGTCTGAATCAGGCTACGGAAGTGATCCAAGATTTCGCTGGTCATTGGCTTGGCGGGCAGCGCGGAAGGTGGCAGTAGATTCGCTTCGACTTTACGCCGCACTGCATCTGCCTTGCGGATAGCGTCTCCGATCTTTTCGAATTCGTCGATCGTGATCAGCAGTTTCCGTTCACCAATTAGCGGACCAACGCTGGTGCTAAACCATTGCGTGAACACAGCAAATGGCAGATCCCGGAACGTGCTTACCCCCGGAATCGGGATGGGACCGGGTGAGAACTGCTGCACCGCACCCTGAATGTTCTGTGCCAGCCCGCTGAAGAAGCTCCATTCATTCTGCGACGCACCCTGTGCATCGAAATAAACTGGAATGTAGTTGTCGGGCAGCAGATTGGGCAGGTGCGCCAGCAGACTACTCTTGCCCATTCGTCGTGGGCCATAGAT
>Ga0172373_10007798_pt1 | contig 13756 bp, 14 predicted proteins | sample Lak10m_2_FD_114546 | JGI IMG/M metagenome (GOLD analysis project Ga0172373, IMG submission 114546) | Freshwater microbial communities from Kabuno Bay, South-Kivu, Congo - kab_092012_10m | ecosystem: Environmental > Aquatic > Freshwater > Lake | place: Democratic Republic of the Congo... | reverse complement strand
TTGGTGCACGCCACCAGCCGACTCGTTAGCTTGGTGGGGGTTGAAAACCTGATCGTGGTGGAAACACCCGACGCCGTGCTGGTAGCAGACAAAACCCACAGCCAAGACGTCAAACATATCGTTGCCCAGCTGCAGAAAACAAAACGCGAAGAGCACACGCTGCACCGCAAAGTGCATCGCCCATGGGGCTGGTATGACAGCATCGACGAGGGTGGCCGCTTCAAAGTCAAGCGCATTCAGGTCAAGCCCAAAGCCAGCCTCAGCTTGCAGAAACACCATCACCGGGCCGAGCACTGGATCGTGGTGACCGGAACTGCCGAAATTACCTGCGGCAAGAAGGTTGTGACCTTGACCGAAAATCAATCAACCTATATCCCCCTGGGAGAAATACACCGCTTGGCCAATCCCGGCATGATTCCACTAGAAATCATTGAGGTTCAATCGGGAGGCTACTTGAATGAGGATGACATCTTAAGATATGAAGATGAATACGGCCGAATCAAGAATAATAATACCGATTAATTTTAAGACAAACAGATGGATTTTTATCATGGACAAAAAAACCACTTATGTAACCCAACCATTTCTGCCGCCATTGGAGGAGTTTCTTCCATATTTAGAGCAGATATGGAAAAATAAAATTTTGACAAATGGCGGACCATTTCATCAGCAACTCGAGAAAGAACTATGTAATTATCTCGGCGTTGAGCATATAGCATTATTTACAAATGGGACGATAGCGCTCGTAACTGCACTGCAGTCGCTAAGAATCACTGGCGAGGTTATCACAACGCCTTATTCATTTGTGGCAACATCGCATTCCCTATTGTGGAATGGAATCAAGCCTGTATTTGTTGATATTCAACCTGATACCCTTAACATTGATCCCAAGAAGATAGAGGCGGCAATAACGCCTCAAACAACAGCCATCTTGGCGGTCCATTGTTATGGACACCCCTGTGACGTAGATGCGATTCAAAAGATTGCAGACACTTACAACCTCAAGGTCATTTATGATGCCGCACATGCATTTGGTGTCAAATGCCATTGTGGAAGCGTTCTAAATCATGGTGATTTGTCGGTTTTAAGCCTTCATGCAACAAAAGTATTTAACACATTCGAGGGTGGAGCGATTATATGCCCTGATTTGAAAACAAAGACTCGTATCGATCAGTTGAAAAACTTTGGTCACGTGGGCGAAACCAATGTTGTTGCTCCAGGTATTAACGGGAAAATGAGTGAATTCAATGCGGCACTAGGGCTCCTGCAATTGAAGCATGTCGACCAAGCAATACTTAAGCGCAAGGAAATTGACAACGCCTACAGAAAAGGGCTCGCTACAGTTAAAGGAGTAACGTGTCTTGGCGACACAGGGGAGCAGGTCGCAAACTATGCGTACTTCCCGATACTGATCGACCAGGATTACCCGGTGAGTCGTGATCAACTATATGAAAAGATGAAAGAAAATGGGGTCCATCCTCGACGCTACTTTTACCCGCTAATCTCTGAGTTTCCAATGTATCGAGGCCTGGTGTCGTCACATCGCGACAATCTGCCAGTAGCAAACCTAGCAGCAGCGCAAGTTTTATGTTTGCCAATCTATCCTGATCTCGCATTAGAAAACGTTGAAGAAATTTGTAAATTTATCGGGCAACAATAAAAGCCATGTATAACTTCCTTGATCGAGTCGGTTAGTCGCATGAAGCTGGGGATCATGCAGCCTTATTTTTTGCCGTATATCGGATACTTTCAACTTATTTCGGCAGTAGACATCTTTATTGTTTATGACAACATCAAATACACAAAGAAGGGTTGGTTCAACCGTAACCGCATGTTGCTAAACGGCTCGGATGCAATATTCTCACTGCCGCTAAAGAAGGACTCCGATTCACTCGACGTAGTGCAACGTGAAATTGCAGTGGATTTCGATAGAAGCAAGTTGCTCAATCAGCTTAAAGGTGCTTATAAACGCGCACCCCAGTTCGAGCAGATTTATCCCTTGCTTGAGCGGATTGTGCGCTACGAAGATCAAAATCTGTTTCGCTACACCCATCATTCCATCGTTCAATTGTGCGCGCATTTAGGAATAAATTCCAAAATCATGGTTTCATCCGAAGTCCCTATTGATCAGGGGCTAAAGGGCCAAGATAAGGTTCTGGCCTTGTGTGCCGCAACCGGTGCTGACGCCTATATCAACTCTATTGGCGGAATCGAACTTTATGCAAAGGAGAATTTTCGAAGAATGGGGGTTAACCTCCAATTCATTAAGCCCAAACCGTTCGAATACCCGCAATTCGGGGCACCATTCGTGCCATGGCTTTCGATTGTTGATGTGCTTATGTTCAATCCGTTGAATACGATTCGTGCGTGTATCAACGAAAACTACGAGTTGATTTGAAAAATGTTTAAATGGAAAAAGTTAGGCAAGGCATTCACCCCTCAAGAGGTTCAAGGACGACCATGGCTTAAAGAATTTGCCCAGGCACCTGCGACACTCATAATGGACGATGTCGTCCGCGTTTATTTTTCTTGCCGGCCGCCTGCCGACGCCAATGGGCAGTACGTCAGCTACTCCGCCTACGTCGACCTGGATCGACAGGATATCTTAAAGGTGCGCCAGGTTGCAGAGCAGCCCATCCTTTCACTAGGTGGACTGGGTGAATTTGATGAGTTCGGAACCTATCCAGTCTCCGTAATTCGTGACAGCAACGTCGTGCGTGCCTACTACGCTGGGTGGACCCGGTGCGAATCAGTTCCCTTCAATGTCGCAATCGGTGCAGCGGTAAGTCAGGATGGAGGCAAGACCTTTACCAAGATGGGTAACGGCCCAATTCTAAGTTACAGCCCAGAAGAGCCCTTTGTGCTTAGTGGACCCAAGATCCGTCGCTTCAATAAGCAGTGGCAACTTTTCTACATTGCAGGTCGAAAGTGGAAGACGGTCGATGGTCGCGCTGAACCCGTCTACAAGATACGCATGGCCACATCCTACGACGGAGTGCACTGGACCAAGCTGAACAAAGATCTGATTGAAAGCCGAGTTGAGGAAGACGAAGCCCAGGCCAGCCCTGACGTCTTCTACGCAAATGGCAGATACCACATGTTCTTCTGCTATCGCTACAGCAGCCACTACCGGGGTAAAGAGAACGGTTATCGCATTGGCTATGCTTCAAGCAGCGACCTAATTGACTGGGTTAGAGACGACAGCAAAGCTGGCATCAACGTATCCGAAGAGGGGTGGGATTCAGAGATGATCAGCTACCCGCACGTATTCGAATTGGACGGTAAGACATACATGGCCTATCTGGGTGACCAAGTCGGTCGATACGGTTTCGGGCTAGCGGTGCTCGAAGGACATTTGGAGTAAGAGATGAAGTGGCTTAAACACGGCAAGATCTTTGATCCAACCCTGCATGCCCTGCCCAACGGCTGCATTCAATTTGCACAATCGCCGCAGGCACTGCTGTTTGACGACTTTGTGCGCATCTATTTTTCGACCCGTGCAGTTGACAAGAATGGCAAGTTTCTAAGTCATATCGCGTTTGTCGACATGAAAAAGAACCTGCGTGACATCATCCGCGTGTCCGACCAAGCGGTTATTCCGCTGGGCGAACTGGGCTGCTTTGACGAGCACGGCATATTTCCGATGAACGTCGTTCGCCATAACGATCTGGTTTATGGCTATACCTGTGGTTGGAACCGCAGGGTATCGGTATCGGTTGACACAGCCATCGGCCTAGCTATCAGTCGGGATAATGGCCTGACCTTCCAGCGTATCGGTTCCGGCCCCGTGCTGTCTGCGTCGTTGCACGAACCCTGTCTGGTCGGAGACGGCTTCGTGATGATCATCGATGGTGTATTTCATATGTGGTACATCTACGGCACGGGCTGGAAGAAATACGCCACCGACGTGGCACCCGACCGTACCTACAAGATCGGCCACGCCACCTCGCCTGACGGCGTGAAATGGACCAAAGAAGAAGCGCATCAAATCATCACTGACCGGCTGGGGCCAGATGAAAGCCAGGCACTTCCCACGGTGGTCAAGTTCGGCAGCCGGTACCACATGTTTTTCTGCTACCGCGAGTCCTTCGACTTCCGCAAGGCCAAGGGCCGTGGATACCGTATCGGTCACGCTTGGTCTGACGACCTCGCCCATTGGACAAGAGACGACATCACACCAAATCTTGAGGGCACGCCTGGCACTTGGGATAGTGACATGCAGTGTTACCCACACGTGTTTGAGTGTGATAAAAAGGTGTTCATGCTCTACAACGGCAACGAGTTCGGACGCCAGGGCTTTGGTTTGGCCGAACTAGAAATATGAGCAACACAATCAGCTACAGCCTGAATAAGTCTGGCGCAGCCGACATCACCTTCCACCTATTGCGAGCCGATGTTGCCTTTGAGCCTGCTCTGAGCAGCCGGGTTGACATTCATGCCTACGCAGAGAAGTTGCATGACAAAGCCGATCGATTTGAGGCTTGGCTAAATCAAGAAATGGTTGGACTGGTGGCGGCCTACTGCAATCAACAGCAAAATGGAAAGACGTTCGTTAGCAGCGTCAGCGTCTGGCCTGAGTACCAGGGACAAGGGATCGCAGCCAGGCTCATGCAGCACTGCATTGAGCACGTGCAAAACCTGGGTTTCACTCAAATGGAGCTGGAGGTAAACCAACAAAGCCAAGCGGCGCTTGCGCTCTACCAAAAGCTCGGGTTCAACGTACAGAATAGCGTTGACGGCACACTGACAATGAGCATGACTTTAGAAAGGTTAACCAAATGAATACGCAGCGCGACTACAACGTCGAAATCAAAGACACTGCAGACCATCAATACGCTTATGGCTTTGACTTCGACGTCATGCACCCTTACATGATTCGAACCTTCGAACCGTTCTTTCGCCCTGGCAACCTATTGGAACTTGGCAGCTTCAAGGGTGACTTCACGCGCCGCTTTCGAGAACGTTTCGACGATGTAACCTGTGTTGAAGCCTCGGGCGAGGCGATTGCAGAAGCTCGCCGCAAGTTAGGCGACCGAGTGCAGTATATTCACTCAACCTTTGAGACAGCCATCCTGCCGCAGCGCTACGACAACATCGTCTTAACGCATGTACTCGAACATTTAGATGATCCGGTGGGTGTACTCAGGCGCGTCAACGAAGAATGGCTGGCTGAAGGTGGGCGTTTCTTCCTTGTGTGTCCAAATGCGAATGCACCATCCCGCCAGATCGCTGTAAAGATGGGACTGATCTCCCACAATGCAGCGGTAACGCCGGCGGAAGCGGAGCACGGTCATCGTTGCACTTACACCTTGGACACTCTGGAGCGCGATGCAGTTGCTGCGGGCCTGAAAGTAAACTATCGTTCCGGGATTTTTTTCAAAGCACTGGCCAATTTTCAATGGGATCGCCTGCTGCAGACCGACATCATATCCAAAGAATATTTAGAAGGCTGCTTTAAACTAGGACAGCATTACCCTGACCTATGTTCAAGTATTTTTCTGTTGTGCGAACGGGGGAGATGAAATTTATTTCAACGAAATAGAAGGCTGCTAATGATTTTTTTAAACACGATCTGAACGCAATAAATTGAACCTTAGACGCAACATACTAGCCAGCTATTCAAGCCAATTCTACGTCGCAATTATTGGCATTGTAATGGTGCCACTGTACCTTAAGTATATGGGAGCTGAAGCGTATGGGTTGATTGGCTTTTTTTCCATGCTCCAAGTGTGGTTCGCCATTCTGGACATGGGGTTATCGCCAACTGTTGCCCGTGAAACAGCACGCTACAAAGGGGGAGCAACCGACGTAATCGCGTATCGACGGTTGGTTAGGGTGCTTGAAGGAATATTTATAAGCATCGCCTTACTGGGAGGTGCAGGGTTATATGTGGCGGCTGATTACATTGCAAAGGACTGGTTGAAGGCCAATCAGATACCCCTCGATGAAATTCAGATTTGTTTGGAACTTATGGCCATTACCGTGGCATCGCGTTGGATGTGTGGCTTATACCGTGGTGTTATTAGCGGTTCAGAGCGCTTGGTCTGGCTCGGCGCATTCAATTCTTTCATCGCAACATTGAGATTTGTCTTGGTCTTACCAATATTAATTCTAATAGACGCGAAGCCCATCACCTTTTTTGCATACCAGCTAGCGGTTTCGATCATAGAATTCGCTGGCCTCTTTTTTTATAGTTACCGGCAACTACCAAAACTAACTAAAGATAATTCCCTGACATGGCAATGGGCACCACTTAAGCCGGTACTAAAATTTTCAATGACAGTGGCATTCACGTCCAGCGTTTGGGTCTTAGTCACACAGACCGATAAATTGATTCTATCCAAAATTCTGCCACTGGCAGATTACGGTTACTTTACCCTGGCCGTCTTAGTAGCAAGTGGCATTATGATCATTAGTGGTCCTATCAGTAGCGTGATTTTGCCGCGCATGACCAAACTGGAAGCTGAAGGAAATCATGCTGGTGTCATCAAGATTTACCGCGACTCAACACAATTAGTCGTGATAACAGCCGGTGCAGTATCCATCACAATGGCTTACTTTGCAGAACCATTGTTATGGATTTGGACAGGAGATCGAATCCTGGCTGCAGAAACAGCCCCGATTCTTTCGCTCTATGCTCTTGGCAATGGCATACTGGCTGCAGCCGCCTTTCCGTACTATCTGCAGTATGCAAAAGGTGATTTACGCCTGCATTTAATTGGCAATGCTTTTTTTGTCATTCTTCTGGTGCCAACCATTATATGGGCAACGGCAACGTATGGCGCAGTTGGCGCTGGCTACACTTGGCTATGTATTAATCTACTTTCATTTGTTGCATGGCTGCCACTGGTACATCGAAAATTCGAACCTGGACTGAATCGTCAATGGTATTTTCAAGATGTTATTTACATTGCTATACCCATGCTCATAACTGGTTATGCTATTCGACAGGTGTCGCAAAATCTTGAAAATAGAATTGAAGAACTGATCATATTAATGCTCTGTGGTTTGATCATCGCCTCTGCCGGTGCCATGAGTTCATCTCTATTCCGCGCAAAAGCACGCGTATACATCCAACAGAAAACAACATGAACAAATCGTTGATTCATATTGTAATTCTTTTCAAAATATCATGAAAAAATATGCGCCCGTGGTTGTGTTTACGTACTCAAGGCTTGATCATTTAAAAAACACAATCGAGGCTTTGCAGGCCAACCTTCATGCACAAGATACCGTTTTGTACGTCGTTTCAGATGGACCTGCGGTTCAAGACCATGTTGGGGACATCAGAAGACTTCGCGATTATGTTGACGGCATTGATGGTTTTCAGGAGGTCGTTCGCATTTACAGAGATAAGAATCTAGGACCATTACATAGCCCAATCCAAGCAGAACAGGCTATTGTCAACGACCACGGTCATGTAATCAGCTTGGAGGATGACAATATCACATCAAAAAACTTTCTTGCTTTCATGAACCAAGGGCTAGAGGCTTTTAAATGTGACGAATCAGTTTATTCTATTGGTGCCTACATACCCGCCTGTATAAATCCGAATCATGAAGATCAGGCCGATTTTTGGTTCTACCCATGGAATATATCGTGGGGGTATGCAGTGCATAAGCATCAGTACAACAAATTTCACCCATTGGTTAATCGTTATCCGCTACACAAATCCAGTGGCTTGTTGCGGCAACAAAATAAAGCCGGGGGGCTTTATGTGAGTGATAGTTTACGTCGTGATTACAAACGTCAAAAAAATTTAGCTGATTCTATATTGTGTACAGAGATGTTTAGCCGCGGAATGAGGTCAGTGCTTCCAACTGCTGCAAAAGTTCGCAATATTGGCCAGGATGGTAGTGGGCAAAGCACCAGCAATAGCACAGGGAAGTATGAATCAATTCTGGATAACGCAAATAAATTTAATTTTAATTTTAATTCCGAATCCCCATGTTGCCAATTGTATCAAAAGACTTTGAGCAAGTTTTATAACGGGCATCTTTTGACAAGGCTCACAAGATATACCGGCATTTATCACGCTGCTGAGATGATGCGGCGCAGGTTTTTATAACGACTTGCACCCAGTTTAACATTATGCGCCTGTAATATTAGCTTGAGTTCTAGCTGAATGCTCTAGCCGTATTAACCGATTATTTCAATAATGTTCACAAGAATAATATCTATGCATAATCATCAATCGGATTCACCACGTATTCGTGTGGCGATACTTGTATGCAGCCGGATCATTGGTGGCCATGAGTACCAAGTTGCTGCATTGGCAAAATCATTGGCAGCGCATGTTTCAGTGAGTGTTTATGTAAATCAGCCTGAACATGCAAGTTTGTTTAATAACCCCGAACTCACGGTATACGTAAAGGAAGGTCAGCTACTTCGACTTGGCACGTTTGTAGCTCAATATTTTGATGGGTGGCGTCGACGGAACGCAATTAGAAGCCTTGTGGAGTCACATGATTATGTCATTGTGAGCGCGGGAGCTGTGGAGGCAGCCATCGCTACAGGGGTAGCGCTACGTGGCTACAAGCCGATGTCAATGTACCTGCCCTTCTTTTATGATCGCGTACCAGTTTGGGGTTGGACTGGTCATTTATACAACTGCATCCTAGCAGGATCCTGCAGGCTGTACGATCGCATTATTACGATAAATCGTATTCAGGCATACGTTATTCGAGCTTTCTGTGGAGTCTCGACCTCTGTTGTCACTAACAAAATCCGGGAAGTTCAACCACCAGTAGAGCACGGTCCTCCTCGGTTGGTGTTTGTCGGTCGTCTGGATCATCAAAAGCGTGTCGATGAGTTGATGCAGTGGTTGGACACGGGCGCCAATCCTGTCAAGGAACTGTTACTTGTCGGTGATGGACCGTTGCGCACACAGTTGGAGCAACAGGCCCAGACCCTGAGTTACTTGAAGTGCTCATTCCTTGGTTGGAAGAGGCCTGAAGAGCAGGATCGACTCATCCGCAGCAGCGACATACTTGTACTCAACAGCCTTCTCGAAGGAGAGCCTCGGTGATCAGAGAAGCTCGTGCCAGAGGTATGAAAATTGTAGTACGCAACATCACAGGAACAAGAGGCGTTACTTCACCGGCAGAGCGTTTTGCGAACAGAGAGCAATTCCTCCACCGCTTATCTACAACAGTACAGCGGATCAGTTGCCGCAACTCAGCTACAGTGGCTGAGAGGGAAAAAAGTGCGGAATCAAGGCGGAATGCTTGCATAAAATCTTTTTTGTCAACAATCAACGCGAACAGGATGTGAGCAAGAAAGTAAGCGGTCTTCAGACGACTAAAGCCCTTCCATGAATAGCCATTGAATTCAATATTAAACACATGAATATCTCAACACCTATTGCAATTTCTTGCCCACTTTGCCACTCCAATGACGTGGAAATTCTCGATACGCTAAAATCCATTGATTTGGTAGATCTTTATCAAGCCAAGCTTGCCTTAGATATTAGTCGATACGTCACATCCGATATAAGGTACCTCCATTGCAAGCGCTGTGATTTAGGATTCTTTGACCCATGCCCAATGGGTGATGCAGAATTCTATGAAACGCTCCAAGCCAACCCATGGTACTACATGGATGAAAAGCCCGAATACAATTTGGCATTGGACTTTATTACAAGGCACGTTAAGGGTTCAGTTCTTGAAATAGGAGGTGGAAGCGGTCAATTTGCAAGAAAAATTGCCGGCGATGTTCATTACACGGGGCTTGAGTTCAATGAACTGGCAATTAACAAAGCTCGCATAGCTGGTATTCAGATGCACAGGCTGGATCTGACACAGTACATTCAAATGCACGGAAACAAGCATGATTGTGTAATTTCATTCCAAGTCCTGGAACATGTCACACGACCGGATGAATTTATCAGAGATTCACTGGTGTGTCTAAAGAAAAATGGGTATTTAATAGTTTCTATTCCGAATAATAATGGAGTGGGCGGCTTGTTGCCTAATATCCCTCTCGATCTCCCCCCTCATCATGCCACCCATTGGTCTAAGGATACGCTAATAAATCTTGGACAACAGTTTGATTTGGAGATTGTTAATATATTCGAGGAGCGGGTAGCCCCTCAGCACAAGATTGCAGCAAAAAAATATCGGATACTTCAAGCACTCGCGCCCAATTTAATAGCGGAAGCGAAATTGCTTCAGTCGTCTTCATTTTATAATTTGTGTGACAAGCTGGCAGCAATAGGCTCCAGGATGATCCCGATAAACGTAGATTCAATAAATGGTCACACGATAAGTGCCATTTTCAGAAAGAAAAATTGATTCACATGAACTTTGTCAGTCAACAGGAAAGCAGCTTCTTGCGATTCGCCCGACACCTGTCTGCCATTTTGACGGTTATGTACGGGCTGGTGCCACTCCTGGTCGATCTGAATGGTGTTTATGAGGCTCCTTATGCGAATATAAATCTCGCTTTCAGTGCTGTACTTTTGATTTTTATTTATGCGCTCCCTACTAAGGTGAAATATTTTCATCACTCATTCAAATTTACGGACAGAAGAAGCACTGCTTTAACTTTAATTATATTTGCATCGTCCTTGTACTGTTTTTATTTATTTCCATGGCATGAAGACAGGGAGTCTTGGGGCGCGAGTTTGTCAGCGGTTTTTAGGGCATTATGGTTTGTTGTTGGTGTTAGCTACATTAATTCAAATGAACGTACCAGATTGCTCGTGATGCTGGGAACTGTAATCCTAATGTACATTGATCAATCCCGAACATATTTTCTTTTGTTGCTAATAATTCTTGCAATAAGATCTGATTACAAGAAACTCGCATTGCTATTTGGAGTTTCGCTTGCTGTGGTTTTGGGTGCAGTTAGATCAAGCGACTCTGGCAGTGGTTTGGATTTCTTGCTTTATGGAATTGTAGGCGAAGGCTACAACGCAACGAGAGCGGTTGGTCAGATATATGAAGCTTCACATATGCCAATTGACACATTCTCTCACTTGGCTTCTACTTTCTTTCAGCCGGTTACTTTACCTTTCGATCTGTTGATGCAGAAATATTTCGAAGAAAGCTACAGGCTACAGGACTTTTATCTCTCCACACTTGTTGACTCCTACCTAAGTGAAACATTCAACCCCATGGGTGGATGGTATATCACCGCAGATTTTATCTATTATGGATATTTTGGATTCGTGCTCATGGGATTGTATTTATACATTACATGGGTTTTTTCTCGCATTTATCTCGATACAAAATTATTCCCATTCGGGGCGTTCTTTTTGTTTATAGCAATTAAGTCCAATCCATTCATTTATTGGAAATTCGTTTTTTATTTAATTTTCATTTCTTTGGCATATAAAGCACTCACGTTATTATTCAATTCACTGCCATCATTTCGCGCTAAAACCTTGGCCGTTGGTAGCGCTTCATGATAGTTGGCAACTTTTTTCATATCAAGGCCACCAACGGCTTATTTTTTTATGGGCTCGATTATTTGAGAGACAACCGCGATCTAGCGCGCATTGTTCTGGTTCGCCCTGAGTTGGAACATCGGGTCCGAAAAGCATTGCCGAGTGTCGAGGTCATTGCGTGCTCGGGGTGGCGTTACCTCATCGAGGTCGTGCGTGCTCGTTTGTGCGGGGATCTCCTTTACACGCCGACGTCGCATCCTCTGCCCTTTATCAATCGTCAATGGATTGTCCTGCACGACGCGTACCCATTCGAAGTGGGTCCGAAATCAAAGCTAAAGCGTTTTTTGCTCAAGAGGTCGTTGGCTATGTCTCGATGCCGGGTCGCCTACATCAATCGGAGTGAAGCTCAGCCCTTTGTCGCGAGCCTTGGCGTGGGTGCACGGCGCATGGTGTTCGCACCAAACCTATTCCCTGAGCCGGCGCGTCGCGTATCGCCTGTCTCGTCTCCGAATGGAATAACGACAGTGGGATTATTGGGAACAGACTCTGCAAAGAAGAATTACGACCGGTTCTTCAGTGGCGTACGAGCCACTGAACTTTCGTCTCTGTTGGCATTCCGCGTGTATGGTCACGACACCGCCTATTTCCGCGACATCCGAGGCAAGTTCCCGGATATCCGGATCGAACTTGTGAGAAGCGACGACGAGAGCATTGACGAGTTCATGAGTGGCGTTGATGTGTTGGCTTCTGCCTCGGAGCAGGAAGGTTTCGGCCGGCCCTTTGCATCGGCGTTGCTGGCAGGGCTTCCAGTAGAGTTGCTCGATCGGCCCGTTTTCCGTGAGTTCTTCACCGGCGGCGCCCGCTTTCATCCCGACATTGATGCGCTCGTGCAGTCGCTTCCGAGGCTTGGCGACAGTCGCTTAAGTCATGTCTCCTATACCGCGCCGGCCGAGGTGGTTGACGCCTATGCAATGGCGAACGAGGAGATTCGTCGTCTCGGGTCTATGGCCCTTAGATGAGGCCACCTGCTTGATATGTCCGACCAAGAAGAAGAGAACCGCTAAGTCCTTATGGCAACTTCCGATCAGATTACGTTGTCCATCGTCAGCCACGGCCAAGCGGCCCTGATTCGTTCGTTGTTGGTTGATTTGGCTGAGTTGCCTCAGCAGAATTTTGAGGTACTCATTACGGTCAATTTGCCTGAGGATGAGTCCCCGTATCACGGCCACCCGTTTCCGCTGCGCATTATCCGCAATGACACTCCCAAAGGCTTCGGCGCCAATCACAATGCGGCATTTGGTCAGGCCGAAGCCAGATGGTTTGCTGTGGTCAATCCAGACATCCGCATAAAGACATTAGACCTACCAACTTTGTTATTACCATTTAACGATCAATCTGTCGCCGCCGTTGCGCCGGTAGTTCTTTCTGGCGATGGCAAGGTTGAGGACAGTGCTCGACGCTTTCCCACGTTCATGCGATTCGCTAAGCGGGTGCTGCTAAGGCAGCGCGATGCTGATTACAACGTCGGGGCTGTGCCTTACCCAGTGGATTGGGTGGCCGGTATGTTTGTTCTGTTCCGGCGGGAGGCCTATCAACAAGTTGGGGGGTTTGATGACCGCAGATTTTTTATGTACTTGGAAGACGCAGACATTTGTCGTCGCCTTGGCAAAATTGGTTGGAAGGTCATGGTCAATCCCGATGTACAAGTGGTCCACATGGCGCAACGTGCGAGCCGTCGCAATCTGAAACACATGCGCTGGCACGCGGTCAGCGCCTTGAGATATTTAACTGGTTTATAAGGGAGTTTTAATGATTTTTGTTACTGGTGGTGCTGGCTTTATTGGCAGCAACTTCGTGCTCGACTGGTTGGCCCAATCGAATGAACCTGTCGTCAACCTCGACAAACTCACCTACGCCGGCAACCTGGAGAATTTGGCCAGTCTACAAGGGGACCCCCGCCATATCTTCGTGCAAGGCGACTTGGGCGACCGCAGTTTGGTTGACCGTCTGCTGACCGAGCATCGCCCACGAGCCATCATCAATTTCGCCGCTGAAAGCCACGTCGACCGCAGCATCCACGGCCCTGAGGACTTTATCCAAACCAACATCGTCGGTACCTTCCGGTTGCTGGAGTCCGTACGTGCCTATTGGTCGTCGTTGCCCGAGCCTGAAAAGACGGATTTCCGCTTTTTGCACGTCTCGACCGATGAGGTGTATGGCAGCTTGGCCAAGGATGATCCGCCCTTTGCTGAAACCAACCGTGTAGAGCCCAACAGCCCGTACTCGGCATCCAAGGCAGCTTCCGACCACCTGGTTCGCGCTTGGCACCATACCTACGGGCTGCCTGTGTTGACCACCAACTGCTCC
>Ga0172373_10007796_pt1 | contig 13758 bp, 10 predicted proteins | sample Lak10m_2_FD_114546 | JGI IMG/M metagenome (GOLD analysis project Ga0172373, IMG submission 114546) | Freshwater microbial communities from Kabuno Bay, South-Kivu, Congo - kab_092012_10m | ecosystem: Environmental > Aquatic > Freshwater > Lake | place: Democratic Republic of the Congo... | reverse complement strand
GTTCTCTGTCCTGCCCCGACATCCCAACCGGAGATCCAAAATGATCCAGACCCCCGACCAGTTCGTGTCGATGAACAAAGCCTCTTTTGAAATGATGCAAACCGCTGCCCGCGTCTCGATGGCCGGCTTCGAGCGTCTTGCTTCGCTCAACCTTCAAGCCGCGCGTAGCTCGTTCGAAGAGTCGGCCGACATGATGAAGACCTTCCTGGAAGTGAAGGACGTGAAATCGCTCTCCGAGCTCACGACCACCTCCATGCAGCCCGCGGCTGACAAGGTGTCTTCGTACGCCAAGCACTACTATGACATCGCCTCGGAAACCAGCGCCGAACTGGCCCGCCTGGCTGAGAAGCAGATGGCCGACGGCAACAAGCAACTGTTCGCCGCGCTCGACTCCATGGCACGCAACGCGCCCGCCGGCAGCGAAGGTGTGGTGACGCTGGTGAAGTCGGCCATGTCCGCGGCCAACACCGCGTTCGATCAGGTCAGCCGCGCCACCAAGCAGGTTGTGGAGATGGCTGAAGCCAACGTCGCTGCGGCCAGCAAATCGGCCACCGCTCGCACGGCAAAGAAAGCCGCCTGAGTTCAGGTTCTCTGCTCGCATCTCCTCCTCATCGCCCCGGCCGCAAGGCCAGAGGGCAGGGAAACGGCCCCTTAGCGGGCCGTTTCCATTTGAGGACGATGACTTTGGCAGACGCTTATCCGCGTACGGGTTGCGGGCTCAAGCCTGCTGAAGAGCAGCTGGCGTGCCGCTGGGCGTGGCCTCAGCAGAGAGCCAGCGCTGCAGCGCCTCATCCCGTGCCACTGCAGCCGCTTTGACGTTCCGCTCCTTCACGTGGCCAAAGCCCCGAATCTGCTCGGGATACGACACCAACGTCAACGCGAGTTCACGACGTGAGTGATCGAGACGCGGTAGCAGCGAATTCACCAGGTGCTCGTACTCGTCAATCAGGCGGCGCTCCATCCGACGTTCTTCGGTGTAACCGAAGACATCAAGCGCTGTACCGCGCAGCCCGCGCAGGCGCGCGAGCAGACGAAACGCCGTGAAGATCCAGGGGCCCCAAGCTTTCTTGACCAGTTCACCGCGTTCGTTGCGGCGCGACAGCAAGGGCGGCGCAAGGTGGAACTGCATCCGGATTTCGCCATCAAACTGCTCACGAACCGTGCGCTCGAACTCTCCGCTGGTGTAGAGACGCGCCACCTCGTATTCATCTTTGTAAGACATGAGGCGATAAAACTGACGCGCGACCGCGGAGGTGATAGGCATGGCCTCAGGCGACTCGCCGGAGGGCGGCGCGATCCTGGCCTCCGCCACACGAACCTTGTCCACCAACGCCCGGTACCGGGCAGCCCAGGAATCGTTCTGATAGTCAGCGAGCAAATCAACCCGCCGCGCAATCAGTTCGTCTAGCGTTTTTGAAACGATACGGGACGGCGGCAGGGCCTTGGGCGGCGCAGCGAGCTGCTCCACCTGGGCGGGATCGACTGCCGCTCGCCGACCCCAGAGAAAGGCTGCAAGGTTGGAGGACACCGATACCTCGTTCAACTCAATGGCCCGTTCGATCGCGCGCGAGGACAGTGGAATCATGCCGAGCTGCCAGGCATAGCCCAGCATGAACAGATTGGCAGTGATGGCATCGCCAAGAAGCCCGGTGGCCAGCCGCGTGGCATCGACAAAAGACGACTGCCCCTCGCCCACCGTCTCCACGATGCTCTGCTCCATGCGACTCAGAGGAAAGCTCCAGTCGGCATTGCGGGTGAAGTCAGCCGTAGGGGTGCGCGCCACATTGACCGCCACCCGCGTGCGGCCCGAGAGCATTCGCTGCATCGCCTCGCGGCCGGCAGTCACCACCACATCGCAGCCAATCACGGCGTCCGCCGAGGCAAGCCCGATACGCGGCGCGTGCAGCGTGTCCTGCCCGGAACCGATACGGACAAAGCTCATCACCGCACCATTTTTCTGCGCAAGGCCCGCCATGTCGAGAACGGTCACGCCCTTGCCCTCAAGGTGCGCGGCCATGCCAAGAATCTGGCCGATGGTGACCACGCCGGTGCCGCCAATGCCGGTCACGAGCACGGACCACGCGCCCTGAATCGCTGGCAGCGACACCTCGGGCAGCGCGACCTGCGCGGCATCCGAGGCAACCTGCCCCGCGCGTCCTCGCCGGGGCTTTGCGCCTTCCAGCGTGACGAAGCTCGGACAGAAGCCGTTCACGCAGGAAAAATCCTTGTTGCAGGAGGATTGATTGATGGCGCGCTTTCGACCGAGTTCAGTTTCCACGGGCTCGATCGACACGCAATTGGATTTGATGCCGCAATCGCCGCAGCCCTCGCACACTGCCTCATTGATGAAGGCGCTCCGGTCGGGATCGGGGAAAGCGCCGCGCTTACGCCGGCGGCGCTTTTCGGCGGCACAGGTCTGGTCATAGAGCAGAACCGACACGCCACGAAAGTCGCGCAGCTCGCGCTGCACACGATCGAGTTCATCACGATGATGAACTGGCACCGACGAAGGAAAATATCCGGCTGGATACTTGTGCGGCTCATCGGTTACCACCACCACCCGGGTCACGCCCTCGGCCATCACCTGGGCCACGATACGATCGGGTGTGAGCGATCCGTCGTGACGCTGGCCGCCGGTCATGGCCACCGCATCGTTGAACAGGATCTTGTAGGTCATCGATGTGCCGGTCGCCACCGCATGCCGGATTGCAAGCGACCCCGAATGAAAATAGGTGCCGTCGCCAATATTCTGAAAGACGTGCGGCGTGTCAGAGAATGGCGCCTGTCCTACCCAGGTCATTCCTTCCCCGCCCATCTGCGTAAAGCTCGCGGTGGATCGGTCCATCCACTGGGCCATGTAATGACAACCAATGCCCGCGTTCGCGCGCGAACCTTCCGGCACGCGCGTGGATGTGTTGTGCGGGCAGCCCGAGCAGAAGTAGGGAATTCGCTCGATTGGAACAGTGAGTTTGCCGAGCCCGCGCTCGCGCGACTCGAACTGCGACAAACGCTCGGCCATGCGCGCGGCGATTGCCTCATCAGTTGCACCACGCGCATCGGCAGCGGAGTCCCGCCACTGCCCGAGCCGGGTCGCGATGATTCGTGCAAGCATCGCAGGCGTCAATTCGCCCGCTTCGGGCACCAGCGGCGCATCGCGTTCGTCACGCTTGCCGGTCACCCGGGGACGCGAATCGAGCGGATAGAGAAGCTCCTTCAACTGCGATTCGATCAGGGCTCGCTTCTCCTCGATGACCAGCACCTCTTCGCAGCCAGCGCAAAATTCGCGTGCGCTTTCCGGCTCAAGCGGCCAGGGCATCGCCACCCGGTACACCCTGAGGCCAATGCGGCGCGCCGTCGCGTCATCGATGCCCAGTTCAGTGAGCGCCTGCATGGTGTCGAGGTAAGCCTTGCCGCTCGACACGATGCCAAGCCGGGCGGGTGCGAGGTCTGCCCGGCCAAGCACGTTGCGGTCGAGCCGGTTGGCACGCGCGTAGGCCCGCACCGCGGGGAGTTTCCACCGCACCAGGCGTTCCTCGAGCTTGAGGAAAGGTTCCTCGGGCCAGCGCGAGTTGAGTCCGCCAGCTGGCATGGGAACGTCTTGCGGCAGCACGATATTGAGCCGCTCGGCCGACACATCGACGATGCCAGCGGTTTCAAGCGTATCGGTGACCGCCTTGAAACCCACCCAGCAGCCCGAAAAGCGCGACATCGCAAAGCCATGGAGCCCGAGGTCGAGGTAGTCCTGCACGGTTGCCGGCGCGAGCACCGGCATGGAAACCGCAATAAAAATGTGGTCGGTCTGGGCGGCAACAGTGGAAGACTTCGCGCCGTGATCATCCCCGCCAATTGCCAGCACCCCGCCATGCTGCGAACTGCCCGCCTGATTGGCATGGCGGAACGCATCGCCGGTTCGATCAACGCCCGGCCCCTTGCCGTACCAGATCGAGAACACGCCGTCGTACTGCGCTCCAGGGAAAAAATGCAGTTGCTGCGTTCCCCAGATGGCGGTCGCGGCCAGGTCCTCATTCAGCCCCGGCACGAATCGCACATGATGCTCATCCAGATGCTTGCGGGCACGCCACAAGGCCTGGTCGTAGGCACCTATTGGCGAGCCGCGATAGCCGCTGATGTAGCCCCCGGTATTCAGCCCCGCGGCAAGGTCACGGCGGCGCTGCATGAGAGGAAGACGCACCAGCGCCTGGGTGCCAGTCAGATAAACCTGACCGCTGTCGGCGGTGTACTTGTCATCGAGCTGCACATCGCGCAGCATCGGCTCGGCCGGCATGTTCATCGGCGTTCTCCCTTGGTCGCAGGCAATTATGAGGCCGTCATCGGGAACCTGCTTGGGGCGTGTCGGGCCGCCCCAGCCCGAGCGCTCGTCAGCGGTTGATCTGGCCGCCCAGCGCGAGCGCGCCACGACGCAGCCGTTCGATCGCATCATCCACCCGCGCGGTGTCGCCCTTCGCGCCGAGCTCGATATGCCGGCGGCTGCCGTCCTCGCCGACCGAGGGTAGGCTGAAAGTGCGGATGCCAGGCAATTCGCGCTCCACCGCTTCCATGAGAGGCGTAATGGTGGATTCGGCGAGCTCGTAAACCAGGAACGAGCGCTCCGCGCGCTCCGCCTCGGGGCGCTCGGTCGCCAATTCGCCATCGAGCAACGCCTCGATCATTGGCCAGGCCATCACCGGGAAACCCGGAACAAAGTAATGACCCCGAATCGCAAAGCCCGGGATGCGGTTGTAGGGATTGGGGATGATGCGCGCCCCCGCAGGAAATTCCCCCATCTTGAGCCGCTGACGGTTCTCAGGCGCTTGCGGATCCGTTGGCGCCTTGCCCTCGCGTGCCATCTCCGCCGCACGCTGCCGGATCAGCTCTTCAGCCTCGGGATGGAGCACCAGATCAACGCCCAGTGCCTCAGCAGCCGCATGTCGGGTGTGATCGTCAGGGGTGGCCCCGATGCCGCCGCACGACAGCACCGTATCACCACTTGCAAAGGTGTCGCGAAGCGCATGCACCAGGCGAGTACGGTCGTCGCCCAGGTAGCGGACCCAGGCAAGCTCCATGCCCCGGGCCGACACCAGTTCGAGCACCTTCGAAAAATGCTTGTCCTGACGCCGTCCCGACAGGATTTCGTCCCCTACGATAATCAGACCCAGTGCCATGTTTCGCCTCTACGCTGACGCGCCTGTGAGCCGCGGTAAACCACTCCGCCCGCGGTCTGCGAACGCGCGGCGGGCTTTATGCCCGTCCGAACATTCGACCAATCGCCAGCCAGTGCTGGCGCAGAAATCCCCGACCGTAGTCACGCCCTTCAACCTGGTCACGAATGCCAGTGGGTACAAATCCCGGGCGATGGTCGGCAGTACCGAACAGATGATCCCAGACCGGGAACAGCACTGCGAAATTGCAGCCGCGTGCCGGGCCATCGTGACCATAGTCGACGGCGTGATGCAGGCGATGGAAACTCGGGCTGACCAGCAGCCGCTCGCCCACCGAACCGAAGCGCCAGCGCAGGTTGGCGTGCTGCAGGCTTTGAAGCAGTCGAGACACCACTACGATGCCGATGAACTGCCCTGGCGCAACGCCAATTGCCACCGCGAGGAGCGCCATCACCCCGTCCCGCAGAAGATCATCAACCAGGTGATTGCGGTCTTCAGTCCAGAAGGTCATCTGACGCTGACTGTGGTGCACGGCGTGCAGCGCCCACCACCAAGACCAGCGGTGCTGAGCGCGGTGGAGCCAGTAATCAACAAAATCAAACACCACCAGATAAATCAAAAAGCTCACCCAGGGCGAATCGGTCACACCCGGCCAGGCGCCATCGAGCGACAGCCGCGAGACGCCAGCCAGCCGCATCTGCGCCTCGATTGCATCAACCAGGGGGGTGAACAGGGCAAACGCGACCAGGGGGACCACGCCCAGCCGCCTGAGCAGTGAGTAAAGCACGTCGACCCGCCACTCACGACGACCGGCAGAGGGCTCCGCCGGCGCCCAGCGCTCAAGCAGGCCCAGCACGACCGCCATGGCGATCACCTCGATCACGCCGATCAGCACCCACTCCAGCGCATCGAAGGCCATTTCGCTCAGATGCATGAGGCCCGTCGCAAACATCGCTGGCTGAACCAGCGTTTCGTGAATCCAGGTTTGCGTGGCAACAAAGGCGTGAATCAGGGCATCAATCATGGGACGTCAGCGACGGTAGTCGGGATGGTGGTCGAGGGTGGCGAAACACAAGCCTTTTTTTCGCAACCCCGCAATCAGCGGATCGAGCATAGGCGCAAACGGATCTTTCCGCGACCAGATCCCCAGATGCGCCATGAGAATGTCGCCGCTTCGAATTCGTGAAAGCGCCTGCGCGAGCAGGCGGTCATTGGGAAATTTGTCCGATGGAAGCTCATCGCCCAGAAAGCCCGCGTCGGCCCAATGCACGTGCCGGAAGCCACAGCCGGCAGCAGCTTCGAAAGCAGCGGAGGGCGCCCGGCCGCCTGGTGCGCGCCAGATCGGGTCGAGCCCCTGCCCGGTCATTTCACGAAACCGCTGGTCGACCCGTTTCAATTCGCGGCAAAGTTCGCCGGCACTCCAGACCTGGTCTTTTCCGGCTGCGTCGCCAAACTGGGGACGGGCCAAAAAAGACCCCGCGGGCATCTGCCCGGCGCGCCCCTCTCTCAGGTAGACATGGTCGAAGGTGTGGCTGCCAAAGCGGTGCCCCTCGGTTGCGCGCGCCCGCCAGTACGGTGCCCAGGACAGATCGAGCGAATGGTCACCGTGTATGGTTTTCTCGCTGGCCAGAAAAAACGTGGCGCGAACTCTGTGCCGGTTCAGGATGTCTGCAATGAGCGCAGCGTCCCGCATGCTGCCGGTATCCAGCGTGAGATAGACCCAGCCCTTGCAGGCATAGGTGGCGCCGGGATCAGTTGCCTCTTGCGCTTCGAGAGCGCCGTGCAGGGTAGAGAGCAGAGCCGCGCCTGCCACCACCTGCATGCACAGGCGGCGCAAGCAACCGACAACCGGCGCGAAGCGCATCAGATGAGCGGCGCGCGGTCCGCGAAAAAGATGCCGTGAGGCGAGCGGCCGACCTCGATGGTGTGAAAAATCTTGCCGTCAGCGAGATTGATGAGCGACACCTGTCGGGCAAATCGGTTGGTGATCCACATGGTCTTGCGGTCAGAGGTGATTTCCATGCAATCGGGGCCGCCGGGAACCGCGAAGCTGCTCACCACCTGAAAGCTCCGCATATCGATACAGCTCACCGAATTGTCGACCCGGTTGGTGACAAACACGTGACGCTGATCGCCCAGTCCGCGGAGGTTGTGTGCGCCGCGCCCCGTTACGATGCGCTTGACCGACTTCTGCGCGCGCCAGTCAATGACATCGACAAAATTTTCGCCCATCGCGCCCACCATCAGGTGGCGGTCGTCGGGAGTGATCACGATGCCCGCGGGTTGCTTGCCGGTTCGAATCTTCCAGATCGGCTCAAGCTTCTGCAGGCTGATGGCAACGATCTCGTTGCTGTCCTGGAGGGTGGCGAACACGGTGCTGCTGTCTGCCGAAAACCAGATGTGGCTGGGAGCCTTGGGCACCGACAGACGTTTGGCAAGTTTCAGATCGCCGCCTTCATAGCGATAGATGTCTACGCGATCAAGCCTGAGCGCCGCGGTGACGAACCATCGGGTGTCGGGCGAAAAGCCCAGCTGGTACGGGTCGTCGATCGAGGCGATGCGGCGCTGAACTTCCGCCGTTCCCGGGTCGAAAAACACCAGGTCATCGCTCATGGCGTTACCCACGATCACCGACCGGCCGTCGGGGGTGGGGTAAAGGTGGTGGGGCTCCTTACCGACGGTGATGCGCCGTGACTCGGTGCGCGCGGCCTTGTCGATAAGCGACACGGATGCATCGCGCGAGTTGAGGACGTAGACCCAGTCCTTGCGCTGCGCGGTGGACGCCTGCGACACACCAGCAGGAACCAGGGAGACAGCGGCGGATGCACCCACCGCGCTTTGAACGAAACGACGCCGGGCGGGGCTGCTGCAGAACGACATTGCTGCTTTGGGGAGAGAGTGGCGAAGAAGAGATTGTGCCGCAAACCGCTACACTCGGCACCCTCATGCTTGATGTTCTCAATGTCACCGCCCCGGTTTTCGCCCTGGTGTTGTGCGGCTACGTCGCCGCAGCGCGCTCAATGCTGCCCCCCGGGGCGATCGATGGCATCAATGCGTTCGTCTACTGGTTTGCACTGCCCGCCATGCTGTTCCGCGTGGCCGGTCTGCGCCCGATCGGCGACCTGTTCGAGCCCCGGCTCGCCGCGGGCATCGCGGTCGCGGGCCTGGTCTCGTTCGCGCTTGCCTACTGGCTGGCCAGGCGCGGCCGCCTGATCGGCGCGCGCCCCGTATCCGAGGCCGCCTCATATGCGCTGGGCGCTTCACACGGCAATGTCGGTTACCTGGGTATTGCGCTCCTTGGGCAGCTGGGCGAACACCTGCTCCCCACGGTGACGGTAGCCATCATCACTGACAACATCGTTCTGATCGCACTCACCATTGCCGTGCTGGAGATGCAGCGAAACCAGACCGGCGGCATGATGGGTTCGCTGATCACCGCAGGGCGCAGCGTCCTGGTGTCGCCGCTACTCGGATCAATTCTTCTCGGGCTGGCGTTTTCGGCGACCGGACTCAAGCTTCCCCAGTCGGTGGACACCTTCACCAGAATGTTGGCCGGGGCGGCCGGTCCCTGCGCACTGTTTGCGATCGGCGCGGCACTCGGCGACAAGCCCTTCCGCTTCGATCGCGAAATCAGTGTTCTGGTCGGAATCAAACTGATCGTCACACCCTTGGTCGCTGCGATCATGATGGTGGCCGTGCTGCCTCTCGAACCCACGATCGCGGCGGCTGGCGTGGTGTGCGCAGCGCTTCCAGCCGCCAGCAACACGTTCATCATTGCCCAGCGCTACGGCCTGCCCACCGCGTCGGTCAGCGCGGCGATTCTGGGCGGGACCCTGATCGCCGTCATCACCGTCAGTTCCATCATCTGGGCCACCGGCCTGCGATAGCCGACCACAATGCAGGCGGCGGGCCGCGATCAGCGTGGCAATTCGTCTGCCAGCCGCATGCGATCGGCAGCCAGAAACACGCTCGAATCTCCAAGCTCGCGGCGAATCAGCTCGGCCACGGCATCGGTTCGGGACGGATCGTGATGGGAGAGCGCCAAGCGCGCCGCACCGGTTTTCTGGAACAGCCGAATGCCGGCCTGCCAGGTGGAGTGCCCCCAGCCGCGATAGGTCTCGAATCCGCGATCATCGAAACTCGAATCCCAGATCACCAGCCGGGCATCCGCAGAGAAATCCACCAGGCCTGCGTCCCGATCGGTGCCATGCTCATGGTCACTCAGATACACCACCGCATCGCGGTCAGCCCCCGCCGTCACGCGGTAGCCGAACGCCTCGCCAGGATGGTTGAGTGCGGTGGTGGCAATACGCCACGGACCCACCACCAATCCGCTGGGGGGAATGCAGACAAATTCCATGGCCGGCGCGATCAGAGATAGCGGCACCGGGAATCCGTGCCCACCGTACACCGAGCCGATTCTTGTCCTCAGGTCCTCGGCTGACCGGCAATGAGCGCTCGCGAGTGTCAGCCTTCCCTGGCGCTTCCGGCCCAGGAAGTACGGCAGTCCCAGCACATGGTCAAGGTGAAAATGCGACAGGAGAATGATGTCGTGACCATCACCCGGCGCCGAATGCATGAGGCCCGAGCCACCATCGATGTACAGGTTGGATCCAGGCACAGACAGACCCACGCAGCTGGTATCGCCGCCCAGGCCCCTGTGCTCAGGCGTGAAAAATGGATAGGAGGCCCGCGTTCCCCAAAAGGTGACCTCGCACTGGACCACCATCGGGGTCAGCCCGCCCGCCGGAGGGCGTTGTGCATGCTCTGCTGCAGCAGCAGCGCCTCGAATACCGGCGCGAGCACGGGTGACTGGCGCTCGAGGATTCGACGCAGGCTGTCGGCCTCGATATACAGGCACACAACCTCGTCCTGCGCTACCGCACTCGCCGAGCGGATCCCGCCCGGCAAAAGCGCCTGCTCGCCGAAGGACTCTCCGGCCGACAAGGTGGCAAACACGGTGCTGGTGGTGGCATCCAGCATCTGCACCGTGCCCTTCTGAATCACGTACAGCTTGTCAGCCTGGTCGCCAGCGCTGAAGAGGCGATCGCCCGGCTTGAAATTGGCAAGCTCAAAGTCATTCATTCGAGAGACTCCGGCGCCTTGTCGAGCTTAAGCGTACGCACCACCGCGCTACGCATGATTCCTCGCAGGGCAAGCGGCATCCTGGGCACCAGCCGGTCAACCTGGGAGATGGGAAGAAGCCGGGCCTCCACATCGGTGACACACACCACCGACATGCTGTAGGGGAGATGCGCAAGCCCTTCTGCGAGACCAATGACGCTGCCCGGCCCCAATCGATAGATACGCTCACCTTCAACGCCCAGGAGGCGGCCTCGCACGATGAAATAGGCCGAAGTGACCTCCGCCCCCCGCGTGGCGAGCGGCTGCTTCGCATTGAAATTGGCCGCGCTCAGATGCTGACAGCCCCAGAGTGTGAAGTAGAGACGCTCGTCGCTGGAAAGTTTGCCGGAGGCGTAAATCTGCAGACTGGCCAGCGAATAAGGGTCGCTCACGCCGAGCGAGGCCAACTTTTCGAGTGACACTTCGTACTGTGATGCAACGACTTTTTCGCTGCTCATCGCGAAAGGTTCCGTAGGGGCGAACGAACGCCTGAGAGTGCAGGTCGCAAGGACATCAAAAACCAATCGAGTTTAATGCGAAACCCATTCAGCAGCGTAGCAGCCACTACACGCCCTGCTCCCGAATGGCCTCCCACGCCTTCTGAAGGCGCTTCACTGACACCGGCATGGGCGTGCGCAGGGTTTGCGCAAAAAGCGATACGCGAAGTTCCTCCAGCATCCAGCGAAACTCTTCGAGCCTCGCATCCACCGCTCCTTTTCGTTGCGAGACCGCTCGCCGAAAATTGGTAACAAGCGGCGCGATGTCCGCCATGAGTTTCGCGTCTCGCGGTGGATCTTCGCGCAACTTGTCCAGCCGCATGGCCACGCCCCGCAGGTAACGCGGCAGATGGCGAAGCTGCTCCCAAGGCGTTTGCACGATGAACCGCTTGGGTAACAGGCCCGCGAGTTGCGCCTGCACATCATCGGAGGCAGCCGGCCAGGCTCGGGCCTGCGACACCTTCCGAGCGAGCGCAACATGCTCGATCAGCACCTCAGACGTGACGCGGGCCAGCTCCTGTCCAATCAGGGTCAGTCGGGGCCTCGAGGCCTCCAGCCTGGCTCTGAAGTCCGCCTCGCCAGCAGGCAGGGGGTCGGCCAGACAGGCGCGTGCAATCAACGCGGACACCAGGTCGTTTTTCAGATCATCGGCGCTCCCAAAACTTGCGAACTGCAGCGACATTTTCTGGAAGTCACCGATGTTGCGTTCGAAAAACCGGAGCGGCTCTCGAAGCGCAATCCGGAAGAGCCGGATCAGCCCGCGGCGATGCTCCCGTGCGGCCTCATCGGCATCGTCAAAGACCGCCAGCTCCACGGCATCGGTGCGGTCAACCAGGGCCGGATAACCGATCAAGGTTTGCCTGCGACCATCAATCCGTTGTTCAAGCTCGAGAATCTCGGGCAACACACCGAACTGCCAATCCGTATGACGCTGGCCCGCCCGTGGCAGCGATGGGGCACCCGAGACTGCGGGCAACGCGGCCGCGTGTGCGGGGGATCGAGCGCCAGCTCCCTGCCTATCTGCCCGTTCGGTGGAGGCAGTCGATTGATCAATCTGCTCGACGCCCGTCACCGCCGGTCGTGTTGCGGCCAGCCCTGCGCCCTGCAAGCCCAGCGCCGACAAGGCCTGCCTGAATGCCCCTTGAGCCCGATCGCCAAATTCGCTCTTCAGCTGGGCAAGGCTGCGCCCAGCGCCCAGCCGGGCACCGTGAGGGTCGGTGACCACGAAGCGCATGAAAAGATGAGCAGGCACGCTTTCTGTGCGGAAATCGGTGAGCTGTGCCCGCACGCTGAACGTTTCGGCGAAATCGGAGAGGATGGCCTGGGCAAGGGGCAGCTCGCCCACCCGTTCTGCCCAGCGGGTCACGAAGGCTTCAGCGTAATCGGGAACCGGGACCGCCACCCGGCGCACCCTGGGCGGCAAGGACTTGACCAGGGCCTGCACCTTGTCGCGCAACATGCCCGCCACCAGCCACTCGCAGCGCACCGGATCGACCTGATTGAGAAGCACCACCGGAACCCTCAGGGTGACGCCATCATCATCCGCCCCGGGGTCGAACCGGTAGTCCAGTTCGAAACTGGCGCCCCGCATGGCAAGCTGACGAGGAAAAGCATCGCTCGCAACGCCCGTTTCCTCTCGGCGCATCAGCTGCTCTCGAGAGAGCATCAACGCCCGGGTTTCTTCTGCGGGCGCCCTGGCAAGCCACTGCTCAAGCCGCTGCAGCGAAGTGATACGTTCAGGTAGCCGCGAGTCATACCAGTCAAACAGAAACTGATCGTCCACCAGCAGATCCGGTCGACGAATTTTCTGTTCGAGCTTTTCAATCTCCGCGATCAGACGCCGGTTGTGGACCAGGAAAGAAAGCTTCGCGTCGATACCCTCGCCCACCAGGCCCTCGCGAATCAGCAGCTCGCGGGCCAGCCGCGCATCTCTAGGGGCAAGCGCCACCCGACGTTGTGAATACAGCACCAGCCCGTAGAGCATGCCGCGTTCAAGCTCGAAGGCCTGCCCGGATTGCTTGGACCAGGCGGGGTCGCTGTAGCTGCGTTGTATCAGGTGACCCGCTGCCTGCTCGACCCAGACGGGATCAATCCGAGCCACCGTTCTGGCGTAGGTTCGGGCGGTATCGACGATCTCAGCCGCCATCAACCACCGGGGTGCCTTCTTCACCACCGATGAAGAGGGGTGGATTGCAAACCTCACCTGATGCGTACCGGCGTAGGTTGCTTCATCGGGTGGCCGAGTACCCAGGTTACCGAGAAGACCGGCCAGGAGCGCGCGATGCACTGCTTCCGGTTGGGCAGGCTCGGTGTTGACCGTCCAGTTGTTCTCGCGCACCGCTTCCGCCAGTTGAGAGTGCACATCGGCCCATTCACGCAGACGACGCACAGACAGAAATTCCCGCTCAAGCTTCTGCGCCAGTCTGCGATTGGACTCGCGTTCTCGCTGCTCGTTGTGCCAGTAGTCCCAGACTTTCAGGAGCGATACGAAATCCGAATGTTCGTCGGCAAAACGCCGGTGTGACTGATCGGCGGCCTGTTGCGCCTCCATCGGCCGCTCGCGAGGGTCCTGAACCGATAGCGCAGACGCAATGACCAGCACCTCGCGCAGGCACCGCCGCTCCGCCGCCTCGAGAAGCATGCGGCCAATGCGCGGGTCGACCGGCAGTCGCGCCAGCCGCTGCCCAATCGGCGTGAGTGCGTGCTTGTCGTCCACGGCACCCAGCTCGGCGAGAAGCGCCAGACCATCAGCGATCGCGCGGCGCGGCGGCGGATCCAGAAATGGAAACGCCTCGATATCCTCCAGCCGTAGCGATTTCATTCGCAGAATGACCGCGGCGAGCGATGAACGCAGCACCTCCGGGTCGGTGAAGCGCGGCCGCCCCTGAAAATCCGACTCGTCATACAAGCGGATGCAAACGCCATCCGCCACCCGCCCGCAGCGCCCCGCCCGCTGATTGGCCGCCGCCTGCGACACC
>Ga0172373_10007795_pt1 | contig 13760 bp, 4 predicted proteins | sample Lak10m_2_FD_114546 | JGI IMG/M metagenome (GOLD analysis project Ga0172373, IMG submission 114546) | Freshwater microbial communities from Kabuno Bay, South-Kivu, Congo - kab_092012_10m | ecosystem: Environmental > Aquatic > Freshwater > Lake | place: Democratic Republic of the Congo: South-Kivu... | reverse complement strand
TGACGATGCTGGTGGTGCTCATGCCGAGGGCCTCAGGGCTTTCGCGAGGTGGTCGAAGGAGGCCTGCCATCCGGCAGAGTCCTTGGGGAATCGGACGACGGTGTATCCGGCATCCTTGAAGCCCTCCACGTCGGAATCGGGGGCGTCATCGAAGACGGCGACGACGAACAGACTCCGCCAGGCGAGGGGATACTCGGCGGCGGCGCCGTTCAGCGGCTTGGCGGAGCAAGGAGGTAGCGCCCAGGCGGTTGCCTCCCGCGCCCACTGTTCGAGCCTGTCGTCGGAACCGTCGCCGATGACAATGGGCGGTTCGCCTGGGGCCGCGGGGGCGAGGTCGGACGTCTGCGACCGGGCCAGGCGCAGAAGCAAGGTGCGCGCATCAGGGTTCCGACGGTCGAGCTCGGCATGGTCGGGCTGATTGAAGTAGGACATCAGACAGCGGTAACAGGCTGCCACGCAGGCCTTGCCGGAAACGTCCATCAACGCCGACCCGTCGGCTGGGAGCGATGCCGGGTCGATGTCGAAGTGCATGACCCGCAGCGCGGCCCGTGCGACCTTGGCGAGGCTGTCCGGGTCGGAGACGAGTCGGGTCAGGACGCCGGCGCCGCCCTCCGCGGCCTCGTAGAAAAGAAATGCCCGGCGGCTTTCCTCGGAAGGCATCGGTTCAGCCAGAAGCTCGCCCTGCTCCAACTGGAACACCGCCTCGAGTCCACGGAGCAGCGCATGCTGGACTGTCGCGAGCGTGGTGAGCGAATAGGGCTTCTCCCCGACGGGGGTCAGCAGCAAGGCGTTCTTGCGGTCCTGTACGCACGGAACGATGCGCTGCGGCTTGGCGAGCAGCGGGTCGTCAGCCTCCGCGTCGGGATCGACGTCAGCCTCCTCGGGCTTGGACCACGCCCCTGTCACGGGGTCGATGAGGTAGCCAAGGATCGACTTCGCGCGGCGACGGCGCAGCCCCTTGTTCAGCCGAGTCACCTCAGCGCCGGGGCCATAGGAGAGCACTGCGACGTCGCCAGCCTCGTCGGCGGCGTGGCCTGTGCGAACGTCGATGGTGTTGTCTCGGACGGCCCACTGGAATGTCGTCTGGAGCTCGAACCCCTGACGCTGCCGTTCCTCGTCATTGGCGGTGATCCGCAGGGCCTGCCTGGTGGAGACGTTCTCGATGCGAAAGACATTCTCGATGCGGACGCTGTCGGCGAGTGGTGCCTTGCATGCATGACAGAGGGCACGCCCCTCGTCGTCGTGCCCCGCACCACAGTGGGTGCAGACGCGGAAGTTCTTCGTCGGCAGTGACGCCTGGGCCGGATTGGGGCCTCGGCTGCCGAGTGGGAGCATCGCCCGCACGACGCGATAGGCCCGACCTTCGTGATACACGAGACTGTAGGGGCCGAACTCAGCCAGGCCGAGGAACCGAGGGCGCTGGAGGAATGCCTCCTTGCCACCCGAGCCATCCTTGGGCGCAGGAACGAACGCCATCAGCGGCAATCGAGGGAAGTTGTACCCGGGAAGGAACGCTTCCGTCGCGAGATACCGGTAGGTGTAAAAGTCGCTGGAGGCGCTGTCCTTCCCGTCCATCAGGAGCTTGATCTGGGCGTGCGCCTGATGGTCGCGGTGCTGGGCGGCATCGCGCTCCCGCTGCTTGGCCGCGTAGGAGTCCATGACTTTGCGGGCCTCGATCCGCTGCAGTTCTGCGGAAGAGAGCAGGCCGCGCCAGCGGTCGAATGCTGCCGAGAACTGTCCGAGGGCACGGGCGACGACCTCTTCGGCGAAGACCTCGCGTCCGGGGTACCAGGGTGCCTTTGCCTCCGTGAGTTCGCTCTCGAGTAATTCAAGGACCCGTCCAACGCGCTTTCTCGCGACCGGGGCGATGTGCGGTCGTTCCATGGCCTCGGCCAGCTCGGGCCGGAGAGGGCGGGTCGGGTCGTCGAGCACGAGAAGACTCGAGATCGACGCGTCGAGAGCGGCCTCCGTGCAACCAAGCCAAATAGCCTGGAGGTGGCTGACGACGAGGTCCCGGTTCGCCAGGTCGATGAGCGGCGCCCGGACCTCGCCGTGGACCATCGCCCTCGGATCGGCAAAGAAATACTGGTCGTGCGGACTCTGGGCGGCCGCGTAGGTGAGGACGAGCGCCGCTTGGCCGCTGCGACCCGCACGACCGCTGCGCTGGGCGTAGTTCGCGGGGGTCGGCGGGACGTTGCGCAGGTAGACGGCGTTGAGCGCCGCGATGTCGACGCCAAGCTCCATTGTTGGCGAGCAGAAGAGAACCGGCAGGAACCGATCGCTCTCGCCCAACGCACGCAGTTTCGCTCTCGCCTTCTTGAGATCCGCCTCTTCCTTGCCGCTGTAGCGGAAGCGCTGCTCCCTTATCTCTCGACGCTCACCGTCAACCTGCGCGGTGTGCGGTCGGGCATCGAACCCAAAGAGAGGGTGCGCGTCGTGGCCGAGCATCAGCGCGAGCTGGCTGTACAGCTCTGTGAAGAATGTGTTGCTGTGCGACATCGGATCGTCGGTGGCCGTGTGGCGCTCGAAGACGATGACCGAGTCGCTCACCTTCCAGCCCTGAACCCCATTCCCGAACGGCGTTGGGTCCTCGACGAGGAGCCCGTGGCGCGTCGCGGCGGCGACCATGTGCGAAACGAGAGCGTCGAAGTCGGTCTGTGTCAGCTCGCGGACGGCGCTCGTATTCCAGACCTTCGAGTGGCGGAGTTTGCGGGCGAGGCTCGTGCGCGAGCCGCCTCGGAGGATGAGATCATCGTCGCCGTGCTTCAGGACGGAAGGGGGCCGAACCATGAACCAAGGCGTGCGTACGAGAGCCTCGTCGCGTGCGACCCCCCACGGCGGCGCGAGGGTGTTTTGTGCCGCACCCTTCATGGTCTCGAGCTGGGTCGTCTCCAATGCCAGCGTCTTGATGGCGAGGCCTTGCCGCAGATGATCCAGCAGCAGCGAGAATGCGCGCGCACGGACCGCGGGGGTGGCGTTTCGCAGCGGTGCTGGGGCGTCGGCGAACATACCGTCGTCGGCGGCGAGGATATCGAGGCCCTCGTACCGAACGCGCACGAGCCCGAGTTGCTCGAGGTTCGGGTTCGTATAGCGCCAGCCGCGTCGCTGGTCGTACCAACCGCGGTACTGGAGAACGTTCCGGAGGCTGCGCTCCGCATTCTCCACGGCAACGCCGGCAGCAGAGGGGTCGCGCATCCACTCCGCGCGAGTGTCGACCCGGTTGCCGAAAAAGCCGAGAGACTTCTGCAGCGCATCCCCGAGAGAGGCGCTCGGCAACCCGGCGGCCCCTGCGGAGTCGAGGGCGCGCAGGAACGCTGCACGCACGAGACTCACGAAGATGAAATCGTTGAAATGCCCCGCCTGCAAGGCGGCGTCCTGTCGATTGTCACTGAACCCGAGGAGCTTGCGGGTCTCACCCTCCAGCCCCGAGTCATCCCGTCGCATCCAGCGGAGGATGCTGGTCGTCAGAATGGTGGTCGCCGAACTGCGTCCCTCGGCCGACAAGCCGGCGAGGCGGTTGCGGTCGCGGGAGCTCGTGGCGTGAACATCACCGCAGCGCAGGCAGAAGCGGAAGCGCCCGGGAATGAGCCAAGCCCGACGTCCCTTTTCGTCGATGGTTCCGTCCGGAAGCACGTGAAGGGCAAGGACGCGGTTTCGCTTGTGCGTCTTTTTGAGGCGCACTTCTCCATTTTTCTTTGTCTCGAGCCATTCCTCCGGATAGTCGACGTCTTGGTCACGGAAAGTGAACTCCGGGTCCTCTCCATGAAGGGTCACGAACCCGGCGATACCGTCGGTTTCCGTCTCCTCATGCCCATGCCCGCCCGCCTCGTCGTCCTTCACCGACGGGGGTACGTCATCGATGTCCCGTGCAAGGAGTGTGGGGCGGTTCTCGAGAGATTCGAGGCGGACCGGGTGGTATTCGTGGCCGCAGGTGCGACAGAAATGTAGCGAGTACAGGCGCTTCGTCTCATCTCCCGGCAAGAAGAGCTGGCCTTCGACGGTGAGCTTCCGATCCGGCGGCGCCTCCAGTGTGGCGTAAGCGTTGCCCGCGCCGGAGATGAACTGGTGGAGCTTGAACGCGAAGAAGCTCTTCGACCGGCCCTCCTTCGCCGGAGTCCGATCCATCTCTGGGATGCTCGAAATGAGGAGGAGCCGCTGCAGGGCCTTCTTGCAGGCCTCCTTGGGACGCCCGGAATCGGTTGCGAGGGCCTCGACGGCCTCGGTCAGGGTCGAGGGGCGGGCTCGGACCCAGCGATGGTCGACCCACTCGATGCCGAGCGTCGTCTCGACCCAGATGGCAAGCGGGTTTTCACGGAGCACGGCATCGGAAACGTCGTCGGGCAGGTGCGCGTCGATGGCGGCACCAAGTTGATGACGGACATCGGCGGCCCGTCGCTCCCGGTTGGTGACCCGATCAAGTTCCTCCGTGACGATATCGGACTCTTCGACACTGCAGGCGAATAGGCGGCTGGCGACCTCGGCCACGACGCGATTCTTGTCGCTGCGGGTGCCCTCGCTCGCCATGGTGGCCGACGTGCCGATGCATTGCAGGTCCTCACCAGCGTGGCCTTCGCGCACGCGGCGCACGAGCAGGGCCACATCGGCACCCTGGCGGCCGCGGTACGTGTGTAGCTCGTCAAGCACGAGGAACCGGAGACCGCTGCAGTTGGCCATGACACGCCGGTCGAGATCGTTCTGCCGGGTAAGCAGCAACTCGAGCATCATGTAGTTCGTGAGGAGAATGTCGGGCGGGTTCTCGGCGATCCTCTGCCGGGCGTCGTCGTCCTCTTGCCCGGTGTAGCGCGCGAAGGTGACGGCGCGCTTTGACTCGTCCATGCCGAGATACTTCTTCAGCTCCTCGAGCTGGCTGTTGGCGAGCGCGTTCATCGGGTAGATGACGATGGCCCGGGTGCGTGCGGGGCTGCTCTTGGCGCGCTTCTCCTCCAGGATGGCGCTCACCATCGGGATGAAGAAGCAGAGCGACTTGCCGGAGCCGGTGCCGGTGGTGACGACGTAGCTGCGCCCTGTGCCTGCGAGGGCGACGGCCTGCTCCTGGTGGCGGTAGAGAGAGAGTGGACCGGTCGCGCTGCGAAAAATGTTGCGACACTCTGGGGCGAGCAGACCCTTGGAGGAGAGGTCCTCCACCGATGGCCCCTGCTGGTACTCGGGGTTCAGTTGCAGCAGGGGTTCGGGCCAGAACCGGCCTTTGTCGTAGATCCTCTCGACCTGCGCATGGATGTCCGCGGCGTGGATCTTCGTGAAGGATGTCGCGAAGGACGAATAGTCCTTGATGACCTCGTCGCGAAGACGGAATACGTCCATGTGAGCCATGTCCATGACCTCGGATGGAGGGGTGGCGTGTCGGAAGCAAGGGCTGGGAGTGTATCCGAGACGGGGCCTCGATGACGGGAAAGTTCACGCGATCCGCCCGACACGCGAAACCAAGCTCCACCAAGCATGACGAAGGGACTTTACCGGCCGCTGGTGCCGCACAGGAATGGCGTGACGCGACCAGCACCAGTGCGTGAACGCCGGAATGGCGCTGGTGCTCCACCGGGGTCGCCCATTCTTGGAGCGTCATACGCAATTGCAAAACGCGGCATAGTCAAATGCAATGGCCGTTCGATGATGCGTACCACACCACCCCGCTGGACCCGAGACCATGGAGGTCACTCCTGTGACCGCCATCCGTCGGCGCGAGGTTCGCGGACGAAAGCTTGGACAGCAACTCGGTGACGTCTGCCTCTCGTCCCTGTACGACGCCTTCGTCGCACCTACCGGCCTCGATCCCGTCTGGGAGAGCTCCGACCTGCTGGTGCGGTTGCCGCCCGCGCCTGCGACCTACGCGCGTTAAGCCAAACGCCCTGCCCCGGGGGTGGCGCGATCGGTCAGACCGGCCAGCTCATCCGACTGGATCGTCGCAGGCCCTATCGGGCGCAGCGCCATGGATGATGGGCGCGGACTCACGACGATTGACCTGGTCATAAGTGTCGTCCACGTGCGACGGTCACGGACGTGACGACCTTGCGGGCGACATGTCTCGCAGAGCGGGTCCTATTGACAAGACTCACGCGATATGTTTTCGTCAAATGATGCGCGCAGCGCTTCGATTCTGGATCCTCTCACTCCTGCTCATCGTCCGCGCTTCCGCCGTGCCGACTCAGCTGCCCCTGCTGGCGGTGCTGGAGTTCGACTCGCCCGACAAGTCCGCTGCACACGACACGCTGGAGCCTCTGACGGACAGTTTTCGGGGCGCGGTGGTCCTGGCCGCGGGCAACCGTTTCAAGGTGCTCACGCGCGAGACGATGGCAGAGCTGGTGCCGCCCGAAAAACCGTCCTGCTTCGTGGACAGGTGCGCGGCGGAAATTGGCCGGATGCTTCAGGCTCCGTATGTGATGACCGGCAGCGTACGCCGCATTGATGGCGTCCTGATTCTGACGCTCGAAGGGTACGAGGCCGTCGGCGGCCGCGTCCTTGGGACCCGGCAATTGCGCGCCGAAAGCATCATCCGGTTGATGGACCAGGTCGAAAAGGAGGGGACCGATTTCGTACGGCAGTGGCTCCGCTTGACCGACGACCCGCCGACCACCCCGCCCGCCATTGGCCCATCCCAGAGCGCCGCGCTCGCCACGCTGATGGTCACCAGCGACGTCGAGGAGGCCGAGGTGAGCATCGACGGTCGGCCGCAGGGGATCCGGGCCGGCCGCAAGGAAGTCACCTTCTCGCTGCCTCCGGGGCGACGGCAGATCAAGGTCTCGCGTTCCGGCTATCTCGACGACATGCGTGCCATCGAACTGGTGGCCGGCGCCCGGGTCACCTTGGTCGCCCACCTCGAGCCGGAGCCTGCGGCGCCCCTCGCGTCCCCCCGAGACGCGCCCGCAGCGCTCGCTTTCCTGACCGTGACGAGTTCTCCTATAGGCGCCGTCATCGAACTGGACGGCCGAAAGATCGGAAAGACACCGCGGTCGCTCGAGGTGCCGCCCGGCAACCATCAGGTACGACTCATCCTCGAATGGCACGATGAAGCCAGCGCCGAGGTCGTGGTCGCTGCTGGCACCAGCCAGAAGATATCTCTGGTCCTGCCACCCGCCTATGCCGAGGTGATCGTGACGGCAACCGATCCGGGTGCGTGGCTCTCTCTCGACGGACGCAGGGTGGGAACCGCAAGCCCCTCATTGACCCTGCCCCGGGTGACGCCGGGACGGCACGTCCTCCAGGCGTCACTGCCCGATCGCCACGATGCCTCCGTTGTCCTCGACTTGAAGGCGGGCGAGCAACGCAGGATCACCCTGCCCGCCTTGAGGCCGTCCGTCGGTACGCTACGCGTCGAGAGCACACCGGCCGGCGCCTCCGTGGAGTTGGATCGCCGCGTCGTCGGCCGCACCCCGGTGACACTGCGCGAGCTCGCCGACGGCCCGCACGCCATCAAGCTCCGCCTCGACCAACACGACGATTGGGAGGGCAGCGTCTCGGTCGTCGAGGGCGAGACACGCACTTTCTCGGCCTTGCTCGAATCCAGAATGGGTACCGTGCGTATCGAGTCCACACCGACCGATCAGGCCGTGGCGATCGACGGACGCCACGTTGGCCGCTCGCCGATCTCGTTGAAGCTCCTTGAGGGCGAGCATCGCCTTCGTGTCGGGACGTCCCAGACCGCGTGGGTGGTCGCCGAGCAGCGTGTGATGGCCGTTCGCGGCGAGTCACGGATCGCGCAAGTCACCCTGGCCGAGCAACATGGCCGGCTCATCATCCAGAGCGACCCGCCCGAGGCGATCATCTCCCTAGACGGCACGAGCCTCGGACCGACGCCGCTGGTGCTCGACCGCATCCTCGCGGGGCCGCATCTCCTCGAGGCGCAACTGCCGGGGCACGACGACCACCGTTCGACGATCCAGATCGAGCCCGACCAGGACAACCGCATCCGCCTTGATATGAGCGCTGTCACCTACGGCGTCGTCGAGATCGCGACCGACCCTCCCGGTCAGCAGGTTCAGGTGCACGAGAGCTGCGAGGCGACGACGCCGGTGACGCTCAAGATGACACCCGGCCGCTACCGACTCCGTATCGGTAACGACGACGGCGCCTTTACGATTCGAGAGGAGACGTTCGATATCATGCGCGGCCGCCGCACCGAGTTGAACTTCAAGATGATGCCGCGCTACGGCAGCCTTGCAGTCAACGTCGTGCCAGACTCGGCGGAGATCACCGTCGATGGCAGGGCGACAGGCACCGGCCGCGTTCTTCTCGAAAGAGTCCTACCGGGCCTGCACGCCGTGGGAGCCCGCCAGCCGCAACGGCGCCCCGCGGAGACGCAGGTCGCCGTTGTCGCCGGTGAGATCACCACCGTCGACCTCACGCTGGAGGAGCTTTTCGGATGGCTCTCCATCACCAGCAGGCCAAGCGGCGCTGACGTGTTCCTTGACGGCACGCGGATCGGGCAGACACCGATCGACCGGCACCGTGTCCGCGCAGGAAACCACGATATCTCGGTCCGCCGCGACAATTACATATCGGTCGATTATTCGATCATCACGCCCCCCGGTGAGGAGACACGACGACATGTGGGGCTCAGGACGTCGAACTCGGACGCCGCAGCGTCGGTCGCCCATATCGGCTTGCTGGCATTTTTCGGCCCGGGTAACGGGTACCGACCTGTCATCACTCCGCGTTCCTCAGACAGCGACAGCGACAGCGGCAGCGGCAGCGGCAGCGGCAGCGGCAGCGGCAGCGGCAGCGGCAGCGGCGGAGGACGTCACGCGGATACCTATTCCCTCGGCGAAATCATGCTGCGCGGCAGCGGCGGAGCAGGGAGAGGCTCCGCCCTTTCCAGCCGCCCCGACGCCGATCAAGGATGGCGCGGTCGTCATCGCAGGAGCGTTTCCTCGTGCTCGACGACGAATATTCTCGGAGATGGGAGGTTCAGCGTGGCCGATTTTCAACCGTGAGTACGCCAGGATCGCCCCCCCCCACGCCACGGGCGGCGGAGCGTGTTCAGCGCTCTCACGGCCCCCGAGAGACGACCCGTCAAAGAGCGGCGCCTCGATGCACGGCCTCTGCGATCGGCGACGCAGCAGACAACCTCCAACCGGCTGTCCACGAGGCAGCGATGACACGTCTGCCGATCCATCACGCCGCCGGCCTGGAGGGCGTCGCTGTTGCGTGCAATCTGCGTTGCCACATGCCGCACGGCGGCCATTGGAGAGGCTCCCCGCGATCGCGCCGCATATCCGCGCAGCACCCGTCATCGACACACCGCGAGGCCTGCCCCGGTGAGGCGGCGCCTCAACCGATATGCCTGACCGACTCCCAGCGGCCGGCCTCGCCGAGGAACGCCATCCGACAGCAACGCGCCGATGGATCGTGGCGACGTCACCCCGCCCTCGCGGGTACTCACTCGACGACGACTACGCCCGACCCCTCCGTCAGCCGCACGCGCCGGTTGGGCGTGACGTCGACGAACGTCTCCACCGTGTTGGCGGCGTCGAGCCAGCGGACCTCGAGCTTGTCCACGGCGCAAGCAGAGCCCAGACCAAACGTGAGCACGAGTTCGTTCTGCGTCCCCGAGAACGAATGGCCGCCCTGTATTTCCTGCTGCTGAGTCACGCCGCCCGCGGTGACCTTCACAAGGGCGCCGATCGCCGAGCGATTCGTCCGCCCGAGTCCGCCGCCCTCGAGCGCCACCTGCAGCCAGTTTCGATCCTGTCCAGCGAGGTTCTCGTAGACGAACAACGTCGCGTGACCACCCACGCGCGCCGTGGAGGTGCCGATGGCAACGTCCAGGTCGCCGTCGCGATCGAAGTCGAAAAACGTGATGCCTCGGCTCTGCTCCTGACCGATCCCCGACACCTGTGTCACGTCCTCGAACGTATGGTCCGGGCGCTGGTGATAGACCCACCCGTGGTTATCGAAGTAATCCGATGAGCACAGATAAAGGTCCTTCAGGCCGTCGTTGTCGAGATCGACCATGGTGGTTGTGAGATCGCCGGTGTCCCACCCCTTGCCCTGCTCGAAGGCGCTGCGATCAATGCCGGTGGCTTGCGGACCCGGCCGTCGAAACCGGCCGAGGATGGCACCAGGCGCGGCGTCGTTCAGACACAGTTCGGAGGCGTCCGACGACTTGCCGACATCACCGTGTCGAATGGTGCCGGTCATGATGTCCATGTCACCGTCGTTATCGATATCGCCGCAGGCAAGCGAATAGTTGTTCCCGCCGAGTTGCCACGACTGGTCCGAATACCCGGCAAACCAACCGCGCCCATCGCCGAAGCACTCGTCATCCGAGGTGCAGCTCATGGTCGTATCGAAGATGCATTTCCCACCCTGACAGAGCTGGAATCCATACCCCTCGCAGACCACCGGATCGGGTGCCGGCGGCTGCGGATCACAGACGCCCGGCCGGTTCCGGCAGTAGCAGCGGTACGACTCGTCATCGCTGAAGTCCTGAAGCTCGTCCGACGCGAGCCCGGTCTCCAGACCGATCTCGACGAAGCTCGCACCATCGTTGCGCCAGATCTGGTTGGGCTCCCGATGGTACGACGCGAACAGGATGTCCTGATCCCCGTCCATATCCAGATCGCACGCCGAAACCCCCATCGCAGGCGCGCAGGGCGGCGCACGGTCCATGGTCGGTGTGCACACCTTCGGAAAGCCCAAGGCCGGAGCTCGATTGGTGAATGAGCCATCGCCCATGCCGCGCAGAAGCATTGGACTTTGCAGATTGGGCGCCGGTGCCTTGAAGGCGCCCGGCAGGTAGTCGAGTGCGCCGTCCTTGTCGAAGTCGAGAAGCGCCGCTGTCGACGGCGCGAACCCCGTGACCCGGTCAAGGGCCGTCCCTGTCGGTCCCAGGCTGAACTGGCCCCTGCCGTCGTTGTACATGACGCCCGCCGGATCATCCGACGCGCGCGAGCCCTGACCGGCATCGCTCGGGCCCACGACCACGTCGAGATCGCCGTCGTTGTCCACGTCGCCCAGGCTCGCCACGCCGAAGGCATAGCCACCCTTGCCGTCGCGCGTCGCCAGCAGGTTCGACTCCTCGGTGGCATCAACGAAGATGCGCCGCTTGCCCAGCGGGTCACTCGGATCAGGTCGGTTCATGAAGACGTTGCGCGTGCGGCTGCCGGCCTTGTCGCGCCGATCCCCCGTGGCCGCCGCCGGCCGCGTCGGGAAGCCCTCACCACCCGTCGTCACGAGGTCCGGATAGCCGTCGCCATCGAGATCGCCCGAACGGAGTGACGTTGCCGTCGGAGCCTTCTCGGGGTCTCCGCCGCTGGGGAGCACCTCGGCGGTGATGTCGCGAAACCACACGGCCGGCGGCATACCGGGCGCCTTGCAGCTCGGGTTGGCGTCGCCACCCTGTGTCGTGTCCTGAGGCGAACTGCTGCATCCCGCCCATATCATGGCGAGCGAAAGGACCAACGAAGTCGACAGCGCATGGCGAGTGACGGACGGCATTCCACCTCCAGCAGGGCCACGGACAGCCCAGGCGCGAGAGCGTACACGCGATGCACCGGCGATGGGCGGCGCTCGTATCACTGCACCGGCGATTCTGACGCGCCATCCTCGAGACACCATCCCAGCCATTCGCCGACCCGCGATACCTTGGCCCGGGCCGTCGGGTGGCCCTCGAAGCTCTCTGCCGGGCTGTTCTGAACAGCAAGACTCCGATCAGCCGGCGGGCTCTGTCTCGACCGAAACAAGCACTATTGATACGATATCTTTTCCATACAACATCGATATCCATCTGCTACGGTCCGGGGCGCTCACCAACGCACGTAACTGTCGCGCAAAGGATCCCCATGCCTCGCATTGCCCGGTCCCGTCGAAGGCTCCCCGCAACAACGTTGGCCCTCGCGGGGCTCCTCTCATGGGGCGTCGCCGCCTGCGGTGGCTCGGGTGCGCCCGCCGATGGCAGCGCGACGGCCACGACCACCGACTGGACCTCTCCGTTTCTCTGGACAGCGTCGGATGTCGTGCCGTGTCCGCCCGTGATGGCCGCCGATGATGCCCTCGGAAGCCTCGCCGCCCAACTTGGCCTTGCGGCGGAGTTCGGCCTCGATCCCTCGGTCGTGGCCGCCTACGGCGGGCGCCTCGCCGAAGACCCGGCACGCCTCGCCGTCGTGGAACGGCTCAAGGAATATCCCTCCGAGGCCCCATGCTTCGCGGGTAATCGTGCGATCGAGTCCGATCAGGCCGTCGCGTCCGCGCACCCGCTCACGCGCCTCGCCGCAGATCGCGCCACGATGCTCGGCTACGCGGTCGGCGTCGGCGGCGGCTTTCCGGCCATCGACGCGCAGGAGCCGCTGATGGCCGAGCTCCGCAAGCTGAATGCCGGTGGTGCCTGGGACGAGGCGGCGGCAATCGCTGCAGCCGCCGATGTTCCGTTGCCTGTTCAAGTGGTGGCCGCCCGCATTTTGCGCGCTGTTCCCGAGGCCGCAAGCCAGCGTGACGACGCCCTGGATACCTGGTCCTCCAGCAACGACAAGGCGGAGCTTTTCGACAAGGCGACCAGGCTCGGGAGTGTCGGGGACAACCTGATGGGCGACGTACTCGACAAGAACGACGAGACGGACCAGCGCTACTTCGAGAACGGATCGGTCGCCAGCCGCCGGCTCTTCGAGGGCGGATTGCGGCTCCTTCAGGCGATCGACGAGGCCGGGCTCGATACCGCGGCCACGTCGGCGGTGTTTTCGTTCGTCGCGCCGACACCTTTTGGCGCCGTGGTGATCAAGGGCGGCGGCGACGACACGTACGATCCCGCGACCGACGCGACTCTCGCCGGCGCGCTGCTGCTGGTGCTCGATACAGGCGGCAACGACACCGTTCGATCCGGTGCCGGCGCCAATACCTCCGCCGACAATCCGATTGCGATTCATATCGATCTGGGTGGCGACGACACCTACACCTACACGCCGCGCGCGGGCGTTGCCGCGATTCCCGGGCTGCTGCCGGCCGACGCCGCCGGCCGCTTCACGGGGAATCAGTACGTGGGCCCGATCAGCTTCAGCGCGGTGGCACGTCAGGGGGCCGGCACCCTGGGATACGGCATCCTCGTCGACAGAGGCGGCGGCAACGACGCGTACAGCTCGCTGCGGCATTGTCAGGGATCGGCCCGGTTGGGGCTGGGACTGCTCGCCGACGATGGCGGTGACGACCTCTACACGGCAGAGTCAGGCGCCCAGGGCTCGGCGCAGCTGGGGCTGGGCATCCTCCTCGATGGCGGCGGGAATGATCGCTACCGCGCCTTTTACGGGGCTCAGGGGTTCGGGGGCACCTCGGCCAGCGGCTTGCTGTACGACGCTGGCGGTGACGACCAATACGAGCTGGTGCCCACCGATCCGATCCTGATGCACTGGCCCGACGACCCCGTCGCGGAGAACCTCTCATTCGGCCAGGGCGGTGCTCGCGGCGCACGCGACGACGCCACCGGCCTCCACCTCTCCGGCGGCGTCGGCCTGCTGCGCGACCTCGACGGTGACGACACTTATCGCGCCGGCATCTTCGCCCAGGGGGCCGGCTACTGGTTCGGCATGGGCATCCTCGCCGACGCCGCGGGCAACGACAGTTACGACGCGATGAAGTACGCGCAGGCCGCAGGCGTGCATCTCGCCGTGGGCATCCTGCTCGAGGGCGACGGCAACGATCGGTACAACGCCGACATCCAGAACCTCTGGTCGTCGCTCGGCCACGGACACGATCGGTCGATCGGCTATCTCGTGGACGATGCCGGTGATGACCAATACGCAGGGGCGACCCACGGCATC
>Ga0172373_10007794_pt1 | contig 13762 bp, 17 predicted proteins | sample Lak10m_2_FD_114546 | JGI IMG/M metagenome (GOLD analysis project Ga0172373, IMG submission 114546) | Freshwater microbial communities from Kabuno Bay, South-Kivu, Congo - kab_092012_10m | ecosystem: Environmental > Aquatic > Freshwater > Lake | place: Democratic Republic of the Congo... | reverse complement strand
TATTTTTCACAATCCATTTCTTGAACAAAAAACGAGGGCGTGTTCCACAGAAAGAAGATACTGCCTTCATTCTCCAGTATATTATACAAAGAACACACCTTGTTTTCTGGGAAGGACGAGAACTGGCATTGGAATTGTTCCAGTATTTTTTGCGGGTCATCATCCATTGACCCAATTGGTAAAAGATTGTCAGCGCCCAATTTTTGGGTAAGGATATTCCCAGAAAATTTTTCCAGATACATCCATCCAAACCTATCCTTGTCTTGGATCTGCTTCCATTTTTCAACGGCCCAGTTATTGCACGGGTTCTGGAAGACCCACTTTACAAAAAAAGGAAGCGAGTTTGGGTCGGTGAAATGCCTAATGTTGTTGATCTGCGACTGGATGAGTTTGGTAGAAAGATCGCTGCTGTTTAGGATCTGAGACAAAAGTGGCGACATGTTCCCATTCCTTGTATAGAAATCGGTGCAGATCATCATATTTATTGCCTTTTCATAATATTCTTTGCCCACCATGCAATCAAGGTCTAGGGTGTCGAGGATTTGTGCGACCAGCGTGTATCTGTTGGCGTTCAGGTGCCGTTGAGCGGTTTGAAAGACCAAATCAAATGATTTTTTTGATTTGATGAAATTGGATAGAAGCCCATCATAATCCCCATAAAAAAAACGGAATTTTTCGGGGAATCTTTCCGTCAAGATTGTCATGACAGCCTCGTCCAACTGCCACCATTCTTCTTCATGCAGGATCTTGTGCCATTGTTCCTTGAAAAGCTGGATGTATTCTTCAATACGATCTTTATGGCCACCAAAAAGGCCACCGGCCACATGGTGATAGATCATCCTGAAATAGTCCTTCCATAGCATTTCATCGGGTTTTGTTACTGTATGGATACGCAATTGATGGATATGTTCTCGATCCTGATAGATAAAGGAGGGCCATAATTCGGACACTTCCAACCACTCCTCTTTGGTTGCTTTTGTACAGTGTTGGATCCCCATGTCCATCCACAAGAAGAATTCCGTGTTGAATGGGTTCATCTCCATTGCCCTTTTAAGGAAATCAAACTTGTTGTTGTTCAATAGGATATAGAGGGGTGTGTCCTTGTCCTTGTTCCAATTGACAATATGGAATGCTTCCATCCTTTTTTCAAGTGTCTCTAAATCTTGATAGAAAAAAGTATGTTCGAATGGCAAACGGGCAATGACTGTCATTTCCAACAGCCCATATTCTAAACGGGTCTTGTACACGTGTTCCACAATTTCTTCTTCATCTGTAAAAACCACCATAGGGAGGCGGACACTCAACATGTGCTGGCTTAGTTTTAGGTAATCCTTTAGGGTGTTGATGTTCTGGCACTCCGACGATTCCTTTTTCCGTATGTCATACAAACATGTTGTGATTGTAAGATTCATTTTTAGATAATAAAAATCAATCTTTTAGATTTTTTTTAGAAAAGAAATCTCTCTTGAAGATAAAATGCTATTGGTGTGGTTGTTTATTATAATATTTGTGATTGTGTGGAGACAAAAACAAGAAGCTTCATCCATAATATGCAGAAAACCAATCACATTGCCATTATCACCACCACCATCTTTTATCCCTCAATTTGAATTCACAGAACCACCCATCGACAATACAATTGTTGATGATGAGATGAATGGTGGCACGATCCTTATGAAGGTGGGTGAAAAGAGAAAGGTCATGTTGTCTGGGAACGCCACAACAGGATATGCGTGGAGGATTGTCAAAATTGACGGCAATTCAGTCAAGACGGACACGAAATGGCGATACAAGATAAGGTATCCCTTTATGATTGGAAGTGGTGGGTATTTTCAGCGAGAATTTGAAGGGATTGAACCGGGCATGACGGATGTATATTTTATTTACGACCCTGTGGCAGAACCACAAATGGGCTATTATTTCTATCTGCGTTTTGACGTGCGCTGACCAAACTTTTTATTGTTTTTGCCAGGCAATAAAAATATATATTTACTTGACTTTACACATGCCATCCTGGCACGAACCAGGACGGAAAACAACATCAAAAGCATCAATCTGGAAATCCTTGCGGATTTTTCTCAGTTCTTGTGATACAATATGGGCATTTTCATCAGGGTTTTCGTGCCATTTGGACTGGAGGGTCCTCACACGAGAAGGGAGCTGTTTGATGTTCTGTTGGGAAGAATGAGAGTTTGATGAATCGAGTGTGATGGCCTCCTCCGCAAGCGCCTCGATTGTCAAAAAGTGCTTGACACAACAGTCAAAACACCTTTTTTCATTGTGAGAAAGGTGGTCTTCAAGGAGGATACACTGTTTGCAGATTTCCCTCAAGTTGAATTTAGGGTCCATGATGGGCAATAATTCCTTATAGTCCTGCCCCGATAGTTTTGTTGTTTTAGGGGATTCCGTGTCGCTATAGACAACCTGGAAATTTTCCTTCTTCTTCTTGGGCAGGAGTGTTGCTGGTGGCAGAGAAACCATTGTCCTTTCCTTTTTTTCGTGTTTTTTAATGGATGATTGCATGGCACACTTGTACTGGCATTCTGGATCGGTAATGTCGCAATCATGAGTGCAGGGGACATTGAGGGGGAATAGTTGGTTGGAATCAATGGATTTCCTCACTTGCTTCTGTAAAGGCAAAGAACTACAAACGAATCTGCTCCGGTCGGTGTAAGCAGTGAATGGCGTCTGCCCACAATCATTATATAACATATTATAACTGGCATACATTATTATTTATTATTAATACATAATTTTTTTAAAATAATTTTCGTATAAAACAAACTTAAAAAAACACATTCTGGCGTTCCTTTTGAGATTTTAGGTGGATCTCGACAAAACGATAAATAAGGTGCTGGAGGAGGATGGGAAGGTCCTCGATACAGAAACGATAGCCAGTTTTGATTTTCTTCATATTAAAAGGCACATCAATCGTACTGCATTTATCCTCGTAAATCTGGTAATAACGAATCAGCGCATAGACCAGAGAACAGCCCTGTTCGTCCAGTTCCTTTATTTTTTCCGTCAATTCGAGCATCTGTACCAATGTCAATGGCGACCCAATCTCGTCCGTGTTCAATTCATTCTTTAAATGACAAAATAGGGGGAATTGACCGATATCCATGTTTTATTGATTCTATTGAAAACATGTTTTAAAATCAATTTTTCAAGAGGGGCGGCATTCCTGGACGTGTGGCTGGCCGAAATGCTGTTGATGGTGGTGCTGCTGCTGTTGGTGCTGTTCTTGCTGTTCGTCATAAACAGGGATGATCTGTAGCGATTGACCAGAAGAAATTACCGGCAGGGGCAGGTTGCAGAGCTGGTATAGTGGTTCTCTATAGGGCAAATAATAATCCTCCAGAGAAAACAGAATAAACAAGTCACCACGCCCCCCATTCATGTCAAACAAACCCTGCCCACGCAGGATGCGTTTCTTGTGGAGTTGTGAAAAGAAATTGTCGTTGGGCTGGTGCTCGATTGAGACAATCTCATACGATGGCAGTTTTACAGAACGAGAGAAAAAAGTCAGTGCTTCCAGTGGATGAACCGACACTCTCCACAAAATATCCCGATTGTTCGCAAGTTCAAATATGGAGTGTTTCTTGATGACAATGGTCAGGACGATATCTCCCGTTTCCATTTTCGGCATTTCATCGGACTTGCCATAGAGCACAACTTGTTTCCCAGCACCCGAACAGGGGGGGATAAGGATGTCAATAATTTCAGAAATTGTCTGGAATTGGTCTTCTGATACAGCGACACCAACACCCGCACAAGAAGGACAAATTAAAACATTCTGGATGATCCCAATAGGTGCCCGGATCTGTTCGACAATCTTGCCGTTCCCATTGCATTTGGCACACGTCGAAGAATTTGGGTCGCCTTTGTACACTTTCCTCTTGTACCTGTATTTGATGGTTGCCCCATGGAAAGATTCTTCCATTGTCAATTCCAAATTCATGTTGCGATTGGGGGTGCGTTTCTGTTGCATAGGTCGTTGGTTCATGGGGAATGGGAACATGTTGAAAAAATCGGGAAAGTGGTGTGGGATTTCTTCGTCATTTTTTCCAAACCGATCGTATCGGGAACGCAGATTCTCATCTGACAAGATCCCGTAGGCCTCGTTGATTTTCTTGAATTTTTCTGGATCTCCCCCTTTGTCTGGATGTGATTTCCGCGCTATTTCTTTATATGCCTTTTTAATATCTTCTTTGGATGCTGTGCGTGGCACATTCAATAAGTCGTAATATTCATTATCCATTTGTTGTTATTTTGTATTTAAACTTTTTGTTATTAGATCAATAAAGAAAAATGGATTTGAAACAAAGAAGAAACCAAAGATTATTCATCCTTCTCCCTGGATTGTGTCTTTTTTATTGTTATATTTTTCAGTGTAAAATACCATTGGTCTACCTGCTGGCGGCCATCCAGATCAGCACCCATATTTATCTTCTTGTGACAGACAAACAGTGCAACCCAAAAGTGGGGAATTTGTGCAATAAAATGGCATTACTCATTGGTGTTCTTTTTGCGTTGATTGTCGTGAAATACAAATTAGGAGCGGTTCCACTGGCTATTTCTCTTTATATGATTATATCACATTTGGTCACAATCTACCCATTAAAAGGAACTTTTGAATACAAGGGTGTTGAATTGCCATTGTCCAATATGAGATCATTTATATTTATTTATTGTGATCTTTTCCACGAAAAAAAACTTTCCGAGTTATTGGAAGAACTTGTGGATACTACCGATGGGTGTATTATTGATGCTGGGGCGTATATTGGGGATTCATTCCTTTTGATGGCAAGGAAACACAGGGATCGAACCTTTTATATGATTGAACCATCGAAACCCAATGCCGACTTTATAGAACAAGTCAAGACCGATAATGTCAAGGTGGTGCAAAAACTATTGAGTGATGGAAAAAGAAGATATAACGCCACCAATAAAGACAGCGCAAATGCTTCTTATGAAGAAGATGAGAATGGTGTGGAGAGCGTCACGGTAGATTCCCTTATCCGCGAAAAAGTAGCCATTATGCACTATGACGTCGAAGGTATGGAACTGGAGGTCGTCAAAGGATCCATGAAACTCATCAAGAGAGATAACCCTATCGTGGTTGTGGAATCTCTTGGAAAACACGAAAAGAAAACAAAAGAAATCATATCACTCCTGAAAGACCTTGGGTATAAAGCATGTATGGTGGATGAAAATTGTGCGGCTCTCGATTTTTTTGACACGACAAAATGTCGAAATTATATTTTGTTTCCTAAAAAAAAGAAATAATATAAAAGATTAAAGTAAATAATAAATAAAGATTTGATTAAAAATGAATTTTCAAGTTGTAGATTGTGAAAACAAAATGGAAACAGGGTTTTATAGACAATTAAGAAGGGACCCACGATTATTGTTTGGTGGTTATCCATCTGGAAACCGCATCCAGTATTTAAAATCAATAGGGGTTAGGTACATTATTGATCTCACGACTCCTTATGAAAAGAGGAAATTGCCCGTCTATGACAGCAATGACAAGGATATTATCTATATCAATTTCCCCATCCGTGACAATTTTATTCCGTATGATATGAACTTATTCAATGAATTTATTGTGTGGTTGGTTTTTACAATTGGCGTCATGAAGGAGGATGAGATGATGTATGTCCACTGTAAAGGGGGGCACGGAAGGTCCGGAATGGTCATGTGCTGTGTCTTGTGTTTGATGCACAATCTTTTACCCGAAAAAAGTATAGAAGAAATCACAACAAGCCACAGAGAAAGGCCCCTGCTCACTGAAAAATGGAGGACCCAGTTGTGCCCCTCTAATGAGGTGCAAAGGGTCTTTATCAACCGTGTCTACCAATCCAATCGTATCCAGAACAATATGAATTTCAAGCTTGAAAATGCGTTCAATACAGCGAGATCGCGAATACTTCACCACCAGAAAAGCAAAAAATTATTGACATAAAAATTGAAAAAGATTTAATATTGGGTATATATCAAATAAAAATCAATATGGATCTGGCCAACAGCCCACTTTTTCAAGAAAAAATCCGTAGTTTTTTGCGCCTATCATTTCTAAAACAAAAATACATTATGAAGATAACCGATCAAGAAGGTATGAATTTATACGCACAGGCATTCACCCATTCTTCCATCAGCCCAAACAATTACGAGTGGCTAGAGATACTGGGGGATGCGACCCTGAACAAGTGTATCGTGTGGTACATCAACAACCGATTCCCCCAGCTCCACAACGCAGAGGGTGTGAAGGTAATCGCAAGACTCAAGATCAAATTGGTCTCTAAAAATAATTTTTCAGAGATCGCCGAACAATATGGGTTCTTGCCATTTATTCAGTTGAATGAAGAGAATATGAAACAGAAGCTGAATCTGAAGAGTGTCCTGGAGGATGTCCTTGAAGCGTTTTTTGGCACAACCGAGATGCTGGTGGATAGGCATTACGGACAGGGTTCCGGGTATGGGATATGTTATGAATTGTTGAAAAATATTATGGACCGCCGGCAGATTTCTCTCAAATACGAAGACCTTTATGATCCTATTACGCGATTGAAGGAAACCTTTGATATTTTCAGAACATCTTCATTGTGGGGGCAGGTTCGCTATGAGAATATCAAAGAAGAATCAGTCCAGTATGTGACAGTGTTCCAGTTTGACCCGGTGTCTGGAAGGAAAGTGGCTCTGGGGTATGCGTCGGCCCCAACCCTGGATGAGGCGAAACAAAAAGCAGCGACAATCGCCATTGAAAAACTGGCATCCCACGGTTTCAGGCGACCCGTCCCAGAATATTACACAAAATTAGAATCCATGCTTATTTAAAAAAAATATTAAATTATATAAATAAAAACATGGGGAACTCTCAAACATCAGGAACAGCTGGACCAAGCTTATTTGATTTTCAAAAAATGTTTCCAGAAATTCCAAAATGCGATGTGGGGCCAGAAAGTGATAGGTATTTCAATCCATTAGAATCGACAGCAACAAAAGAAAAGGATAAATTAATCAAAGACCTAATCTGGAACATCTTCTATAACTTTATTGCCATAGGATACATTATATATTGGTACCGGAATGCCACCGAACAGGAGCTCAAAGAGGATAAATTGAGTTTCTGGATGGTAATTTTATACATTTTCACGTTTTCTTGTATCGTTGAGTTTTTTTACATAGTATATAATCTTTCTAGGATTGTGCCACATATCAAAGAACTACAAAAATTCCGTGAAAGACCCTGCTCCGAACAGCAACACGTTTTCAAGTAGATTTCATATTTTTTTAAATTATGAAATTTGATGATTATTTTTTACCGCACCCACACCCTTTGGTTGTAGGTATGACTGCTCTGGGGTTAAGGGAGCGGGGCACACGGAATTTTACAGCTGATTTCTGTGCGACCTGTAATTTCGGGGAAGCTTTGACCAATCGTAATTTTCGTGTGATATTCTGCCATAGTTCATCTGGGGTTTTTATAGGAAACCCCTTGTTTGTCCTCATGGCGACATCTTTTCTCAGGAGGAAATAGAAATGAACAAATGCCCTGCGTGAAACAAGGACATTGTCCAGTGGGGTTTTCTGGATGAATTCGTTATAATGTTTGCGACACGTGGGGCACGGCAGTAGGTATCTTAAACCCTGCATCAAATCATAAACAGCTTTTTTGTGTTCTGCGGAAGGGTTGTCTTTGGGGAATGTGGCGACAATCGCATCTAAAAATTCCCAAAATGAACGACCCCATATTTCTGGGCCAATTGACGAAAATGTTGGAAGGTCCATTTCTATTTACTATATATAGTCAATATATTTTTTTACAACCGGATAATTTCAATGAGACAATTTATCTGGAGAAGCGGATTGGGATCCAAGGGAGGCAGTCGATCTTTGATCTCTGTTTCAAAGGTCCTACCATCTGGCATTTTAATGGAGAACTTTAGGTTATCATTTGGCTTGAACTTGATAATCTGTGATGAACGATCAGAATTGATGTTGATGAACTTGGTGATGGTGGGGCTGTTGACGTCCGAAATGCTGCACACAAACGTTGCCGAAACAGTATTTGGATTATTCGAATAGATGACCCCCTTGTTGTGCCCAGAAGATGCGGTTTCATTTGTAATCTCAAGCAAGACGTAGGGGTATGACGATGTCAGCGAACCAAATGGGAGGTTCAGGATCTGGTTGGGGAGAATGAGTGTATTGACCGTGATGCCATAGCACACCATCTGGTTGCTGGAAACAAATGTTCCCCGGTAATCCATGCTGACACACCCATCCTTGTTGAAAGGGACCACATAATAATTGTATGCTTCTGGGAATAATGCGATATTTGAAGCCGTGAGCCGGTTGTAGAGTTCTGGGACGAGTGGCTGTGTCATGATGATTTTCTTGTTCTGGTAGATAAGGGTCTGGACAATCGGTGTCATCCCATTCAAACTGTTGGCATCAATCATGGAGATATTCTTGATGATCCGGTTGGGCCGGAATGGCAATGAATTTGTGGGGCTGATTGAAATTGTGTCTGTTGGGAGGTCGTAAGTGAATTCGGGTGACAACAACAAAGGTATCATGTAAGAACCTGTAAGGTTGCTTTCAGTAGTTGGATTATCGACAACAAACCCCACGGCTGTTGTCAGCACCTTTACAACCGCAAGCCCAGGGCGGAACACATCCCCCACTGGTAAAAGAAAATATTCGGTGTTCATCTTGTATTGGTCACCACAATACAAAAGGTCCATGCGGGACACCCCCCCAGAAGTCGTGGTGAAGATCACCTTGCCTATCCCAATGGCGTATGCCGGGCGGGCGTCGAACTGCTCAACAATCTCAACGTCCATCTGGTTCTGGTATCCCAGCCCAGGATCAACGATTGTGAAACGATTGACACCTGATTTCAGAATGGGGTTCGTGGGGACAACACTATTATAGACACCATACTCAATAGGCATTGTGTCAATTGAGATGATATACTTGTCATCCACAGACCACCCAGCCGAAAAAGCTTGTGTGAGATTGATTGTTGCGTTTGTCAAATACCCTGTCCTGATCTCATTGAGTGTTAGGTCCCACACATAAATATCTGTAGAAGAGGACAAGAAGAACCCATCATTGCTGACAGGAAACCCGTTGATGGACAACTTGTACCCCTGTAAAACAATCGCCGAAGAAGTGCTTTGGTTTGTAATCGTGTACTGGGCGCCAATAACAAATGCGGAGGCAAGGATGGGTGTGTCCAGATAAATAATATGCCTAACAGGATCATAGCCAGTAATATTGTATGTGTTGGGGTCGCCTACTACTACTGAAAAAGTTAGATTCGCAAACATATCCACAGCATTATCTAGGGTGGTATCCACACCGGCAACACCTATTCCTGTCAAATTATCAATACCGTTTGCGACTATGCCAGGGAGGACCTGGATGGCTCTTGGATTCCCACCTACAATTACACCTGTAAATGAATCCGTTGCGTTCAAGAAACAAAAATTATAAATAGGGTAACCAGTGGCTGTGGGATTTTTTGAATTGAATACATTATTTCCAATAGCCGTGTTTATCGGCAGTATAAACTCTGCGGGGCTTGGATACATTAATCTGTCCCGATATGTGGAATCAATCATAAGATATTTCCTTTCCATCTTTTATTGTTTATATTTAATTTTTTAAAACAAAGTTATATTGTGTTGTTGGATCCATTTATCAACAAAAAACCGGACATTGTCGTCAATATCATATTTGTAGGCATTAGGAATATCATTTTCTGTCTGGGTGGAACAAGCATTCTGTTCTGTCTGGATAGTTTGTTGTCCCTGTTCCAATAGGATTACATTTTTTTCTTCTGTTTGGGTGGAACAAACATTCTGTTCCTGGTTTGCTGTTTCTTCTTCTGGAACAGTATTTTCCATTGTTGTTTTGGAAACCTTTTCGAGAAACGTCTCAAGATGATTAATAGAAAAACTCCACCCTGGACCGCTGCCCTGTAGATCGGCGTAATGCCTGCCGAGCACGTGGCGCATGATGTTTTTCCACTTTTCTTCATCCAATCCAACATCACAATCCATAACAATCACACGTTTTTTCTGCACTTTGTGTTTTATCATTCTTCTTCATAAAGTTTTTAATGTTTAGATCATTAAAAAATAAAGAAGAAAAAATAAATTGGTTTAAAAATAGAAAAACAAATAAAAAAGAACTTGAATCTTTTTTTTTATGAAGGAAACGAATAAGAAGATAATACAAAAATATTCATATGGGGTTCTTCTGTTTACAGGTAAGGGAGAAGAACGTAAATATTTAATTGTGCAAAACAGGGATTCTGAATCATTTATTTATTTTTTTCTGGCTTGGAATATTGAGAAATGGAATGAACACTATTTACTGCGGGTTATAAGGGGATTTTCAAGGGATGAATTGAACCGACTTTTGTATTATCCGTTTGACCTTATTTATACAGATTTATATGTGAATCACGTTAAAGGAACATTCCAAAAACAATACAATCGGGCAATGTTTAACTACAATTATTTTCATTCCAGAAAAAATTGGGTGATACTGTGCCAGAGCATACAGACCACAGAAATAAAATGGGGATTCTCCAAGGGAAGGATCGAAAGTGGGGAGCACCCGTATAAATGCGCAATACGGGAGCTTCAGGAGGAAGTTGGCATTGTTGAAAATGATATTGTCCTTCAACAACACATGAACCCCATCCACTACAGGAATGAAAAATCATTGTTCAAGACATGTGTCAATGTGTGTTTATTCCCGGCAGAATGCCCGTATGAATTACCAGTAATCTACCAGCAATTCGGCAATACGATAAGGTGCATGTCGGTTTCCAATGAGATTCTGCATGCTAAATGGGCATCCCTCGAAGAAGCATTCTTCATGCTCCCCTCCAACCTATACCGATTATTGTATGAATTCCACATTGCGAATCATGAGATTATTTGATCTAAGGACAAGGATTTTGTAAAATAAAAATGAATGAAGATACATGCCCATTGGTCCTGGCCAAGACACCTCTTGTTGAAAAAAACAACTGGCAGACGATCCTGATTATTGTGGGGTTGATCCTATTATTCCTGATCCTGTTCTACTTCTTCTACAAGTTTATTTCTCACACAAACCAAAAGTTTAAGATTGTCGAGCAAGCCATAAACCAGATGAACGAGAGAATGAAACAACCACCACAAATCGAAATCAAGAACCCATTCCAGAACCTCTTCCAGCCAGCCCACCATCAACCACCAATTCAGGTCCACCAACCACAAGTAATCCAACAACCACCAATTCAGGTCCACCAACCACAAGTAATCCCACAACCACCAATCCAGGTCAAACAAACACCACAGCAACAACCCGTCGTGATTGACGCCAGAGTGCTGGATAAAGAATTATCGGAGGAACTGAAAGAATTGGATGCGGCTGTCGATAAACAAGAAGAACCAGAAGGACGTGTTGACACAATCCCAGAAGTGGTTGAGGAGTAGTAGAATTTTTTAAGCAACAAAGAAAATGTTGTCTGTATAATATGCTTAAAAAATTAAATATGCTGGATGTACACTGGCTGTGTGAAGGATGATTTGCATTCCTCCCCATTGCTGAAACTGTCCACATATTTGACATGATCTGGGCGAAACCACCCACTCGTGTCGGAATCCGATTTACCGAGCCACTGGGCGTAATTGGGAGGAATACCGCCAGTGGTGCCCTTTCCACAACAATTACAGGGCATTTTCTTTCCAAAATTTTTACGGGATACCTGCTCCATTAGGCACTTTTTACGATTGGGGGAGACCTCAAAGAAGAAATTTTCCAGCGTGCCTTCCTGGAAGATGAGGAAGAAGAGGGCTATGTAAACAATGGTATTGACTGCGGCAAAAAGGTAAATCTTGTTAGATCGCTGGAAGGTATAAGTGGTCAGCGCCGTGTTGATAAGACCCGTCAATAAAACAACAACCATAATAATTTCGTTAAGCGTCCATTTTTTTGTCATGACTTTTCTTTTATCAATGTAAAATAAATTTTTTCGTATATAACAAAAAAAATGAACAGCAATTGGAAAGGGGCTTATGGTTATGATACGCAAAAGAGTAAATATTCTACTGATTATTATTCTCAACGAAAGACAATGGACGATATTGGTGTGGGCACAAGGCAGCAGACCCTAAAGCGATGTGGTGTTGTCAAGCAAGATAGGGAAAAGGTAATGTCAAACGATCCACAGCGACAGTGCGAGAGTGGGACGTGCCCATGGCGCTAGAAATGGATAATGGTGCGGAAAGTTTCCAGCGCCGAGATCAGAGAACCCTCGTTAGGGTACTCGTATTCATGCCCTCGTGTATGCAAGAGGGAAAGTTTGATGGGAAGATCCTGGACATTGTAGGTTGTCACATTCTCATTCCTTGTTTCCACCTTGATCCTCCTCTGGAAATCCTGGGTTCGTTTCATATTATAGGATTGTGGTTGGATGCTGTACTCTTCCTCAAGATTCCGGATCTGTAGTGAAACCCAGCGCAGGTTCTCCAATTTTTTTTGATAGGAAGGGGGGAATTGGTCGCGTGGGATCACCGCAATAAGGTACCTCTGTTCGTTGAGTAAAAGACACTGGAGGCGTGCCATGTACACTGAGAATTTATCGTCGTCCTTGACCTTGTGTAGGGTCATGTTGTCATAATATTCTGTAAATAATTGATAAACATATTCCTTGACAGGATCACTGAAAACTTCCATTTTTATTCTTCTTGTTTTATTTTTTTAAATCGTAAAAGTTTGAATACTGGTGGGAGAGATCCCAACCTGGTAGCATTCGCTTTCCTTAAGAATAAAAATATTGAGGACACCCTCATTCAGGAGATCTGTTAGGTAGGAATCCAATTGTTTATGGAATTTATTATCATTCTTGAAGAGTTCATTCATAATCTTTTTGATCCCACGGGCCGTGATAAAATAGGCATTCAATAGGTAAAAGGCGCAATAAGGCATCATGTGATTATATTCTACACCATTGTGTTCCACAGGTTCCATTTCGCCATACGCCACATGGCTGCACAAAATAATATCACATTTGGGCGGGAAATCATTTACAATCTTGCTGAATGTCTTGTCAAAAGAGTAAGAGGGCATTGTGTCGTCTTCCAGGATAAAGACGAAATCATTGTCGGTTGGGTAGGTGTCCAGAAACTTGTTCCAGCATTTTATGTGCGACAAGAAGCATCCAATCGCACCCGGTGTGAGCTCGTAATGCTGTTCCCTCGTTTTTGTAATGTCGCTCCTCTTCATCTGTTTCAAACCCTCCTTGGTCAAGTAATGGGAATAATTCTGCCATTTATTATCCCGTGTATCAACTGCTTCCACAATCTCCACATAGGAACCAAAGACCTTGAGGATGTGTTCTCTCCGGGATTCCTCCGTTGCGAGGTTGATACAGTAGATAGGGACCTTCCAATTGCGCCCACTATCCAAAAGTTTGAATTTATCTTTTGTTGTTCCTCTCATAAAAAGAATAATAAGAACCACCAGAACAATAACAACACTTATCAATAATGGGTGGAGGGAATTGTTTTTCATATCCTTTACTATAAATAGGATTTAAATTATTTTCTATAAAAAAATTTATAGAATAAAAATGGTGGTCATCCAGAACCCACAAGAATACAAACTTGTCCGGTTCGATGTCAGCACGGACAATAAGCACAAATACAATGCCATCCTGGAACACAAAAAAACTGGAAAAATCAGAAAG
>Ga0172373_10007792_pt1 | contig 13766 bp, 6 predicted proteins | sample Lak10m_2_FD_114546 | JGI IMG/M metagenome (GOLD analysis project Ga0172373, IMG submission 114546) | Freshwater microbial communities from Kabuno Bay, South-Kivu, Congo - kab_092012_10m | ecosystem: Environmental > Aquatic > Freshwater > Lake | place: Democratic Republic of the Congo: South-Kivu... | reverse complement strand
TGTCGATCTCTACCCATTCCTGCCTGCGCACTTTGACATCCTGCTGCACTTGCTCGGCGCACTGGCCAAGTCCACGGGTGGCATCGGCCTGCGCTCGGCGATCAAGGTGGTGCAAGACATTCTGATTGACGGCTCTGAAGGTAAGCCTGCTGTGGCAGAGCAAGCGGTCGGTTGGCTCACCACCACGGTCACACTGTTTGATGCGTTAGACAAAGACATCAAGCGCGCCTTCGCCTCGTTGCACGCATCTGTCGAGAAGGCCACCAAGATTCGCTTCTCGCATTCCGAGCTGCATCAAAACATCGCCAAGACGGTCGCCGTTCTGCAAATCCTGGGCAACCTGCCCATCACTCGGCAAAACGTCACCAGCCTGATGCACGCCAGCATCGCTGGGGCGTCTCAAGCGGATGCTGTGGCCAAGGCGGTCGAAGACCTGATCAACGACCCCATCGTTCCATTTGGCGAACAAGACGGCAACCTTTGCTTCTTCAGCGAGAAGCTCAACGACATTGAGCAGGAACGCAGCCAAGTCGCACTGCGCGGCGTCGAGCTGCGTCGCATCGTTAACGAAGCGTTGACCAATGTCTACGCGCCATTGCCAGCCACCCAATTGCACGGCTCCTACGCCGTATCTACCGGACTCAAGGCGCAATCGGCAGGCAACGTGCCCGCATCGTTGGCGGGTGAGCGCAACCAGATCCAAACCATCGTGGAGCTGGTCGACCCGAATGAAATCGACAACGCACGCACTCGACTCACTGACGAGTCGCGTCACAACTCCTCCAAGTTCAACATCTACCTGGTGGGCCGCACCACGCCGGAAATGGATGAACTGACGGCCGACATTCACCGCTGCCGTGAGATCGCCAACCGCTACCGCAGCGATCCTGACCAAGAAATCCGTGAATACTGCAACGGCCAGGCCGACCGCGCCGAGCACCTCAGCACCAAACTGCGGGCGCAGATTCAGCGCAGCTTGTTGCAAGGCTCGTTCATCTTCCGAGGCCAGGTTGTTGCGGTCGATACGCTGGCAACCGAATTGCTGGATGCCGCACGCAAGCACCTGAGCGAAGTCGCCGAGCAAGTGTTCGATCGCTACGCAGAAGCGCCGGTGCGCGCCGGAACCGAACTTGCAGAGAAATTCCTCCGCGTCGGTAATTTGTCGGGCATCACCAGCGCGCTCGATCCGCTCAACCTTGTGCAAACCCAAAGTGGACGCCACAGCATTCGCACCGACCACTTGGCCATGGTGAGCATCCGTGACTACATTGACCGCAACGGCACCGTGGATGGCAAGCGCCTGACTGACGTCTTTGCCGATGCGCCCTTTGGTTGGTCGGCAGACACCCTGCGCTATCTGGTGGCGGCCATGCTGCTGGCCGGTGAGATCAAGCTCAAAGTGGCGGGACGCGAAGTCACCGTCAACGGCCAGCAAGCCATCGATGCCATCAAGACCAACAACACCTTCAAGAGCATCGGTATTTCGTTGCGTGGTGGCGATCGTCCGTCCAACGACGTACTGGCGCGCGCTGCAACTCGGTTGACCGAACTCACTGGCGACACCGTCGTGCCGCTGGAAGACGACATCAGCAAGGTCACCACCAAGCTCTTTCCGCAACTGCAGCACCAATACGGCCCTCTCACAGAGAAGCTGCGCGGCCTCAACCTGCCAGGTGTAGATCGACTGCAAAACCTCACGCACGAGATCAACGACGTACTGCTCACCGATGCTTCGGATGCGCCGCGCCGCTTGGGCAACGAGCAATCCGAGCTGTTCGAAAGCCTCAAATGGGCCGCCGAAGTCAAACTCAAGCTGGAGCAAGGCCTGGAGCAAACGCTGCGTGATCTGCGCCAGCACTGCACAGCCATTGCCAACCTACCAAACGTGGCATTGCTGGCCACGCTGAAAGAAGAGTTGGCTGAGGCACTTAGTCTTATTGAGGAGCGCCTGCAGCAGGCCGACTTCTATCGTTTTGCGGCCGATTTCAGCACCAGCCTCACCACCATTCGCGCCCGCATTCGCGATACGGTGATTGCGATGCAAGACCTGCTCAAAACACGCATTAAAGAAGCCGAGGTTGACCTTAAGCGCGTGCCGGAATGGATCAAGCTCACCCAGCAAGAACAGACCGAGCTATTGGGCAACCTTGAGCGCCTGATTGTGGATGTAGCACCCGATCTGGCGGGCCTCACCACCATGCTCAACAAAGACTACGAGCTGCAGTCGCAGGTGCAATCGCTCAAGCACCGCATTGAGCGCTTGGGGCAACAGCGCATCAAGGAAGAGCTGGAACGTGCTCAGGCAGAAGTGCCGCCCGGTGAGACACCTGAAATCAAGCAGCCCGTCGCGCGCAGCATCAAAGCGCGCACCAAGATCACCACGATGGACGACTTGGATGCGCTGATCACGCAACTGCAACAACTGCGTGGCGAACTGAAATATGCCCACGCTTTTGCCGTCAACCTCGAACTGCAGGACGCGGGGGAATAATCAGCATGGCTTTCGATCAATCCACACGGGGCCGCCTGCAAAAGCTGGTTAACAGTTGTCGCGGCCTGCTGTCCGATGAATTCAGCATTCAGCTTCAGCAAACCTACGGCCTAGACCCCAAGACCGGTGAAGTCACGCCCATGGCCCGACTCACCCATCTGGACGACCGCCAGCGCCACACGGCTGAAGTGCTGCGCCAAACCCTGGCGCACTATCTGGGCGCAGATGCCGACGACACCGATCACCGCATCGCGGTGCTTGACCGCATGGTGCGTGAGCAAGCGTTTACGGTGCTCAACCGCTTGGCAGCACTGCTAATGATGGAAGCGCGTGGGCAGCTGATCGAGTCAGTCAGCAAAGGCTACCAATCGCGTGGCTACCAGCTGTACAGCAAGATCGCTGGTACTGCACTGGGTGAAACCGGCCAGGCTTACCAGGTGTATCTGTTCAGCGTGTTTGATGAACTGGCACAAGAGCTGCCTGCTCTGTTTGATCGCTATGCCGCCAATGGATTGCTGTTCCCACGCGAAACTGCCCTGCGTGCGCTGTTGGACGAGCTCAACCATTTTGAGATTGAACCGCTTTGGGCCGCAGACGAAACCATCGGCTGGATTTACCAATATTTCAACTCCAAAGAAGAGCGCAAGGCCATGCGCGATGCCAGCCAGGCACCGCGCAATAGTCGTGAGCTGGCCGTGCGCAACCAGTTCTTCACGCCGCGTTACGTGGTGGAGTTTTTGGTCGATAACACGCTGGGGCGTCTCTGGTTTAACGCCACGGGCGGGCAAACGGATCTGCGCGACCGTTGCCAGTACCTGCTGGTCAAGCCCGATGAGCAACCACAGGCAGCCGTCAAACTGCGTGACCCGCGCACCCTCAAGCTACTGGACCCGGCCTGCGGTTCCATGCACTTTGGCCTGTATGCCTTCGATCTTTTTGCCGAAATTTATCGGGAGGCCTGGGCCTGGGAACAGCAACATGGCCCAGGTTCGCTCGATGTTTCCACGCAGCCCCAGGCTGCCTTTAAGCCACTGGGCCAGACCTATGAGGACGAAGCGGCTTTTGCGCGCGATGTGCCACGCCTGATCATTGAGCACAACATCTACGGTGTAGACATCGACCCACGCGCCGCGCAGATCGCCACCTTGGCGTTGTGGCTGCGGGCACAGCGTGCTTGGCACGATGCCAGCGTAAAAGCCAAAGATCGTCCACGCATTGGTCAGGGGCACGTCGTGGCTGCTGTCGCTCCGCCAGCAGAGCGAGAGATTAGCCAGCAATTTGTGGCGGACCTGGATCAGCGCGACGCTGAATTGTTCGAGAAGACACTGCAATTGCTCAAAGGGCTGCCCGAGATGGGGGTTTTGCTTCAGACTGAGCAAGAGCTACCTGCTTTGATTCGACAGATATATGTCGGCACAGGTACCGGGCTATTTGCGCAACAAGAGCAAGAAAATTGGTACCAGGCAGAGTCAAGGTTGCATAGAGCTCTGATCGATTTCTCTGGAGCAGTAAGAAATACCTACCAAGGCCGTTTATTCGCTCAGGATGCCTTACAGGGACTAAGGCTAATCGATCTATGCGGCGAGACATTTGACGTCATAGTGATGAACCCTCCATTTGGAGAACCGTCAGTCTTGGCCGCCGATTATCTGGATAAATCCTATCCATCTTGGAATCAGAACATTCTTTGTGCCTTTATCTTGCGATGCATTAAGGTATTGAAAAAAGGTGGTGTTATTGGCGCCATTTTTGACAAAACCGCACTTATCAAATCAACCTATCAGAAATTCAGGGAGGTTTCTCTCTATAAGGATGTCAATCCGATTGCGATGGTCGATCTGGGATGGGGGGTTTTGGATGGTGCTCAGGTAGAAACGGCTTTGACTGTTTGGGCGGCCGGAGCTTCTGAGTCGGCAGTGTCATCAATTGCGGCTGCTTCACTAGATGAGAAGCATTCAATGCTGTTGAATTCATCTATCGAATACAGGCAGGGAAAGCAAAGTGGCTTCTATCATCTCGAGCTTGAAGAAATAGAGATTTTTCCAAACAAAGCAGTGCCATTTGATGCAAGTCCGTGGCTTCTGAACCTATTGCAGAAGAAGCTTCACATAAAAGATGGTATTGGAAAAGCATTAGTGGGCTGTCAAATAAAATCCGTCGTAAATTTCAGGTTGTTTTGGGAAATATCTGAGTCAGAAAATATTGGCATTTCAACCCTCTGGAGTACCATGTTTAATGGTGGTGGATTTTCGCCATTTCTAATGCCATTGAGAGATGTTGTTCGCTTCGGAGTGCGCGGCGCGGGAATCCCCTATAGCGAGTCAACTCGCTTTGTAAATATTGATTCACAGCAGTTGCCGGGCTTTGGCTGGGGCGTTCGTGGTGATTTGGTTGATACAACAGTACTTCCAGAGGGGTGTGTTTTTACGACAGAGGGCGAAGCAATTAATCATTCTTTAAATGAATGGTGGCCCCTGGCATATTTGAACTCAAAAATATACTGGTTTGTTATCAACAGATTTTGTGGGCAACATAAATATGCAGGGTATGTAAATTTGTGCCCCGTTCCATCCTTAAGCGCCGATGAGAGAACACGTCTTTCTGAAGCCGCAAAAAGGATTGTTTTTGCCTACAAGCCGTTCCTCAGCATGGACGAAACGTGCAGAGAATTTTTGAGTCCATTTTCTCTTGGTTTGCTTAAGGGTTTTGACTCCCTTGTTGATACTTTGCTTTGTAAATTCAGTAAGACCGCAGAACTGATAGATGCGGCCTACAAAGATATAAATGAAATAATATACAAAAACTGTGGGTTAACTCCTGAGGAGATAAACGTCGTAGAAGAGTTTTCGACTCAGGCATCATTAATTTCGGATTCTCTGAAGCTAAATATAAGTCGCAGCCAGCTGGAAGAATCCCTTGCTAAGTCCATCCTTTCATATTCGGTTGGGTTATGCTTTGGGCGATGGGATTTAAGCAAGGCATGCAATCAAGAGCTGGTTATATTAGATCCAATCGCGACACTCCCAAGCAAGCAAGTTGGCAGAAAACAAGGTGGTCGTGATCAAAATGTTATTTTCGACTCATCCGCAAATAGATCGCGTGGGTTAGGCGCTCTTGTAACATCAGAGATGGAGAAGATATTTGGCAATGGTTTGCCAGACTTCGAAAGTAAGCTGGCTTCCTCGCTTGGTGTTAATTCAATATTCGAGTATGTATCCGACAACATATTTTTCGCCCATCATTTTGACAGCTACACAAAGAATAGGCGGAGTGCTCCAATTTATTGGCCGCTTAGTACTCGTAGTGGCAGCTTCACATTATGGGTCTATTACCCATCACTGAACAATCAGACGCTGTTCACCGCAGTGAATGATTTCCTCGACGGCCCTAACGGGAAACTGACCCAAGTCAGCCGTGAGTGTGCAGAGTTACGTATCAAGGGCAGCGGCCGTTCTCGTGATGAGGAAAAGCAGTACGAAACGTTGCAAGCCTTCGAGCAAGAGCTCACCGACCTGCGCGACACCTTGCTCAAGATCGCACCAAGCTACCAGCCCAACCACGACGACGGTGTGCCAATCACCGCCGCTCCGCTCTGGCCGCTGTTCCGCCACAAGGCCTGGCAAAAGGCATTGAAAGACACCTGGACCAAGCTGGAAAAAGGCGACTACGACTGGGCGCACTTGGCCATGGCCTACTGGCCAGATCGTGTGCGCAAGAAGTGCAAGACCGACAAATCCCTCGCCATCGCGCATGGGCTTGAAGATCTGTACGTTGAGCTGGATGCTGCGCCCAAGAAAACACGCGGTAAAAAGAAGGCAGGAGGCGAGGCGTGACTCAAAACAGTGGTGATGAACAGAAAGTGGACTGGATGAGTGTCTATCAATCAAATTTTGAATCTGCTGCTTTTGGCGCATCAAAGTGGATTCAAAAGGGTGTTGATCTATTTGAGTCTGCAAAGATGTTCGAGCCCAAGATCCTTCAGGTTTGGGAGTATTGGCGAGCCAAATCCAAAGGTGAGCAGGCGGATCATGTGCCTGATTATTTTCACGGGACATACTTCATGTTGATGTCCTTCTCAGTCGAGAACTTTCTAAAGGCCGCTTTGATTCAACGTAGTGGCATTAGTTACAAGAGAGATTTTCGGTTGTGCGTAGCAGAACGAAAGCATTCAAAAAAATGCTTTCCACAAGATTTGAAAACGCATGATCTGTTTGACTTGGCCGTTAAAGCAGAACTAGAGCTAGTCGACGGAGAGGAGGATTTATTGCGCAGATTGTCGCGCTGCGCTGAATGGGCTGGTCGGTATCCATCACCGCTGCGATATGAAGAGATGTCAGGGGCCGAGAGATTCGCCGATGGTGAAATCTACTCTTTGAGTTGGTTTGGCGGAAATGACATTGTGAAGCTGAACTCATTTATTCCGTCGCTTCCAGAACGTCTGGGACTAAATACAAGGCACTGGGAGGGGAATAACAAATGAGCATTGCTGAATTCATCCAGAACAAGATCATTCGACCCCGCTTACAAAAGACGGGCAGTCTTGTGGTCTATGACCCGTCCGGTCATTACCAAGATGTCTGCAAAGGTTTGGCCGGTGAAAAGCTGCTGGTTGTAGATGCTTCAAAGAGCAGCATCGAGAGTCGGGTTGCCGCGATGCAGGGCTTGCGTGATGTGATCGATCGGCAGCTCGCTGGAATCTTGGTCTATGTGCCCGCAAAAGCGCCGGAGAGCGATGAAGAACGGCAGGCTGATCCATTCGCGCCCATTGCCGCAGCAGGAGCGGTTTTCCCTGAAGGGGATGGTGACAGCTTTGAGAGCCTGTGCCTGAAGGCGAAGCCAGATCACACGACGGCCATACGGGCCATCTTTGAGCAGGATGCTTCACCTAGTTTTGCAGTGGTGGATGCGATTGGCGGCGGCTTGGGCTGGCCCAACTTGCGTGCGCTACTGGCAGTCGAGTCCGCCCGAGACATTCTGTTTGCGCTGCTTGTGCCAAACGATGCGCAGCAAACGGCATTGAAAGGCAGCGATAGCTGGGTGACGGAGGCGCGTGATTTGCTCCGCAACAGCATGGGCCTGGCATTGAAGACCCGGGGTAAGACATGGGATTCGGTGGCCAATGAGCTGTGGCGCTTTGTCTTGTTCAGCGAGTTTGTGTTTGATCTGCCGGGGGTGTTGCCCGCCAGCCTTAGCGATGTACCGCGCGCAGAATCGCAAGCCAAACCCTTGATTGAATACCTGTGCGATCTGTTGCGTAACGATCGCCGCACGCAGAGTGTCTATATCGACCGCGCGGAAGAAATTGAGAAGGATCTCAATCTGGTCAGCCAATTTGGAGGCTGGTCCGATTTGGGCGACCGCGACACCTTCCCGTTTGAGGAACGCACGTTTTTGAGCCGGGCGATCGAAGGCATCTTGCGTGATGACATCGACCGTGTGCGGAGCATCTCAGAGCGTCATCAGCAATCGGTGTGGACAGGAAAAGGCGAAAGCCGCGCCCAGTGGGATTTGATTCGATCGGCCACAGAGCTGCTGCAAACCTGCGATGACATGGAGCGGCAACTCTCAGACAACGCACGCAATCTTGATGTGCTGCTGGCCTTTTACGTGAGCAGCCTGCGTGAAGCCGATCGCTTGCATCGCGAATTTGAACAGGCAGTTAGCGATTACGACTGGCAAGACGCGCAAGGTGTCATGACGCCGGTCAAGCAGCAGGTGCGTAAGCAGTACGGCAAGCTGGTAGAGAAGGTGCAGCTGATCTTTACCCGCCATGTCGAGCAAAGCGGATGGCCCCTGGCTGGCCAGTTATCGAATGCTGATGTGTTCGACCGCATCGTCGCGCCCAAGCTGCAAAAGAACGGCCACAAGGTGGCGTACTTCATGATTGATGCGCTTCGCTAAAAATTGGGTGTGGCGCTGGAACAGCAGCTAACAGAAGACGGACAGGTTGAAGTGCAAGCTGCCATGGCGCAGCTCCCAAGCATCACGCCAGTAGGCATGGCCAGTTTGTTGCCCGGGGCTGGCCAGCAGCTTCGCATCAAGAATGACGCACAGAGCCTGGTGCCGATGTTGGGTGACCAGGTGGTGGATACGGTTGCGCAGCGCATGGATGTGTTTCGGAAGAAGTACGGCCAACGATTTGAAGAGGGGCGTCTGGAAGACTTCGTTCGCGGCCGTTTCGATTTCTCGCCCGAAACCGATTTATTGGTGCTGCGCGCGGTGGAAATTGATAGCCACTTTGAAAACCACCCCGACACTGCCCCTGCAGAGATTACCAATGCGCTCAAACGGATTCGCGTCGCCATCCATAAGCTGAAAGAGCGTGGCTTTCACGAGGTGGTGATCGCGACAGATCATGGCTTCTTCATGAACACCCACGCGGGTGCGGGAGATGTCTGCAGCAAACCCGCTGGCAACTGGATTGGCATCCATGACCGGTGCGCGCTGGGCGATGGTGCTGGCGACAGCAATCACCTGGTCGCATCAGCAGAGAAGATGGGCATTCGCGGTGACTTTGCTAAGTTCGCTGCGCCACATTCTTTGGCTGCCTATCGCAGTGGTTTGCTCTATTACCATGGCGGCATTTCTTTGCAGGAATGCGTGGTGCCGGTGATAACTATGCAGCTTAAATCATCCACTCAACCCTCGCTGCATAAGGCATCTGTGGCGATGAGCTACAAAAATGGTGCTAAGTCGATTACGACGCGCGTGCCTGTAATTGATCTCATTGTCGAAACTGCCGACATGTTTTCGATTGAGAATGATTTCGAGATTCTGCTTGAGGCTCACGATAGCAAGGGGGAAGTCATTGGGGAGGCAAAAGCGGGTGGTATCGTAAATCCAGCGACAGGAACAATGACCTTGAAGCCGGGCGATAAAGTTCAAGTCACCATGAAGATGCAAATGGATTTCGAGGGTAAATTTAAAATTAAGGCTTTGAATCCGACAAACTATACGGTGTACTGCCAGCTGGATCTGGCAACTGACTATGCGGTGTAAATACTATGAATGAACTCGACCAAAAGCTAACTTCAATTTTTGATGGCAAGGTTTTGCGCAAGGATTTACTCCATCGGATTAAGAAGGGAACCAACGTCCCTACCTTTGTTTTGGAGTTTTTACTTGCGCGCTTTTGTGCGAGTGATGATCAGGCGGAAATGGATTCTGGCATGGAGGCTGTGCTAGCTAGTCTTCAAGATAACTATGTAAAACCTGATGAAGCCAATGCGGCACAGTCAAAGGTTGCGACCAAGGGCAAGCACCGTTTCATCGATAAGGTGCATGTTCGATATGTTGAGAAAGAAAAACGCCATTGGGCATCGCTTGAGAACTTCAATTCACAGCGCATTGCTATTGGTGAAAAGTTCTATCGCGACAATGATCGGTTGTTGGAGGGAGGCATTTGGGCTGAGGTGACGCTAGCTCACAATGCTATCGAGGAAGACGACTACGCGTTTTACATTGAAGACCTGAGGCCTATTCAGATCAGCCGCTTTGATTTTGACCGCTACTGTGAGGGGCGCGCTCAATTTACCCGAGATGAGTGGATTGCAGTGATTCTGCGCACTGTTGGGTTAGATCCGACGAAACTGTCGAAGCGCATTTGCATGCACTTTATTGCACGACTCGCTGCCCTCGTTGAGCCTAATTACAACTACATCGAACTCGGACCACGCGGCACAGGAAAATCATATTTCTTTAGTGAGTTTTCGCCATATGCCACACTGATTTCTGGTGGACAGGCAACAAAATCAGCCCTGTTCTACAACAATGCCCGTCGCAAGGTCGGCCTGGTTGGTTTCTGGGATACGGTGGCTTTCGACGAGGTCGGCGGGATCAAAGTCAAAGATCCGGACACCATTCAAATCATGAAGGACTTCATGGCGAATGGTCGATTCTCGCGTGGTGCTGAGGTTATTGCAGATGCAAGCTTGAGCTTCGTGGGAAATTTTGACCTCTCCATTAGTCAGGTAGTTAATTCGGTTGATCATGATCTATTTCAACCGTTGCCAGCCGAGTTTGATCTCGCAATCATGGACCGCTTCGCTGCCTATATTCCTGGCTGGGAAATGCCAAAAAACAGCAGTGAGTTTCTCACCAATAGCTACGGATTCATCACCGACTACCTGGCTGAAGCATTTCACTACCAGTTCAAACATACCAACCGTTATGAAGAAGTCAGTAAACGTATCCGGCTTGGCAATGCCGTTGAGGGACGTGACGAGAAAGGTGTCAAAAAGACTGTCTGCGCGTTCTTGAAGATTCTTCACCCTACTGGATCTCCGACCGACGAGGAGTTCGAAGAATATGTTGCTTATGCCGTTGAGTGTCGTCGCCGCGTGAAGGAGCAGATGAATAAACGCAAACCAGATGATGAATTTGCGCGCATCAATTTGTCATATTTCAAGTCGAGCGGCGAAGAGGTCATCGTCTATTGCCCAGAGTCAAAGGATGCAACGGCAACACAAGAACCTGTTCGGCGACGACTCCCTGAACTCGGTGTTCCTACTGTTGAAATTGCTGCGGATCCGATCAAACAAGCGCCAGTCGTGGCGTCGAGTGAGCCAGCACCTGCATCGGCCGCACCAAACGCCACCCTTGCGGAAACTGTTGTTGATGAGCTCAAAGAGCGACACTTCACCATCCACTATGGTGATACCGGGCACACTTATGAATCGATTATCGGTCCATATCTTCGCGGTGCGAAGGTCGTTGTAATCGAAGATCCGTACATCAGGCTTCAACACCAAATTCAGAATTTTGTTCGCTTCTGCGAAAATGTTCTGAAGACTCCCTCGGTGAAGAAGATAAGCTTGATCACTGGTTACGATGACAATTCACAACTAACGGAAATTGCGGAAAAGATGGAAGAGTTAAAGCAAAGCCTCCTAGAGCTCGATGTGGAGTTGGAAGTGAAAATCAATACAAACATCCATGACCGTGAAATTCGGCTCGATAACGGCTGGGTTATCAAAATTGGTCGAGGACTGGATTTCTATCAGAAGCCTGGGGGCTGGTTTGAAGTGGGCGCAAACGATCTGACATTACGCAAATGCCTGGAGACGAAGGTGGACATATTTATGTCTCGTTGAATTGTAGCAATCATTTTTTGGCGCTCCGTTGTCTGTCAATCTAAGCTTGAAATATCTATTGGGCTTTAAATTACTGAAGAAAGTTGTTCTGCTGAGTTGAATGTGTAAGTTAAGGTCATCGCGATAAAAGCGTAAAGAGTATCCAGGAGGTGTTATGTCAATTGTTAAAGTATCGTCGATCATTGCGGCCCTTCAGGGAATACCTGGTGCCATAGTTGCTAGTCAGAATTCAAAAAGTAATAAGTTGGGGCAATTTGAGATTGAGAATCTTTGGTTGCCGGATCAAAATCCGAGCGATGACGGTAGTGCTTTCAAACAAGAGGCTGTCGACCTAGCAAGCAGCATATTTATTGACTTGGATGACGAAAGACTTAGCAAGGCGATAAATGCATCACGAAACACACCATCTCCCTGGGGAAATCCTAGCGAAGAAGGAACTGACGCTTTGGCTTGGTACGTCAGTTTTCATCGAGATCCTATGAATTGGGGTATATACCTGCCAATCTCAGGATTGTTTAAATTTGCAGGTCATATTGTTCCAAATAATTTTAATCCAGTAGATTTCCAATCTTTAGTTCGCCTTGCTGCTCGTGGATTGTTAGCTCATGAGAGGGTTCACTATGCAGCAGATTTTGCCTCGGCACAATTAGAGTTGATGTTTGATGCTCCTTGTTACATAGATTCTCGTAAGGCATTGTCTCTAGGCTTTGGTCACGTACCAGTTGAGGAGCAACTGGCTAATGGTGCGTGTCTTCGTGCTATTCGACATGCGCCTCGCGAAATGAAAATTCGCGGGGCATACCATGAGGCACTAGCATTCACTTTAACTCAACCAGTTGGTTATCGAGACGGCATCCATGCAGAAGGAACAAATAGCTTCCTTCATATTGGTAATGAGCTAATTGAAAAATTTGGGCAGCAATTTCCGAAACAAAAGTCACCAACGGCAAACTTGCCGATTGACTACTCTCGTTTAATGCCTTTAGGCCCATTAACTGACTTTCGAGGAAGAGCTTCACAAATGGCAAGCGTGGATGGGGCTCAGTGTCCGGTGTACTTAGTCCATGATGAATCGATACTTGGCATTCCTCCCGGAGCGATAAGATTTATATCTTCTATCCCTTTAGTCCAAGAATCCAAAAGATTCAAAAAGGAACTGCTAAGAGAGCTGCTTCCTGAATGGGGAAAAACAAAGGACAGACTAGCCGATCCGGAAGTTCCAAAGCACATAAAAAGTGTTGATTTAAAGCGATGGCCAAAAGAAGATAAGCCTGGTGTAAAAGTCTGGTCGGTTCGTGTTGGCTTAAACACAGGCTACCGTGCGCATCTCGATAATTACGACAATGATGACAGATGGGTTGCTGATCGCGTTGGGGACAAAACTAAAATGGGGCACTAGTATACTTGTCAATATGAAGATGGAGCGAGCTGAACTGAGAATACCTATCGATGAAGCAAATGACCCAGCGCCAGCATGATTGATTTGCCGTAAAGTTTCAAGACAGATGAGAATGGCTGGATTGAATCCTGATAGATAAAAAAGACTATTCGCGATCAATCAATTGCATGGCCTAGATTCGAGCCAAGCTTTAGATCTGTCCCAAGCGGCCTTAATTAATTCGGCATTCCGCGCAACCTTCGTACAAAGAAACATTGCGTCTGGACATTTCCCAACCCTGCCTAAATCGAGACGATCCGAGTCCCAGCAGGTTTCAACAGTCAGATTCTCATGATCGAATCCACCTGTATGCCCTTCCATAGCAATAGTTAGGATATCGAACTGTTCATCGTTAAGAATGATCTCATTACGAAGTTCAAACTTTGCGAATTCAGCGGCACGCAAGCCATGTTGTGGATCCGTACCATCATTCTGTCTGCAGACATCATGAAGGAATGCAAAGTATTCGATTACATCGAAGTCTGCTTCATTGATGTTTGAAAGTATCTTGCCGTTGAGCCGAACTCGAGACCAATGTGATGCTCCGTGAATCCCATTCCAATTTAGAGCAAATTTATCCCGCAATCGCTTTATTAGCCTAGGTGTGATCAAGGTAGGATGGCCATCAAGTGTTTGGTTCATCTATGCCCCTTTAGAAACGAAAATAACCGTCAGCGTTTAAGTTGCCAATTCTAAGGTGAATGAGGCTCATGTAGTGAGCTTGATAAAGGATACAATCAAGTTT
>Ga0172373_10007791_pt1 | contig 13767 bp, 20 predicted proteins | sample Lak10m_2_FD_114546 | JGI IMG/M metagenome (GOLD analysis project Ga0172373, IMG submission 114546) | Freshwater microbial communities from Kabuno Bay, South-Kivu, Congo - kab_092012_10m | ecosystem: Environmental > Aquatic > Freshwater > Lake | place: Democratic Republic of the Congo... | reverse complement strand
TATAGCGGTCAAGCGAGCCAGGCGTTGGTTCGATAGGGCTATTGAGAGACTCTGACCACGTCAGCGTCGGCAGCGTCTTCAGATCTGGTCTCATGCGGCGGTCTCCGTCGGTTCAGGCTGCCAACGAGCACGCAAACCGCGCTCGTTGAACGCTGCCGCTGTGACGTGGTCAGCGAACTCAGCAGCCATGGTGATCTGGTCGATCGGATGAAGGGATGGCTTACACAGCAAGTTGACAGCCAGATCCTCAGTCAGACTGAGCAGGAGCTGTCGGGCGATGCAATCAGACCAGTGGGGAAGAGCCCACGGTTCCTCGACGGCGCCGCCCACGTCCAGTTCGGCGAGTAGAGCCGGTATGTTGCTACACCAGCCGACTGCCGTGGTGTGCAGGTCTAGCAGGAGAGCTGGACCAGGCGGGAGTACTGACGAGAGGTCTGATCTGCTGTCTCTGGAGCGTAAGACAACGCGAGGAGCGGAACCAAGCGCATCGAGGTGAGTAAGGTAGTATTCGGCGTTGCAGAGTACGATCTCGAACCATGGGCGGAACTCAGCAATCTGCTCTCTGATGTAAGTGTGGTGGCTGTGGTCTTCAATCTGGTCGGCAGCCGAAGCACCTACCAGGACAACGGTGGCGCCGTGCGCACCTACAACAGCGACCCTTTCTAGAACCTCTTTAATGTCTGACCATTGAAACTCGTCAGTAACAGGGGTGACAATCAGGGTCACCCACTCAGGAACCTCCAGACCAATGGTGGCCTGACGGGCAAAGAGACTTAGCGCCATGGCAGGTTGCCTCCTGGCTTGTATGACGTCATGAGGTTAGACAGGGGCATGTAAAGGGCCTGAGCGGTGTTTTGACCGCTCAGGGAGTCAGGGAAAGGAAGAGATGACTTTTTTAAGTGCCTGGGCAGCGGTCCGAACGGCCGCGTCGCGGCTCGAGGCGGACCTTCATGAGCCCGGCATCGCCAACACCGATGTGGCGGGCTGCACTACGCGAAAGGTCGATCACGCGCCCGTGTGCAAATGGGCCGCGGTCGGCGATGCACACGACCACCGAGCGCTTATTCTCAAGGTTGGTCACGCGCACCAAAGTGCCGAGGGGGAGAGTCTTGTGAGCGGCTACGGGGTGATCTGGGTCAAAGCGATCGCCGCTGGCCATCTTTCGCCCTCTGAACTGACTACCGTACCACGATGCGGTACCCACCTGTTCACCGCGGGTTGGTTTGGCCCCATGCCAAACTGTACTGAGGGCCTGAGCGTACTTTAGGCGGGGTGCTGGAGGCGAACTGGGAAGACGAACGAGAGGATCGCCGTAGGGGGCAGTTGCCGGAGCAATCTGCTGAAACGCCAGTGGGGCGTGAGCCGCAGTTGAAAAGCCTGCGGCAAAGAGGGAAAAGAAGGCTGTTAGAACTGGTATGGCGAGGGTTGCGAACCGCATGGTTCGGGCTCCTTTCATGCACAGTGTGGCGGCTTGGCACGGCCGCCGGACGCTCCTTAGGAACGCTTAGGGTTTCGGGAAAGTGGAACACACGGAACCGTGGGAGAGGGTGCGGGCGGCACCCAGGGACCTGTTACCACCCGCTCTCCTTTAGGAGGCGTGCTGTAAGTCTTCAGTCAGAACTGAGAGACCCAGTACGTGGTCCTTGTTGAGTGACATCGCTCGATGCAGACCAACACGGTCGCGACTGACATACATCAAGCGCGGGTCAAAGCACTCGAACGCACAGGCGAGGTCGTTGTCAAGTAGTGGTATGACACTGAGCACATCCACATCTGTTCCAAGTAGAACGCTACTCCTACTTGCGCCTAAAAGGCTGCCACCGGTTTCCCGGCGAGGTCAGACTATCTCTTCATCCTCGACTTTTCAAAGTCGGTCGGATGCCTCCCACTTCCCTACCGCTTGGTAGGTACGCCTTTCGGCTAGTCGTTGAACCTTCGTCCCAAAGGGAACGCTTGGCTGCTGATTACCCAATCCCTTCACTTCTCAAGCCGTCACGCTCGTCCTTACGGACCACGTTGTGGCAGAAGGGCTCTAAGGGGATTCCAGCAGTTCGAGAGGTTGTCATTCGCAACTCACGCTGCGAAGCGGCAATGAACTAAGTCCCAACCGTCAAAGTCTCCACCCAGCGACGCCAAGGCCAGGTTAGAGACGCTCATGGTGTAGTCGTTGATGTCCGTCTTGACGCCAGTGATTCGCACTTTTTGGAAGGAACCAAAGGCAATCGTCGGGTTGCGATTCAAGAGAGCTGGAAGGCCGTTTGCTCTCCGAATCATCTCGCGCATCGCTGCCATTACAGTGCGATCAGGCGTCGTTTGCGCCTGGTGCCACAGTTCGTTGGCCTGTCGGATCCCAACCCCTCGCGTTCGCGAGATCAGATTTGTCAGTTGGAATCGATACAGCTCAAGGAACGCGAGGTATGGGATGTGGACCTCGTCCTGTTCATGGCCGGTGGGCAGTGGAGTGATCACGCAGCGAGACGAGAAGTTGATGCGCAAACCAAGCATGCGTGAACGAAGGTAGCCGTTCTTGCCGCTGATGGCCTTCATGACGTGTTCGAAGGCTTCCATAACCTTCTCTTGAATGCGCCACAGGATCGCGTTGACGTTCGCACCTGTCCGTTCGGCCTCAGAGTACTCTTTAAGGTTCTGAGTGTTGGCGACGAGATTGTTAAACACGTTGTTCACCTCGTCAAACCGCAGCTGCTTCTCGACTAACAAGGCCGGGCGCAGAATGTGGTTGTAAACCGGGATTCTACTGGTGAACAGCATGTCCGGGTTGGCGCGGATAGCTTCAATGTTCTCGATGACCTTTGGGTCGCTTCCGCGTTTGCGTTCATAAAAGTCGAGTACTTCTTCCCAGCGCTCAGTGAACTCAAGGAGGCCCAGGTTCTCGTAGCCTGGACCACACTCAGTCCCACCCTCGCGCGGCACGCCGTCCGCCGTCAACACACGGTTTTGACGTAAGATTTTGCGGATTTGCGTGACGCCGATGGCACGCGAAAGGTAGCAGTAAAACAGCGGGCTAACGATGCGGTACGGAGCAAAGTCGATCCAGCCGCGCTTCGAGAAGACTGTGTCACGACAAACGACCTCAGACTTACAGGTCAAACAACACATGCCTTCGTAGAAACGACCGTTCAGTTCACCGCAGTTGCACGAGTAGTCACGCCCGCTTGATGGTAGGCGACCAAAGATGCGCTCTGAGAAGACGCCACCGTCGGTGAACTTACCGGACGTTCCGGCCACAGGATTGGAGTCGGAGACCACACGGTCTTCCCGAAACCCTTCAGAGAGGCTAACGCGCTTAAGTCGCACGGGTAACCTCCTTATCAGCATCGACCTTTTGGCAAACGAGTCCGAGCAGCTCACCGCTGTGGTCCAAGTGCTTGTCGCACAGTGTGCTGACTGTTCTGGAGTTCAACTGACGCGCAGAGAGCGCGACAGTACCGTCGGATCGGATCCGAGTTACGAAGTCGTTCAGTTCCATCAGTTCCCTTCCATAAGCCATTGCTCCGATGGGTAGTTGGCGCACTTTTGTGGCCGAGGTTCTGCCCACAGTCCATCGACGCGGTCAATTCCACCCATCAGTAACTTAGGGTGGTACAGACCCATGATATGGCTCTACCGGCAATTATGGACTTTCCCTATGGCCCACACCGTCATCGTTGCTTTTGCTGGCCCAAGTGGGGCCGGAAAGACAGAACTTACTCGCCGCCTGATGGCAGCGTATCCTAACTACTGCACCCGCTGGCACCAGGTGACGACCCGTGCCCGGCGCAGCCTAGACGACGACTACGTGTTCATCTCGCCCGAGACCTACGCCCAGGTCCGTGATGCGTTGACCTGCCGTACCGAGTTCAACGGTCAGTACTACGGGACCATCCCGGAGACTGGTGCCGAAGGTAAGGTGATGTTGACCGTCGTTGACATCAACGGTCTTCATGACCTGGAGAACGACGTTCGCTCTCACAACGCGACCTTGCACGAGATCGCTGAAGGTCAGGTTGGCCGAGTTGCTCCCAAGTTTGGCTCCCTTTCGGTGAAGCTACTTAAGGTCCTGGTGTCGTACAAGCTGACCGACGAGTCGGTCGCTGAGCGCGGGCGGGCTTCCCGTGGTCTGGACTTCGTCGCTGCTGAGCTTAATGGTCTGATGCAGGTCTCCTTCGACAAGCGCATCAACACCACTGGTAGACAGTGGCCCGATCCGATCCGATTCTTCGAAGACGCGATCTGGCCGGCACTACACCTTCCGATCCTGTCTGATAAACAGACACGCGCCATTACCGAGATCGAGACGTTGCTGCCTAAAGTCAACCCGGACGTTGCACACGGCCTACAGGGTGAACTAGATCGCATTCGTGGTATGGGTAACCTTCCGCCGTGTCCGGAGAACCGGAGCGCGGCCCACGAGCGTGAGTATGGTCCTGATGCGACGACGGTAGACAAACCAGCGACTGACAGCTCCTTCACGGACGAACCTACCCTTCGGGAGCACGTCAAAGCTGACTTTGAAACAGGGGTCGCGGAGGCTGACATAGACGAGCCAGTTGCCACGCTTCAGTTCAGCTCGTTGAAGCAGCTGGCGAGTGAGGTCGACTTCGTGAACTGGTTGCTGACACATGGCATTGGCATCAGGGCGTTCGAGAGCGAGGCCGAGTTCGGCAGCACGGTCAGTCAGTACCTCACGGAACACAGCGTTTCCGGCGCGGGTACCCTCACTATCATCTCGCAGGCGACAAAGGACGCTAAAGGCGGACGCGTTGTTGAGTACGTCGCTATAGCTCCCTCCGGTGAGCGCCTTTCTGTTGAGTTCAACGAGCGTTTGCGTCGCATTGTCGCACTTCGACTCCAGTGACAGAATCATATCATTCGAGCGAGGAGACGGTCTTAGACCGTCTCCTCTGACACCCCACTGCAAGGACAGAAGCATGACTAGGCTTCCCGGTCTTCAATGGACCGCGGACGTGGACGCCCTTGCGGGTGTCCAGATCACTGAAGTCGACATGGCTGACGCTGGTATGACCGTCATTCGAGAAGAAGGTCTACTCTCGCATCGACAGATCGAGTGGCTGGAAGGTCTTCCTAAAGGGGAGCGTTCAGTCGCTGTAGGCCGCCTCTCGCGCGATAGAGCTCAAGAAAATGGGCCAACGCTTGCAGATGCCATTACTCAAGGCATCCGTCGTCGCGTTGAAGCAATGCTCGCGCTCAACGAGGTTTCGGAAGACCGGATCCTTTCAGTCAAACGAGACGCTGTCTTTGTCGTTGGCCCCCCGCCTGGACGTCTGTTCTTACATGGAACGACAACCCGCTTTCGCCTCAAGTCGTCTTACACAGCCTTTGCCCGGCTCGGCCGGGTCGAGCTGTACGGCGTCCCTCGGCGAGGAACAGCTGACCTCAAGGGCATTCCTGAGCACAAGCGTGAGCTCCACGCTGAGTTTTGCACCCGTCTAGCTTTGGACGTGCTTGGGATGGTTGAGCGCGGGGACCGAATAGAGGCAGCCGCTACGCTTCAGCTGTTCCGCTCCGACTACATCGCCCACCGTCTTCCGGTGGGTTTCTACCGTGAGTTCAATCCAGAGAGCGCTTTCCGCGTAGCTGCGGGGCGACTGCGCTTCACAGTCGAAGCGCTTGGAAGTGACGTCCCACGCGAACAGCTCGACATCACCCTTAATGTACGCAACGTCATCAGTCCACTTGCGCGCTTCTTTGCATGAAGAAGCCCAATTGGTTAGGAGGGCTATTCTATGCGCACAAACTCTGGCAACTGCCGTGAGGCGTTGCAACGTCATGCTGAAAAGACGGCACTCCGACGAGAACTGGTCAACCTGTCCTTCTCTGTTCTGCTCGCGCTTGGCGTCTTGACCATAGCCGTCACCGCTTGCAGCAGTCATTAAAAAAGGTTCCAAGCTATGACCAACAACCAACAGATCCCTACTCTAGCTGAGCTTATGGCTCGTTATACTGACGAAGACGAAACACCGATCGTACCTGAGGCCGTATCGATTCAAGCCATCCTTCGTGGCGATGTGACCGATTCTGGCGACATCGTCATGTACCTAGAGTCTGTCGGCATCCAAGTCACCTGCCTGGCTGACCTCGAGCGTATCAACGCCGACGAGAGTGAAGACGAGTTGCACGCTTGGCGAGTTGCTGAAGGCGTGGCTATCTCTGTTGCCTCTCATGGTGAATGGTACCTCTTTACAAATGAGACAATGATACGGTAAAGATATAGATATGGGGTGCTGGCTCGCCTTACAGCGGCCACATTCGTCGTCTATCAAGCGCAAATGGTCAGTCAATCGATCACCCCCCTCATTGATGTCACCTTCCTAGCACTTTACGTCATCTGTGCTGCTTGGATGTGGTCGTCTCAATCGAACTCTCAAGTCGCGCAAAGCGAGCGCATGAGGCTCTAACCTCATGCGCTCTTTTCCGAGACACTACTCATTGGGAGCAGAACATGACTAACAACGAACGAACGCCGCGACGGCGGCGTAGCCCTCAACTGGCTCGGGCACAGAGCAAGAAGCCAGTCACCAATAAGACTCATACAAGCAGGAAACAAAGCTCAACCATGCCTCACGTCGACGTGCCTGCTAAAGCGGAGTACGAGTGGCTAAGTCAGGCAGCCTCCATCACGGAGCCGTTTGCTACAGCTGAAGAGGCTATCAAGGCGTGGAACACTGGAAAGCCAGTACACGTCATCGTCATGGGCGGTCTAAGTTTGAACTACGAACGGGCTATCCATGAGCTTGCGTTTGCGCTGCTTGCTGCCATGCTTGCATCTCCTCCTGGTTCTGGTTGGGACTCCCTAGAAAGCACCGCTTCTCGCGCTGCCTACTTGGGTGGTCTGGCTGAGGACGAAGGGGTTGCTAAAGCTTGGGCTAAAGTACGCCCGACTGAAACCATCGTTGCTCAAGCAGCAGGTCTCGCCGCTGTGATGGCGAAAAACGGGTATCTAAACTGCATCCAACGCGCTCCGCTTGGGCGTGTCATCCTGTTGGCAAACCATGCTTAGCCGGCGAGACAAAAGATGGAGTTCGGATCAATCCGAACTCCATCTCTTTTTTCCGTCTTAGTCGGTTCCTCCGACGCCAGGACACAGAACCGTAAGCTCTGCTGACGCAGGAAGGCACATGACCTGAACTCCGCGGCTGGCCAGGTGGTGGTGCAGACGAGCTTCGACTTCGGCTGCTTCTTCGGCTGTCCACTTGTCTTGGATGACAAGGATGTCGTTGTCCCGGAGCTCTAGCTTGGCGATGATGACAGGGAGCATGATAGGCCCGTTGGCGTCCTGTTCGTTGGTCACTTGGCGTCTTCCTCTGACTGAGTGGTGAAGGACAGGCGTGCTGTAGCTTGACGACGCTGAGCCAGGGCAAGGAACTCGTCGTTGTACTGCCGAGCTCTAGCTAAAAGGGCGTTACGTACCCGCGTCATTACGAAACCAACGATACCTTCGTCGTCTCCAAAGTAGCGGTGCATGTGTTCCGCGTAGGGACGCCCAAGTTCAGCTACAATTGCAGTAGTCAGCTCTACTGAAGCCTCATCTAGGTCCTTGTCGGTCATTAGGCGGCCAGTTTGGTGGCGAGTGTGGAACGTCGCCGCCCGGACTTCGAGGACCTGCGAGAAGTACGCTTCAAGGTGATCCTTGATACAGGACTGAAGGAACTCGGAGTCCCTCGGCCAGTCGTACGACTGATTGGACTTTGAGGCAGGAGGACCTGCTGCCGCAGCGGTAGTCTCCGCCGAGGGGGCCTTTCTAAAGGTCGGGGGGGACATCAGGCGCTTCCTCCGTGGGACTAGCGAGCAGACGAGCGGCGGTGACAGGGACAGCTGTCCAACGCTGAGGGAGAACCTGAAGGAGGCGAGCGTTGGTTTCAGCCGCCTCTTCCCGCCCCCAGGACGCAAACTCGGCCGCTAGGCGAGTAGCCAGCTCTTCTGTCATGCCAGCGCGACACTCGTTGAGCAGACCCTGCCAGTTACCGTAAGCCCAGCGAGGATCGAGCTGGAGCTGCATGGCGTGCGCCATTTGATGGATGGACTCCATCAACGGAACAAGGCCAACCATGCCACGCCAGTGGTATGCCATGACGCGGTGCGCAACGGCGAACGTCGTGATGCGCTCCTCGTCATACTCCATCTGACCGAGCACAAGTTCCACCACTGAGAATAAAGAGATGGGCCAGTGGTGAAGCTCAAGCTTTCCAGCAGCACATTCCTCGTCAGTCAGCTGTGACAGCACTGCACACCGGTGCATGTCGAGGTTCTCGACCAAAAAGGAGCGGTAGCGAGCCATCTCGGGGCTGCGGCGGCAGGTGGTCACCACCTGCTTAATGAAGGAGGTGCGCCCACGGTCGTCGTAGAGGGTAGTCCCGTACAAACGGGGCGTTCCGTAGACCTCAAGCAGCGTCGGTTGCGCCTCAGGCGGTGGGTCACCGGTAAGGGTCGGAGTTATCTCAGTCATGGGAGGTCCTACGGGTGGGAAGGCGTAACAACCCCCTCTCTCACACCCTTTAAATGGAGGTAGAGACGCCTAGAAGGCTTAGGTAGTCATACAACGGAGTCAACCGATGAAGATCGTCATCAACATGAACACCACCCGCGCTCTGTCCAAGGACGGCTACAAGATCATCAGCAACGTGATGAACGAGCTGGATCAGCCGATGGAGGAGTGGTCTGATGACCTCTTCAACGAGACCATCAAGACCGCTGAGCTGCAGACCACTGAATTGAAGAACGTCGACATCCGCGTCGAAAACGACGAGCTCGTGTACGAGATCGACGACGCCGTGCTGTTCGCGGTGATGCGCATCTACAAGCGCGTCGCCGGCATCGTGAACCCGATGATCAGGGGCTTCGTCGCGCTGGGCAAGATCATGGTCGAGGAAGGCCGTGAGATCCAGGCGCTGATCACCCAGTCCAAGTAGGTGAATTGCGAAGGAGGAATGTCATGCTTACGATGTACATCTGGAAGCGCATCGACCTGTGGATCGAGGCTCGTTCGCTCAGACTAACGAGGTAATCGCCGATACCGATATTCGCCAGCCGGCCTGGGATATTGGATGATGGAGGAAGTCATGGGGTTCAAGGATCATGCTCTTGGCGTCATCCGGGAGCATCAGCATGAGCTGACTAGGCTCGGGGTCGTCCATGCTTCGATCTTCGGATCGGTGGCGCGGGGCAACGACCGACCTGACAGCGACGTAGATGTCGTGGTCGAAGTCGATCCGGCCGTGGTTCGCGGCCTCTTCGCTCTTGGTCGCATCCAGGTCTCCCTGGAGGAGTGGATGGGTCGCCCCGTGGACGTGGCCCGCCGGGACAGGCTCCGTGAAGGAGTCGCTCGAGAGGTTGAACAGGAGGCAGTCCATGCCTTCTAGTCGACCGGTCGATCGCTTGAGGGATGTCATCGACAACTGCGAAGCCATCCTCGAATACACCCAAGGTATGTCGCTTCAGACCTACAGCGGCGACCGCAAGACCAAGGACGCCGTTGAGCGATGCCTCTCGCGGATCAGTGAAGCAGCCTACAAGCTCGGCGATTATCTGGATGCGACCTATTCAGATGTCGACTGGAAGGGTGCTAGAGGCATCGGAAACCTACTGCGCCACCAATACGACAAGATCGGCGATAGTGACATCTGGGATGCGGTCTGTCACGACATCCCACTTCTACTGAAGTCGGCTTTGGTCGAGGTAATCAGACTGGAGGGTTCATGACCAACTACGCACTCTTCATCGATGACGAGCGTTATCCGCCTGACGACGGTCGCATCTGGATGATAGCCAGGAGCAGTGACGAGGCTCTCATGCTCATCGAGCGTCACGGCTGGCCTATGTACGTGTCGTTTGACCACGATCTCGGCGGTGAAGACACCTCGATGAGGTTCATCCGTGCCGCGCTAGATCGTCTTCTCGACAACGGAGACCAGCTACCGTTCGCATGGACGGTTCACTCACAGAACCCTGTAGGACGCGACAACATCGTTGCGCTTTTACAGGCGTTTGAACGTGTGCAGAGAGTAGGGTAGGGGGCTTCGGCCCCCTCCCAACCTGGTTTTTGCCCTCAGCGCTCTGCCTCGGTCAACGCAGCGAACACTTCCGACACCATCCGTTCCAAGTGCTGCCACTCCGGATGCATGACGTCAGCCACTTCGTAGCTGTAGTTCATGAGGTCTTCGGTCGCGCTTGCATCCTTGTAGATGGCCCGGCGCTGCTCGAGTGTTGCACCTACCATGAGCGTACCAAGATGCCGCTGCATGTCAGCAATGGCTCGAACAACATTAGGGTGGACAGGGTGCTCAGTCATGTGGACACTTTCGTAGCAAGCCTAAGAAGGCGGTTGAGCTCAAGGTTATTGGAGGAGATCCGCTCGTCTTGTTCACGTTCTCGGGCCACCCACTGGGCGTCGACCGGGTCCGGCGTGTCGTTACCCGGAGGGAGACCAAATGGGGGTTGGCGGCGCTCTCGTGTGACAAGGACTGCGGTACTGAACGGCCTACCGTGGTACTGCAAAACCATTGCCGCACTTTTCTGTAGCCAGGTCGGTTCCATCACATACCTCCTGCTTGCATCATCAGTAGCCGCAGCTCATCCGAGCCAGGCACCCGCATGCCCTCGCGCAGCCGGGGCTGACTCGAGTCCAGTTTTGCAGCTGCTTGGATGACGCGCTCTTCCGTCACCTCGACGAATGCCTGCAGTTGCTCGAGAAGAGCTTGGTCGACACCAAGCGGATACGCTCGCAGCAACCCAACCCAATCCCCGTGGACCATGTGGGCGCTAAGAGTCAGTGCACCAGCATGGACCAGCTCATGAGCGGTTTCGGTCAGGGGCACAAGACCAACCAGGCCGGCGTAGTGGGCCTGCATCACCTCGTCGGCAATCGTCAGACTGGTCACGGCGTGACCCTGTGCAAGGCGGTGGTTCAGGATGACCTCGACCAGCTGATACAGGGTCAGCGGGGCGTGGTGCATCTCTAGACCAACCTCGCCGGTGGCCACGTTGACGTTAGGGAAGAAGGAGCAGCGGTTCAGGCCGACGTCCTGACGGAGGTGGCCGATGTACGTCTTGTACTCGAGCGAGGATCGCACGAGCTGCTCCACTTTTTTGATGAGGCGCACGCCGTCTTCGGCTGTTACCAGTCGTTCGGTCATGAACGCCTCCTCAAAGAAGCCTCCGGCGTCGATACGCAGCTCTTCGTCGCGGCCACCGTGTGCCCGGATGGCCTCCAAGCCGGTCAGGATCTCGGGAGTGGGAGAAGGAGCATCAGGTGGGGTTCCCTGTGCTCCAGCGGAGGGAGAGGGGCGACGGGCCATCGCTGTTACTGCCCAGGAACGGCAACGGCAATGAGCGTCTTTTGCCCAGCCACCTCGTCCGACGCCATGTCACCCGTGTCAATGTAGTGGACCGTCCGCGCAGAGGTGATCCGCGATGCCAGAGAACGCACGACGGCCTGGAACAGGTAGTCCTTGACCTTCTGTTCAGTCGGCAACTCGTCGTACGGGACGAAGCACGGGTGCTCCTTTATAGCTGGGTTCTTAACCGGACCGTAAGTCCAGCCGTCACGCTCCTTCTCGGCCAGCCAGCTCTCATGGCTTGCACTTGGGCCGGCGTCCGGGTTGACCAGGGTGAACTCGACTCCATTCATCGCGCTTTCACGCTGCCAGTCAGGAGCATCTTCCCAAGCGAGCTGGCTGTTGTCGCCGATCGCGGCGCAGTAGGCGCGGTTCACTTCGTGACAGGCACGGGCGATGTCCTCGACTTTCATCGTCTTCTTCTCATGTCTTGGGGTGCAAACGGTTCATGAGCTTGTTCGCTCAGCGGTTTTGGGACGCCCAACAGGCCCATAACGAAACCGCAGAGTGCAGGCCCCGCCGTGACCGATCTCCTTCTCGACCAGCTCACTCAGACAGAGCTGCAAGACCTCATCACCTTGGCCAAAGGATCCGTCTACAAGGCTCAGGAGCTTGCCGATGCGGCTGAAGCGGATGCTCTCCGCCTGTGCGGCCCGCAGTTCCAAGCAAGTGGCGCCCGGCCCCGTAAATGGGAGCATCAAACCACCTACGTCAGCCTTGACGGGGCATTCACTGCCTTTACCCCGAGCGGGCGGTGGGTGCGACGAGCAGCAGGTATCGCCACTCTGGCAGCAGTAGATGCTGTCGGAGGGGTCTGGCTCCAGGACGTAGCTTCTGGTGTTTGGGTGTCCGCCGGCTCCGGCCGGACAGCAACTATTGCCCCGGGCGAAACGCTGCGTCTCCCTGCTGGCGACTGCTACATCGATCCCGACCGCAAGGCCGTCTTCCTTCCGGTGGTGGCCTGGGTCGATCAAGCTACCGGTGAGGTTGCGGCCATTGACCCGGTGAACCCGGGTCAAGTCCCAGCCGACCAGTGGGTTGGAGGCGAGCTTCCTGTGGGCAACACGCACCCAGTCGGGCTCAGCGACCTCATTCCCGCACCCCAGGAGTACGCCATGGTTCGCCTGCTTCTTGCAGGGGGCGGGTTGACTCCTGCTGAGACAGCAGCGTGGACTGCTGCCGTCGCCGACTTTGAAACCGTTGGCCCCTGGGAGGACCGCCGTCAGCCCATCTACCAACTGACGTCGACGGGTCAGCTCCAGCTTGACGCGGAAGGACGACCGGTTCCAAACCGTTTGCGGTTTGTGTCTGTGCCCTACCGGGGCGAGCTCAACGAGTACTATCGGATGCTGGCCCGTGACCACGGGATCGACCCGTTCACGGCCCGCACTGCCGAGCAGTTCGAGCTCATCAAGCTCGGCCCGGCTACAGCGACATTAGGCGATGCTGTCCGACGTCGCTACGCCACTGCCCACGCGGAGTGCGTTCGAGTCTTCAAGGCTGCGTTCTACGACCCCGCCTTCCAGAACGACCCGCTCTACTTTGGCTACTGTCGGCTGTTCATCGCCTGGATGGCGGTGATGCGGACCCTGGACTCGAAGATGGTTGGCATCGGCGATGTCGACCGCATGGGTCACTACGACGTCACCAACATGCTGTACTCGTTTGGCATCTATGGCTTCGACGACATGCCGCTCGTGTACCGGCGCCGTCTGGCCAAAAACCTTGAGCGCATCATCGCGGACAAGGGCACCGCCCGGGCGTTTCGCTCGATCCTCGAGGTGTTCAACCTCGGTGACGAGGTGACCGTGTGGGAGCACTACCTGGTGCGCTACTTCCCCTCGCTCTCGTCGCACTACCGGGTGTCGAGGGCTCCTGATGCTGGCGAGAACTGGCGCCTGGTCCTGTCCGGTGGCGGCACACTAACCGATACCACGTTGAACGGTCTCGTTGCCCAGCTCAGGGACGTGGCTGGCGTGCGCCAGGCCGGAGCAGATGCCGATGGGCTTGGAGCATGGTTCTTCCCGACCCGAGACTCTGAGGCCTTCATCGAAGCGCTAGACCTGATCAACGCCGGCGGTGCCGTTACTGTCACCGGTCAGGCTGCGTCACAGAGCCAAGACTACGCTCTTCCCGAGGTCGGCTTCCTGAAGGTTCCGATGGGTGAGGCGCTGTCCGAGAACTACCTGACCTCGGCGGACCTTGCTCGCATCGAGGACTACGATGAGGCAACCGGTGGTGATCCGACTTGGAAGACCACTAGGGAAGAAGCTCGCGGCATGGCGTTCTCAACGCTGCGCAGCAAGTACTTTAGCCTCACTGCCGCGCTGGACACCCTGCGCAATGGCATGGCTGTGTCCATGCTGTGGAGCACGCTCAAAGACGCGCAAGTCCGCGGGCGAGCTGGGCACCTGAG
>Ga0172373_10007790_pt1 | contig 13770 bp, 8 predicted proteins | sample Lak10m_2_FD_114546 | JGI IMG/M metagenome (GOLD analysis project Ga0172373, IMG submission 114546) | Freshwater microbial communities from Kabuno Bay, South-Kivu, Congo - kab_092012_10m | ecosystem: Environmental > Aquatic > Freshwater > Lake | place: Democratic Republic of the Congo: South-Kivu... | reverse complement strand
CTAATTTGCCGATATTTGAAAAGTCTAAAAGCCGTAAAATTTGCCCATCAACTACAAGAAGCGATTTGTCCAAAGAAAAAGATGAAGAAACCTTATTCCCCCAAATTTCCTCAAAAGCCCCTAGTTTTGAGCCGTCAACGACCTTCCAAATTCGCATCAAGCCATCGCCATCTTGGGCAGCTAATAGTTCCCCGTCGAAAGAAAAAGCAGGGGTATCACTATGCCCTTCCCCTAATACTTGCGGTGAGGCGCTATCTGAAACCCGCCATAACTTCAAATACTGCGGCGAATAAGCTCCTCTGGCTGCAAAAAAACGCCCGTCGGGAGATATGGAAGAATATCTGATTTGTTCATCAACGTCATTCAAAGTGTACATCAAAGTTCCTGTAGTCAAGTTCAGGACCTTTATTGTCTTCCCTACATGGACATAAGCCATTAAATTGTCGCTGTCGTCGAACCTCATGTTAAGTATCCACGAGGTGCGAATGCCCATTATTTCTTCATCCCCGTCAATTTCCCAAATCAAAGTGCCGTTATCAGTTTGCCATACAAACGTATTGCCACTCCATTTATGCGCAGCAAGGAGCTTGCCATCTTGGGAAAATGCTATATTGTCAAAGTGGTCTCCAAGATCATCTTCTTCTATTCTCAATGCAACCGATATATTACCGTCAGAAATACGATGCAAGTTAATGGTTCTATTTCCTCCATATCCGTTTACAGAAGCTAATATTTGACCATCGGGCGATAAAACTATTTGACCAATTTCATCGAAGCCTGGGATTTCACCGCGATATGAGCCATTGTTGGTATTCCAAAACTTTATGGTTCCGCCGCTAACGCTTGTTAGAATTGACTCGTCAGGAGAATAGGATACGGGGCGCTTGCCAGAAGTCCCTAAACCTACAATAGTTTTTCCGTCCGCAAGACTAAAGATTTGACTCTCAATTAGCACTTTCGACCCGTCAGATGAAAAAGAAAGAGAGCCTGTTCCAAAGTACATATCGAGTGATTGAAGAAGGTGCCCGCTGCTGATTTCCCAAATTTGAATCACTTCATCTACATAGGATGCCAAAAGCGTCCCATCGGGAGAAAGGGCAATATTATGCACCCCGCTATCGGAACTGTTTATTTTCTTTGTAACTCTCCCGCTGTCAATGTCCCAAAAATTAACTTCTTTATGGTCGCTTTCTGCATAAACAAGGGTTTTTCCGTCATGCGAAAACGCCATTGAAATTCCAGGATTTTTCTCGGAGTAAGCGTTGATAACCTGAAGAGTTTTGCCGCTTGCTATGTCGAAGATATAGATCAAGCCGCCGTCCAAGCCTGTGTACTCAACTGCCAACAATTTATTGCTGGGTGAATAAGAAATTGACCGCGGCGACCAATCCTGTCCTTTGAGAGTATGAGCAAGAGAGCCATCTGAAACGTTGTGAACAAATATTTCTTTTGTATCCTGTTGAATGAATATAACTTGTTGATTATCTCCGGTAAATACAACCTGGGAAACGCTGTTGGGGGTTTCTATGAACAGTGTTTCTTCCAAACTGTTTGCATCATATATATAGATGCCAATGCTTGACGCGATGGCTAATAATTTTCCATCTGGCGAATATGCAAAATTATTGACTTCCCCTTTACCCCACCTGGCTAATTCCTCGACATGCCCAACATTTTCCGCAGTGATTGTTTCTATTGGCATGGGAACAGGAGTCCCCATGCCTACTGGCAGATCGGGCAACGCGTGGGCGATTGACGTGCTGGTCTGTGATTCTTGAATACGCTCAATGGCTGGTGTTGCGGAGTTCGTTTCATCCTGTAATGGATTTTTGAATAACGTCAACCCAATCAAAACAAGCACGATGATCCCCGCCAAACTTAACAATAATGTGCGAATCGTGGCGGGTTGCCGCTTCAACCTATTCTGCTGTAAGGACAAAGTTGATGTTTCTCGTTTGGCTTCAGTTGTTTTTTTTGCTGCCTGTATAGGCTTCTTAATTACAGCAGGATGTTTTCCAGAATCGAGCAATTTCTCCAACGCCTTTTGCAACTCATCCATACTTTGGTAGCGGTCTTCTGGTTTTTTCGCCAGCATCTTTAGCAAAATCTTCTCCACCCCATCGGGCAAATCAGCCACATAAATATTGGGGGCAGGCAGCGGGTCACTGGCGTGTTTGAACAATACCGCCAGCGGCGTATCTGCCGTGAAAGGCTTGCGTCCCGTTACCATTTCATATAGCACAATCCCCAAAGCGTAAATATCCGCGCGATGGTCAACGAATTTCGCGGTTGCTTGTTCGGGAGCCATGTATTCGGGCGTACCCATTGCCATGTTTGTCCCGGTGAGGTCTTGCGTCTCTTCGAGGTCGAGGATTTTTGCAATACCGAAGTCGGTCAACATCGGCTGTCCGCGCTGGGTGAGCAGGATGTTCGAGGGCTTCACATCGCGGTGGATCATGTTCTGAGTGTGGGCGTAATCCAATGCTTCTGCAATTGGCAATATGAGTTGTATAGCTTTCTCCCACTGCATGGGCTTACCCATCTTTTTCTTCAAGGTCCCGCCGGGCAGGTATTCCATTACCAGAAAGGGCGAGCCTTCATGTTCCCCGTAATCAAGTACTTTCATAATGTTCGGGTGCGAAAGCCGTGCCAGCGCCTTCGCTTCCCGTTCGAAGCGTTTCAGGATGCGGTCAATATGGTCGGCGGGGAAGGCTCCCTTGCGGATGACCTTGATGGCAACGTCGCGGTCGAGGCGCGAGTCGTTTGCGCGGTACACGACCGCCATGCCCCCTTCACCGAGTTCTTCAAGAATTTCATATCGCCCGAAGGATTTCCCGATCAGACTTCCCATGTCCATTCTCCTGGTTTGCCGCGCGCTTCACATTTGACCTATTTTACCGCTCTATCAGGTGATGTCCTGCCTTTTCAGGGCGATCAACGTTCCTGTAATAAATACAATGGTAAGCATCCCCAGCATGAACCAGTTCCCTATCAGGTTGGGAACGCTGCTTTTGTAATTCAAGGTAAAGCCATACTCAGTTTGGATCTCGACCGGGTCGGGATCATCGATCGTGACGGTTTGCGTGACCATCTCATTTACCGTCACCAGTTCATTCTCCACCACCAAGGGCATCGCAACCGGGTTGCGACAGCCAGGAATTTGCTTCATCTCGGTGGTAATCGTGACGGGTTTCCAATCCGGGTCGGGCTTCTCCACTTCCACAGAAACCTCCTGCGTGATCGGGTCCGGCTGGAAGCGGGTCAGGGACAACGTATCCAACCCTTCGAGGTCCGCGGTCGAACCGAGGGCTTGCATCGTCCAGCGTGTTAACGTGATGGATGAGAGGCTTTTTGCCGCGCCCGGCAGTTCGAAGATCACTCCGGCGAAAGTGATCTGCAAGAACAGGACGCCCAGAATGATGTACGTGACCGTATTTTGGTTGGGCGAGACCGCGGAGATGAACAACCCCATGCTGATAGCGGTCAGCACCGCGAGGAAGATCGTCAGGTACATTTCAAACACGACCGGCAGGAAGACCCCCGAATCTGGAAATTTCACTTTCGAGCCGATCACCAGCAGGAAAAGGAAACATTGAATGGCAGCAAAAATCGCCAACGGCACGACCTTGGAGGCAAGGTAGGGGATCAATTTTACGAAGACCATCCGCTCGCGCATGTAGATCGTTCGTTCTTTGACGATCTCGTACGCTGACGAGAACAGTCCCAGCATGACCGCGGTCAATGCCATGATGAACAAAAGTTTTTGCGCGTTGCCCACCACAAAGTAACTGGCGCTACTTTCGCCCGACGCCATTTCGGAAGCCAGTTGTTGGCTGATCTCTGAGGGTGAGATGCCAGTGAGCCAACTCGAATCCGCGATGCCGAGGATGAGAAACGCCAATAAAGGCATCACCGCCAGAAGAATGATCAGCAGCGTCCGGTCGCGGAAGATCAAGGAAAAATATCGCCGGGTCAGGAGCAGGAACTGGTAGAAGAATGCAATAATGGAAAACTGCTGTCCAGACCGTTTTCCCTGTGAGGCGCTCTTGCCGCCGGTACCTGATTGAAAACGATCCTGCACCTGTTTGAAAAATGGAGATGTCCGGTATTTGCTTTCCCAGTCCTCTGCGTTTTCACGCGCCTTCTTCGGTTCGGGATCGCTGATTTTATTATATATTTCAGCAAAGTCATCGGATCCTACATGGAAAAAATCACATGCCTTTTTGGGAGATCCGAAATACACCATGCGCCCTTGGGAAAGAAAAGCGACCTGATGACATTCGGTGATATTCGCCGTGGCATGGGTGACCAGAATAATGGTCTTGCCGCTGTCCGCGAGCTTCCGCAGGATGACCATCACTTTTTTCTCCAAACCCGGGTCAAGCCCGGAGGTCGGCTCATCCAAAAAGAACAATGGCGGGTCGGCGAGCAATTCCACAGCAATGCTGGCACGTTTTCTTTGTCCACCGCTCAAACTCGAAATGACTTGATCTCGCTGCGCAGTCAGTTCCACTTTATTGAGCGCATCGTCAATGCGGGATCGAATTTCTGCCTCGGTCGTATCCGGCGGCAGCCGCAAACGGGCGGAATACTCCAGCGCTTCCTGCACTTTCAGATCCGAATGCAAAATATCGTCCTGAGGTACATACCCGATCATGGTGCGGTAGGCATCGTAATTTTCATACAGGTTGTCGCCCTCTATAAGCACTTTGCCGTCTTTCCCTGTTTCGCCTTTTTTACCATCCGGTAGCAATAACCCATTTAAAGTTTTCATCAGAGTGGACTTACCTGCTCCACTGCCTCCAACAAAAGCGATAAATTCTTTGGGGAAGCAAGAAATATTTACATCATTAAGTAGAGTCTTTTGTTGCCATCTTCTGAAAATCTTTCCAAAAATGTTTCCACGAACTCTAATGCCAAGAATTTCCTCCCGTTCAACCTTTTCCCAAACAATTTTTGTTAGATTTTTTCCGTCTACTCTTAATCCAAGAGTTGCAGCATATTGTTTTAGTTTTCCCAGTCCTTCATATTCCAACCGGAATGGCCCAATCTGAATAACATCTCCAGCCTTCAATCTCTCTGCACGGTGAATTCGTTTCCCATTCAGGAATGTCCCATTCTTGCTTCCAAGGTCAGTGAGTGTCCACTCAGGCGTCTCTGGTTGGATGGAGGCGTGTTCACGCGAGATGACGGGGGATTTGAGTTGAATATCCGCTTCTTTTCCGCGGCCAATAACCTGTCTCTTTTGCCCGGATGGTGTAACTCCGCGAAGGTGGACATACCCTGTTGTCGAGGTTGTTTTTTCGATGATTGTTTCCCTACCCACTAGGCGTGGAGTAGGGATTTCTTTTTCGATTGAACTATGGAAGGTGATGAAAACCGATTTGTTCTTTTCTCTGCCAAGTTGAAGCTTCATCCCATCCTGAAGTCTGATCTCCCGGATCAGCCTTCCCTCTAGGTGTGTGCCATTCGTGCTGTCGAGGTCTGTATACCACCAGCCATCAAAACGCCGCTCGAGGCGGGCGTGTTTGCCCGAGACGTATTGGGACGGGATGGCAATATCGTTATCTGGCAGTCTGCCCAGGATAAGCGTCTCGCGTGTCAGTTCTACTTTCCGAGATTTGCCGTCGGGCAGTTGGATCACTAATTCGGATTTCATGGCTATACTCCCGCTTGCAGTTCGATCTGTGTTTTACCGCTGCTTCTTTCCAGTTGGTTTCCAGTATATAATGGGTCAAGGCGCTATGTCAACAGGTTGAGCGTCTCAACGATGATAACCGCACTTGGGAGGCATCCATGTCCGTTTTTGCAAAAAAATCGTCCGGCTTGATCCTGTTGTTGGTCGCAGGTATTTTGGTGTCCCAATTCCAACCCGCTTCGGCGCAATCCAGCGTTGATGCGGTCATCCATTACGTGGAAGGGACGCCCTCCGAAACGGACATCTCCTACAATGTAAAAGCATACGTCTCGGTAGTGGATGGCGCCGGGAGTCCGGTCAACGGGCTGACCGCGGGGGACTTCACTCTAGTCGAGGATTCGCAACAAGTCGAGATCGGGGGTGTATCAACGGCGGACGAGCCGATCAGCCTTGTCCTGTTGATTGATACGAGTGGCAGTATGTCGGGGTCTGGCATCACCGCTGCCAAATCAGCCGCTGCCAGTTTTGTTACCAGTCTCGGGGCGGAAGATCGCGTGGCGGTGGTCACGTTCAACGATACCATTGCCACGGTAGTAGATTTCACCACCGATCATCAATCTACGCGTGACCGCATTTCTTTGATTGATGCGACTCGTGGCGCGGGGACATGTCTCTACGACGCGGCATACCAGGCTATTCAGATGACTGCCACGGTTCCTTCGGGACGCCGAGCAGTGGTGCTGTTTACTGACGGTGTGGACGAAACTGCGAGCGGCGGTCCGTGCAGTGCCAACACCGCCGACGATGTGATCGAACTTGCCACCGAAGGCGGGACTCGGACGCCCGTGTACACAATGGGTATGGGGAGTAAGGTTGACCAGAATTCTTTGAAACGAATGGCGACCAACACAGGCGGACGTTTCTTCTACTCGCCTGACTCCAATAGCCTGGACACGATTTTCCGCGAACTGTCCGACTCCCTGCGTTCGCAATATCTGATCGAGTATTCATCGCGAGCGGGACCCGGCTCTCATACGCTGGCAGTCACTGTGAAATCCCTGGGCGCGCAGGATACCGACACGCGCAGTTTCCTGTTGCCGAATTTCCCGTTACGATTATCTTTTGCAGAGCCTGCCGAGGGTGGGGACGTAACCGGTCTTGCGACCGTTCGCGCCGAAACATTCGGGCAGGGAGAGACAATCGAATCCGTCGTTTTCCAGATCAACGGGGCGACGGTTGCCACGGTCACCTCCACCCCTTACGAAGCGCAGATCGATTTTAGTTCCTATCCTGCGGGAGTACTGACAATCGAAGCAATTGCGCAGGGTGCTGGAGGGATCGAACTGGCGCGCGCCTCCCGGTCTGTAGAGGTCATTCCCGGCGAAGCAGTGGTGGTTGAAAATGATCCCCTGAAATTCGTCACTGATAATCTTGTCTTCATCCTTGGCGGTCTGCTCCTGCTCGGCGTTGCCATAGTTTTTGGCGTTGTGATGTTTGTGCGCAAACAAAATGAAAATAGACGCGAGCGGGAATGGAAGGAAAAGGTCGAAGGTGTCGGCGAACTCACAGCAGAGGAATCATTTGGCGGTTCAGACCGGACTGTGGATTCGTGGGAGATGCCTTCGGATGCCTATGGGCGTTTGACCGTCCTTGCCAGCGACGATGAGAGTATGGTCAATCAACATTTCGATATCATCAGCGAGCGCACCACTCTTGGAAGAAAGGCTGATAATGATATTGTGTTTCTAAAAGACAGCCCCGTATCGCGTCATCACGCAATGATTGAAGTAAGGAATGGCGGATTGTTTCTAATGGAGATGACGGAGCAGGATGAGAAAGTGGGGGAGAAGCCTCCTACTTATGGTACCTTCGTTAATGAAAATAAAATTGGCAGGGAAGGGGTTACCCTGCAAAATGGTGATGAAATTCGCCTTGGGAAACGTGTGCGGCTGAGATTTGAGGCTGGAGAAAAGATTCGGCTCGGTGATGATGTGACCATGGATTCGTTTACCGACGACACGATGGACACCCAAATGCAATGATTTTTTTGAGGAAAGGCGTTTCAATTATTTTGTGAATAACCTTTTTACCTTACAAGATTACAAATGAAATCATCCGTTCAATTTGGTGAGCTTCTTTTTGGGAAGACCTGCGTAACGGGACGCAAGCGCAAGGTCAACCAGGATTTTGCGGATATTCTACTTCCCGCCGATGGTAATCAGCTGCCTCCATTGATGATCTTGGCAGACGGAATGGGCGGGCATCAGGGCGGGGAGACCGCCAGCCGACTTGTGATCGAAGCGTTTGCGGATGTGTATCGCCAATCAGATGAAGGAATTGACCTCGAAAAGATATTAATTCGATGTGTCAATGAAGCGCACAGGCGGGTGAAAGAGAAAGCGAATCAAGATGACAAGTTAAAGGGAATGGGGAGTACTGTGGTTGCTGCCTTTGTTGGAACGAATAAAGTACACATCGTCAACGTGGGCGACAGCCGCGCCTATCTTCTTCGGAAAGAGAAGGCTATCCAGATCAGCCGCGATCAAACCGTTGTGGCAGACGAGATGCGCGCGGGAAGACTGACTTCCGAACAGGCGTTCAATCACCCGAAGAAGAACGTGCTTTCGATGGCGATCAACGCCAAACGTCCCAGCGTGACGCCGATCCTGAGTTCTGTTGAATTCTCGCCAAATGATATTTTTTTGCTCTGCTCGGATGGTTTATGGGGTATGATGCCGCCGCAAATGCTCGAAACCATGCTTTGGGCGGCGGGCAACGAGTTCGAACCGCAGGAAGCTGCCGAAAAACTTGCCGCGTTCGCCAACCAGCGCGGGGGTAGGGATAACATCTCCATCCTCATCGCGCGCCGAAGGGACAGACAGGCAGTGAAGACCCTGGCAGACGATGTAACGAATGAAGGCACGTAGGAGGTTCCAAAATGATCATCCACATGGAGACCGAAGACGTATTGCTGGTTGCGCGGAAACTGGAACAAATTTCGAACGATATACAACAAACGATATCCGCCCTGGGAAGCTCCGTCCGTAATTTGAATTGGGAGGGCGGCACGAGGGACGAATTTGTTTCCTCCTTCCAATCCCTAGAAAGGGAAATCATGAGCCAGGCGGAGGAAGCCGCAGTTCTCAGTTTGAGAGTGAGCAGGGAAGTGGATGAATGGCTGACGGCTGACGGCGGCTATCGTGCCCAGACGATGCAGAGCATCACAGCGATTTCTTTACCCGCCTCATTGATCATGACATCGGAAGAGAAGGCAGATTACAAATGGTACAAGATACCAAAAGCCGTCCTCAAGTTTTCAAAACTTGCGATCACGAACAAGAAGATCGCTGAGAAGGTTCCCTTGCTTGGGCTGTTTTTGGGCGTGGGGGAGGATGTTTATGAAGGGGACAACTTCCTTCATGCAACGACAAGTGAAAGCCTGGAAACCTTGATCAACCTTACCCCGGTCGGCCTTTACGGTTTTGTCCTTGCAGGCGGACAGTTGATCTCCGCCGGTTTTGAAGTCGCTGGTTATCATGATCAGGCGGCGCGCATACAGCAAACTGTTGGAAAAGCGGATATTGTAGATCACCTATCAGACGCGGTTGCTGATTTTTATATCCACCACCCAACATTTCTGCTTAAAGGGAACGACCCGGTGGGGATGGTACTTTCCCCGGAAGTTCAGGAATTCGCATTCGGCTTCTGGTCCCAGGAACTTCATACCTGGGGTTTGCACGACCAGGCGGAATGGGTGCAGAATACTGGGAACATTGTTGTGGATAAAATGGAAGAGTGGCAACCGGTAAATGTTTTCAACAACTATTTTGGATTCAACTGAGCTTGTGTGTGGTTGATGTTCTTTAATGTCAACCATACGGCGGGTTTCACTTATATAAAACCGGAACAGGAAGTAACCATGACCGCACAAAACATCAGTTTCGCCGTTAGCACAGAGGAATTGCTTGTTATCTTGGGCTATCTCAAAGTAGATTCCATGCCCGGCTTGGATGGGAGCCATTTGCAGGGGTTGGATGAGGGGCAAATGGAGTTCGCGTTGGGGATTGCCGAGCGCGCGTTGTATGCGCGGGGTTTCATTATTCCAGACCCACAAAAAAAACCGGTTCTTGCGCCGACTGTCTTTTCGATGGTGGGGGCTTGTGTCATGCCGGAGGTTACCATTGTCCTGTCTTGCAATCGCCCGAAGCAAAGGCAGGAGGAGTATTACTATCACATTTCGCGCGGAATGGCGGTTATGCATTATTCGCTCAACGAAGGCATCCAACAGTTTGTGGCTGTTTCGGAACGCGCGACGATTGCCCAATCCATTCTTTCGACGTTGAAGTTGAGGGAAAAATCTGCACTCAAATGTCCGCCCATCCAGATAAAAGCATCCCTGTTCGGAGAAATGCGCAAAGCCTTGAATGAAGACCGCTTCCCTGATGCGTCACGACTGTTGACCGAATCCGGCGTAAATTCCGCCAGTGCGCAAGCCATGTTGGAAACCCAGCAACATCCGGTTGCCAATACAACGATCGGATATCTTAAGGGCAGGGAAGGGGAAGTTACAGCCAGCGGATTTACCGTCATCGAGGGCGATAACGGCTTGTGGATCGCGACTTCGCTCGAAAACAAGCTCGGGTTGGACGCCGATCTTCTCATTTCACCCGCTTCCGGAGGGGAAGTCATTGAACGGGTTAAGATGCTCGTAAAATAACGGTCGCACGCCTTGCCCGCCTCCAAGGGACTTTCATCCCAAGGAGACGTTTTGGTATTCGCCCTCCGTATCCCCGACATAATGAGTGACTCTTTCTGGAATATGAAAAAATCGTATCATCATATCTAGGGCTCAGGAGAAGGTTCTATCCCGTTCAATTCAGGGAAATGGAATTCTAGTTGCATATCAACGGATCTGGATGTAAATCCACAAGCGTTGCACGTTTGCAATGGCATGTCCAGTCAATTCCTTCCATGCCGCAGGGAGTTCAAGATCAAAGAACATTCCACTGTTCAGCGCGGAACACTCAAGGGCGGTTGCGTTTCGTGGAAGGGAGAGTATGGGGTTCCGGTCGGAATACTGGGATAACCGATTATGGTTTGTCTGTTTTAGAGTGCGGATCTCTTTTGGAGCAAGCGTAGTAATAACAACAGACCTACCGTCACCCCCGGAGGCGCAGATCAAAACGGGTGGAGTCTCAAAAGACTCGACCACCTGTAGATTCAAATTGGAACCACAGGCATTCCCCACGACTTTATTGAGCCATCCAAGTGGATCGTCCATACGCGCCTCGCGGGCAAGTCTTTCGCGTTTCACACGCAAATCCTGCATTGCCCAAAGTGTCACTTGTTCACGTAAACCATCAATCGCCCTTCTTTGTTTTTCATTCCCCATGCTGATCAATGCCCCGAAGAAGATCACGGCAGATGCCACAACTATTGCAAGAAGTATTTCCATGTTTGGATATCCTTTTCTGTTCTTTATTATTTGTTTTTAAACGAATCGTCTTTTGCCTGAGTAGACATAACCTTGAACGTCTCACCCAGTCGTTTTAATGCCTTGGGACGGGGATCGACCACACTAGCCGACGCAATCACCATGAATAGACCCAGCAAGCCAATAATCTGCCAAAGCGGTAGGGAGGATCGAGCAGGCTTAGGTGTTTCCTCTGGTGCAGAAGTGATCAATACCAAAGTCGATGTCGGCAGTATTTGTGTCGCCACAGGCGTTATCGAAGGCATCAAAGTGCTGGTTGCTGTTGGAGATGGAGTCAGAGTGGCAGTTGAGGTCGCGGTTTCCGGGATCACAATCCTACCTGCATCCTGTCCACATAATCCATTCACATCACATGCCACTGCCAGAACTGGGTATTCCCCAACTGGCGCCAATGTTCCATCCCCAAAGCGCCGATCCCATTTCACGATATAGGAATTCTTGCCGGGATCAAAGTCCAACACCAACTCCTTCCAACGCTTTTGCGGATCACGGATGGTCACCTGAATGCTGGTAATTGGAAAGTGATTGGACGACACCTTCAATGTTCCAGTTTCCCAAACCCACCAGCGTTCGGTGATGGACACAGCCGGAGGTGCATTATCCACGGTCAACTTAACCGAAACAACATCGCCAACATTGCCGGCGCGATCCCTACCACGCATCTGGATGATGTACTCGCCATTGGGGGCTTCACCAGAATGCCAGATGTAAGACCAGCCATCTCCTGCACTCATCGAGTCTGCCTGCCAGGTGTTCCCTCCATCGACCGAGACTTCACCTCCATCCGGACCGGACATGCCATCCATCAAACTTCCAGCGAAGCGTACATCACCTTGCACAACCTCTCCGTTGGAATGGGATGTGATTTGAGCGACCGGAGGAACCGTATCTATACGGATTACTCTGGATGCTGTCACTTCATTTCCAGCCACATCTCTGGTGTGGATCAACGCAGCATGTGACCCATCCGTGAAGTGAATTGGTGGAGTGACCCAACTTGTGCCACCATCGGTGCTAATTAGGAGGGAAGCAAGCCCTGAGATCGCATCGGTCGCGGTGGCAGACAGATCCACGTCTGATACATACCAGCCATTCCTGCCATCGACAGGCGGAAGTATGATTGCAAGATCAGGCGGAGTACCGTCCCGTTGCCAGGTGGATGAGCCACTGGCAGTCCGCCCGCTGGTGGAGGTGACGGTGTAATCCACAGTCCCTGTGCCTTCCGGTAAAGGCAGTTCGCACGAACTTCCACAGGTAAACGGTTCACCGTTCAAATCACCGGTAATCGTCACATCGAATCCCTGTGGATCACTGGCTGTGAGTTTCAATGTTTCATTCCCTCGGCACCAACCAGCATCGCCCCACAGATCACAAACCACGACTCCTATAATTTGCGGTGGCAGTGGAGTGGGTGTGGGAGATGGGGTATTGGTGAACGTTGCCGTGGGTGTAAAGGTCATGGTCGGCGTGAAAGTCAATGTCGGCGTCAGACTGGGTGTAAAGGTTGCCGTCGGTGTACGTGTGATCGTCGGTGTAAAGGTCGGTGTTCGGGATGCTGTGGGTGTCGCCGTGTTGGGCGGTCCGCTGTATTCCACATCGATGGAGCGAAAATCCACAAATCCACCGGAAGCCGACAGGGACCAGGAACGACAACCGGAAGGAACCGCCAGGATCATGCTGACATATCCGGGCAGACTGGTATTGTTGTACAGATACCAGGACATCGAGGCAGAACAGGCCTGCAAGGTGGCAGTACCGACGCCGCCTTCACGGGTAAATTCCACCATCACCTCAAAGTAACTGACATTTCGGTCAAAGGAACCACTGGCAGTTCCACCGTTTCCCAGTCGTGTCACCCATTCAGAACATCCCGAACCACAATAAGCGCCACCTTCCTCGGGCGGCAGGGAGGAACCATCCCGATGGGTGATGTACACATATTGAGCCGGTCCACTCCAGTCGATATATCCCGAGTCATGAGCCTGATCATAGGTGCGTCCCTCCGGCAGGGCATAGGCCGCCAGAGGGGCTGCATGCGTGGAAGCGGATGTCCACGATAAAAGAATGGCAATGATCGGGAAAATCCAGATCAAATGAGAACGCTGCATAACACTCCTAATATTCCTGGAAATCCCGGACACCGAGATGAAACAGGAAGAACAATAGAACCACCAGCCCTGCCAACACCAGACAGATAATCATGAAGACCTGGAGTGGGATCACATCCCCCAACAGATAGCCGACGAAGATGCCGACACCCAAACCCGCGAAGAAATGCATCATTTATGTCTTCACTTCCGATCTCACGATCATCTTCCATCGAGATGGATCAAGATCACGCCACCAGCGGATTTCGCCAGAGATGGTTTGGTATTCCCACAGCAAGCCCTGCGCCGGCAGGGCTTGCAGCCAGGTCTTCAGTGCCGACAGGAAGCGTTCCTGCATGTCAACATCTCCAGAACCTGGTTCAAACTTTCCAAGGGAACCCTTCATTTCGCTGCTATGATCCATCAGCCAATTCAGGAACAGTCGTAGACGGCGTTCCTCCAATTGGAATGCTTGCCTGGAAAGATCGGAAACCATTTGGTCGATCAAACCATTTAACTCACTCATCGATTCCATCCATTGTCTCGCCGGG
>Ga0172373_10007787_pt1 | contig 13777 bp, 15 predicted proteins | sample Lak10m_2_FD_114546 | JGI IMG/M metagenome (GOLD analysis project Ga0172373, IMG submission 114546) | Freshwater microbial communities from Kabuno Bay, South-Kivu, Congo - kab_092012_10m | ecosystem: Environmental > Aquatic > Freshwater > Lake | place: Democratic Republic of the Congo... | reverse complement strand
CCTGTCTTGACAATCGGAGTTCTTGGAAAAACTTTACTAAACATGGATTTTACTTGATCAGTGTAAGGCCTTGGGCCACCGATGATTATACGATTTTGATTCTTAAAATCTTCAACAGCGTTTGCTTCTGTTAAAAATTCAGGTGAGAATACGATGTTAATATGATCAAAATCTTGATTAAGCTTTTCGCAAGTTCCTGGTGGAACTGTTGATTTGATCACAACGACGGGAGATCTATTTAATTCTGAAGCGAATTGATTCACTCTCTCTAACGACGATCTTACGATAGAAAGATCACACTCTCCTGACTTTTTCATAGGCGTTGGTAGACACTGAAATATTATGTCACATTTTGTGACAATTTCTCTCAGATCTAAGAACATCTCTGTTGGACAAAGATCAGTGACAAGATCAAAGACGTGAGTTTCATAGTAGTTTTTAAGACCTTCTCTGACAGCTGTTCCAACAAATCCTTGTCCAATAATTCCTATTACTAAATTCATCTTATTAAGCTCTTTAGATCGCTTTCGAACATTTCAATGGCTAGACTTTTCATGTCATATTTTGGTTCCCACTTTAAAATATTTTTTGCTTTCGAAGCATTTCCAAGTAAAACAGGAACTTCATGTGGTCTAAAGAGTCTTTTATCTATATCGACAAATTTATCAATATCTAGTTCTGCATGATTAAAAACTACTTCTAAAAATTCTCTTACAGAGTGAGTTTTTCCAGTCGCTATTACGTAATCATCAGGATTTTCTTGTTGCATCATGAGCCACATGGCTTCAACATAGTCTTTTGCGTGTCCCCAGTCTCTCTTCGCGTCTAAATTGCCTAAAAAAAGCTTATCTTGAAGTCCTAATTTAATTTTTGAAGCTGCAATAGTAATTTTTCTTGTGACGAAAGTTTCTCCTCTTCTAGGACTTTCGTGATTAAACAATATTCCGCTGCAACAAAACATTCCATAGCCTTCTCTGTAATTTTTCATTAGATTATGAGAGAATACTTTTGAACAAGCGTAAGGTGAAGCTGGTATTAAACTAGTATTTTCATCTTGAGGATAGTTAGGATTAACACCATACATCTCTGAAGATGATGCTTGATAAAATTTAGATCTCGGGCATAGAAGTCTTACAGCTTCTAAAAGTCTTAAAGTTCCCATTGCAACAATGTCAGCTGTTTCAACAGGACAATCAAAGCTTACTCTTACATGACTTTGCGCAGCTAAATTGTATATTTCTTCTGGACGATATTTGTTTAAAATATCATACATCCATCCAGAATCTTGCATAGATCCATAGTATAACTTAAAATTTGGATTATTTATTAAATGATCGATCCTATCAGTATTTATTAGACTAGTTCTTCTCTTGATACCTATTACTTCGTATCCTTTGTCGAGTAGAAGTTCAGCAAGATAAGATCCATCTTGACCGGTCACACCAGTTATAAGTGCTCTTTTCATCTAATACCTCTTACATTAGGATAGTTTTCTAGAAACCATTTACAAGTTTTTTCTAATCCTTCCTTGAGCGGTGTATAGTTGTATTCACCTATTGTTAGAAATAGTTTTTGATTTGAACTAGGTTTTCTAAACTGGCCTTCTGGTTTTTCAATATCCCAAACTATTTCTTTGTCATAATCTAAAATTTGACACAGCATATTTACAACTTCTCTAATGCTCACTTCATTAGTATTTCCAATGTTAATTGGAGTCTGAACGTGTGGGGTTTCTAATAGTTTGATCAGTATGTCAGAAATATCTTCAGAATATGTAAATTCTCTCAAGGGTTTTCCAGATCCCCAAAAGACAGGAGTTGTTTTATTCATTTTTGACTCCCAAATTTTTCTAATTAAAGAAGGAATAACATGACCTCCTTCTAGATCAAAATTATCATTAGGACCATATAAATTATTTGGAACTGCACAAGAGTAATCTAACCCATATTGATTTCTTATTGCTTTAGTTTGAATATCAAGCATTCTCTTTGCATAAGCATAACCAAAATTACTCTCGTGAGGTGGCCCATCATGGATTCTACTTTCTAAAAGAGGATACTCAGTCTTGTCAGGATAAATACATGTCGAAAGAAGAGATAGGACTTTTTTAATCTTGAGGTTCTTACACACATCAAGTACATTGGTATTTATTCTTATATTTTGAGAATAAAAATCAGAAACAAAGTCTGTATTACCTTTGACACCTCCTACCTTTGCAGCAAGATGAATTACAGCGTCTGGTTTATAAAGACTTAAAACGTCATGACACTGTTCAAAATCAAGAAGATCAGCTTGATCTCTTCCGATCAATATCAATTCATGATCAGTTTTAATATTTTTAAAACTTGATCCTAACATTCCTAAGCCACCTGTCACTAATATTTTCAAAAGACTCTCCCTTTTAGATCATTTCTAAGAACTTAGTTAGTTTTTGATTTTGTATTTCAAAATCAAAATTTTCATCTATAAATTTAGAAAAATTATTACTTATTTCTTGTCTAAGTGAAGAAGAAGATAATAGTCTGTCAAGAGACCAAAGCCACCCTTGCGTGTTATGAGCAACTAGACCTCTATTCTCACTTAGAACGCTTATGGCAGACGGATAAAAATCAGCAACACACGGTATTCCTAATTTTCCAAAAACAATAATTCTTCCTGGATTAGAAGGCATCTTGAATCTTAAAGAAAAATCATCTTCTGAGTAATTGAAAGAGTTTTTTGTTTCATTGTTCTTCTTATCAAAGTCATTATGAACTAAATTGTTAGGAACTATACCCACATCACAAGAAGATAGTTCTTTAAGATAATTTTCAGAACTCCAAGGAACATGACGAATTTTAACATTCTTAGGCACCCATTTTTCAGATCCGTTTGGCGAGCTTCCTGAATACATGACTAAGAGTTCTAAATTGTACTTACTGGATAATTTTTCTAATGCAGGTGTCACATTTTGTGACATGCATTCTAAGTGTATTTGATTTCCGTGATAGCCAATAACTAATTTCTCTTTCTCAATATGTTTTTTTGTGATACTGTTAAAATTTGGATATTCTACATATCTTAAAATTGGTTTTTCAGCAATTCTCCAGTAATCTTCCATTTCAATGCTATCACATATTAAAAAGTCTGACTGTTGCGCACTTGAAAGAACTTTAAAATTTCGAGGATCTATTAAACCAATCTTAATTTTAGGAAAAATATTTTTTATCTGTGGTATTATGTGATGATCATAGGTCATGACAAGACACACGTCAAACAGACCTATATCCACGTCTTGTTTGTAAAATGTAATATTTTCAATTGATTTTAGAGCATTCCAATAAAACATTGAAGCAGCAGCGTCTGGCGATGCTGTTATGAATAGTATTTTCAACTTAAGACACCCTTATTTTAATAGATTATAGACACAAGAATACAAATTTTCAACTTTAGGATAAAAGTACTCAACTTTTATTTCGCCAAAAAGATCTTCTTCTAAATAATCTTTTCCAGAAGGACCACTTAAATAAGTTTTAGCTCCTATTTCTCTACAGATATTAGATAAAAGTTCAGATCCACTTCCTTTTGCATTGATCTCAGAAGAAAAAATAATTTTTGTGTTTATAGACATTCTGCTCATTGCCCATTCAATACTTTTCATGTTTATGTCAATGAGATTTTCATTTTCATAGACGCTAGTAAAATCTTGTCTAAAGTTATGTTCTAATTTCTTAATTACTTTAGTTTTCCAACGATCAATCTTATCGTCTACAGGAACTACGTCTTTAATAAGTTTAGATGTGCTATCTTTAGGAACAGCAAATCCAAACCATTCTTCTTGACCTTGATTGTTTATAAATCTATTTCTATTCTGAAAATTATTTTTCTTAAACTTGACATTGTCTAGCATTACAAAAATATCTGACTCTTCCATCTTTTGAAAGAAACCCATATAAGGAAAGTGTTCAGGCTGATGTATTGCAATTTTCATTATGCTACTTCTTTTAAGATTCTAAAGCATTCATAATACTTAAAATCTTGATGAGCGTTATTTTCAATGTAATAAGCTTTTCCAATATTATAATGATCTTCACTCTGAATGTAATATCCTAGCTTTGTATAAGACTGCTCATTTTCAATTGTGTATTTATCAATGAAGCTTTTCTTAATCTGATAGAGACTGTCTTCCATTCCTATCCAAAAATTTGGATTAAAATTTCTTGAGCTAGGAGAGTAGATGGTTATAAACTTACTTGCATACTTGAATATTCCAAGCGCTATCATGTTGCATGCCAAATGATCTGTATGACAATCATTTTCATCATGTGTGACTATGTCAAATCTATTTTTAAAATCAATACATTTATAAAAATCATCTTTGACTTTATCAAAGTTTGTCATCAAAGTTCTTTGATCATAGTTTAAATTTTTATAGTGAATATTGATATTGAGTAATGTTTTTATTTTTTGTAGATTATCTTCCCAAATCTGCTTCTTTAAATCCCAGTTAGTAGGAATGATAATGTTTATGTGTTGATAATCTGTGGCATATTTCCAAAGATAAGAAAGACAAGAGATTTCAAAGTCATCTATGTGTGATATGAAAAAATACAAGTCTTTTTTCATTTTAAAATCTCTTCTATACATTTGTTATAAGAAGAACTAAAAGAATCTTGACTAAAGAGTTCTGCGTGATCTAGACTATTTTTCAAAATTTTCTGATATTCTTGTCTGCTAATTTTTGAAACTCTTTCAATCGTTTTAGAAACATTTTCTATGAGATCACCTTCATCACTCATTAAAAATCCATTTACTTCTTCATCTATTAGGATTCCTGTCCATGGATTGACTACAGGAACTAAACCGGCTTTTATTGATGTAGCAACTGATGTGCAACATGCTTCTGCAGAAGAGTGAAAAATTACATAAGCGCAAGAAGACGCTAGCTCGTTAAATTTTTTCTCACCTGGCTCAATGAATCCATGATATCTAATATTCTTAGAAGAATTGATCAATTCCATATACTGGTCTCTAAAAGACGATTCTAGAGGACCGCAAATGTCTAAGAAAAGATCTTCTTGTTTGAGAAAAGCCTCTACTAAAATATCTACACCTTTACAGATCAATCCATTTCCTGCAAAACACAAAAATCTTTTTGTGCTCCTTGAGTCAATCCAGGAATCAAAAAACTTGACTTTAGGACTAATCGCAGGATAGAAATTAAGAATAGGTCTCTCGTATCCTAAAAGAGATTTATAACTTTCAGAACCTTTTTCTCCTATCGTAAGGATATAATCAGTGTTTTTAATTATTTCATCAAAAAGAGGACCAATAATTTTTTGAACAGTTCTTGACGGAGGAGCATTTCGTCCTGTTCTCTGATTAAACATTTCGTATCTTTTTAAGACTTTTTCATTTGATATGTCAGGTTGTGGTCCCATTGCGATCAAAACTCTCTTTTCAGCACCTGAAAGTTTTGAATATTTCACAAATTGATCTCCAGAATTTCCTACACCTAATCCCAGAAACAAGTCATATTTTTTCTTGGGTATCCAACTTCTATTTTCTCTATCTAAAAGATCTATAGAAAAACCTTTCGAAGAGATTATCTCGCAAGCTCTTATTATCTCCCAGTTATTTGTATGGTGATAATTTTGGATTCCAGAAGTAAAGGGCTCAGTCTTGTAATACATTAAAGCACTTTTAACAGGAGACACATTTTGATGTCTTATGTTTTCTACTAAGCTCATACTTTCTCCAATAAAAATGCAAATTGATATAGATCTTCTTCTTGAGGTCTTTTTTCTAAGAGACTAAATTTTTTGTCATAATTCATCTTCTTGAAGAAAGAAGTGTAAAAAATATCTAAAAATTTTAGATCTAAATTCGAAGCATCTTCAACTTCATAGAAGACATTCCTTCTTTTTTGCCAATCAATGTTTTCATTATAGTTATAAGGTTTTGTTTTTACATTGAAGATTATTAAAACTTTTTCTTTCGAAACAAGAGTGAAGTCTTTCATTATATCAAAATGCTCACTGTACTCTTTGTTGACTCCATAACAAGAAAGGGGATTGTCAAAAATAATAATATCAAATTTTTCACTCTCAGATGCTATCATTTTATGTGAATCACAGATTTTTACGATGGAGTTTTCTGGCAGATTTTTCTTAAGTTCTGATTCAAAAGCTTTGTCAATTTCCCAGGCATGTGTGATTTTAACTAAACTAGCAACATGTTTTGTTTGCCAACTACCGTCTCGAGAAAATGCATCTAGTAAAGTTTTATCAGAAAAATCATAGCCTTTTTCAATAAGACTCAAACATATTTTTTTAATTGCGATATCTTTCATTCTTTGATAAACTCTAAGATGTATCTGTTTTTAGATCCTAAGCCAAGATTTTTGCTAAAAACAAAACCTGGAAAGATATTTTCACAAAATTTAGTTAGTTCTTCTAGACTATTAAAGTTCCACTTAGAAACATTTACCCATGATGAGTTTAGGCCTATCGGCTGTGATCCATTTTCATTGAGTCTAGTCTCTAAAATTATTCTATTACAAGCATCAGAAATTTTCTTTCCATTCTCATATTGATTAATTGTGTGATGAAAAACTGAGAAGAGCATTATCGTGTCAAATTTATTTAATCTATCTACTTTGTCTAAGTCTAGACATTCAAAATGAACTTTTTGATTAAATATATTTGATGTAATTTTAGCAGCAGTGATAATGTGAGGATCAATGTCGAATCCAGTCACATCGCACCCTTTTTCTTCTAGATAGAAAGATAAGAGTCCTTGATTACATCCTACATCTAATACTCTTTCACCTTTTCTAAAAGAAGTTGTTTCTAAGATTTCTTTTCTGTCTCTTATATCTCTGCTGCCTAAAAGAGAAATTACATCGTTTTCAATGCTATGATAAAATCCTGTCGATGAATTTGTTGTTTTTTGTGTCTTGAGAATCGAAACATCTTCAAGTTTTAGAGAATTGTTTCTATGAAGAGAAAGAACGTCCTCGTGTGTAAATCTTCCATTAAAATGTCTTAACCAATTCCCGACACCATACTTTTTAGCATCGTAGTCAGATAAGAAAGTAAAAAAATCTAAATTTTTAAGAGACTTCTGTTCTTCAGTAAGCTTTATTGATTGATCATAGTCTATGAAAAAACATATTTTTCTCTGATTATCAAACCTTATATTGTCAGGCTTCACATCACCCTGAAAGATTCCAAGCGACTTTTGTTCTAAGACTGTCAATAAAACATCCGAAAACGTGTATTCGGGAAAAGAAGGGATATACTCCTGTATGATATAGTTAAAATCTTCTTTGTCGAGAGTGCTTATATCGATTTTGGTAAAACTTTGTAAATTTTTCTTATCGACACTATTAAATGTGTAAGGTGCCGGTGAAGTTTGACAATTTTTATTTTTTAGATACCTGAGAACTTCAAATTCTTCTTGAATGTTTAAATTCTTTCCAGGATGAGACTTTAACTCAATTTTTAAAAAATATTTTTTGTCTTTAGAATGAGAAAAGAGTGTTGTTCTTCTTTCATTAATTTCAAAAGCATTCCAATCAACACTGTATATGTCTAATTTATTTTTATCTGTCTGATACATTAAATTCCTCTTAAAATTAAAATATCGTTAGGATTTCCTGATGCAGTTGGTCCTAAGCTTAATGATCTAGATTCTTCAGCAATTTTTCCAATAAAGTTTAGTTCATTAAAACATCCAAATCTTTCATTAAAATCATCAAAAATCCATATAGCATTTTTAGATTGAACTTTGCTCAATTTGATAAGATCAAATAATACTGCTCCATTATTATGATCACCGTCGATCCAAAAAAGATCTATTTGATCATTATTTTTCTGTATTATTTTTGCCATCTCATGACTATTACCCAAGACGAAACAGTTGTTTGTATATTTAGAAATATATTTTTGATTTCTTGCGTCTCTTATGTCACATGAATAGACATTTCCTTCTAATCTATTTTTTTGTTTAAAGTGAGAAAAAGTAAAAAATTGAAATCCTTCGGCAGTTCCAACTTCTGCAATACTTTTAACATCAAAAAACTCACAAATTTGACATAAAAATTTGCCTCGCTTACTAAGACCATTGAATGCTATTTCTTCTTCCTGTCTAGATAGATTAGACTCTTTGACTTTCTTGAGTTGTGAATCTTTATAAACATCTTCCCAGATTTTATAAAAATCTTCTTCTAAGTTGTTGTTAATATTTAGATAATCAAAATTATTATCTTTAAAAAAAGAATCAATTGTTTTCACATAATCTCCTAAAGATAGTTTCATAGCTTTCTACGCAGTTAATCGACTCACGATCTTCTAAAACTTCTACTCTTTTACTAAAATCTAAGACAGGAGGATGATAGAGCTTAGTAGGTGAGAAATCCCACTCTTTCTCTTGAATCACTGTTCCCTTCTTGATGATCTCTTTTGTGCCACCCGTTGAAGAGCAAACGATGTGACAGCCGTGGGCGGCTGCATCGACCACCACATTTGGGCAGTGATCAAGGTAAGCGAGATGAACAAAGGTAGAAGATGCTGCATAGAGCTCCTTAAGCTTATTATACTGTAGATCTCCATAAAAGACAATCTTTTTATGAGTCATGTCACATCTGAGTTCAGAGATGAGATCGTTAATCTTCTTTCTGTCTTCATTCTCGAATCCTGATCCTGCAATGACAAAGACTGAGTACTGAGGTGCGTGTTCAAGATAGTATCTCACATTGTCAAGGAGCCTTTTGTGTGGTCTCCAACTTGACGCGCAAGACCAGATCTCGGTTGAACCGTGTAAAGCTCTAAATGTCTTATCAACTCCGACATCTTCGAGAAAAGCATTGTGGATGACGTGACCTGACCTGTGTGGGCCAAACCACTTTTCGGTCAATTTTTTGTTGAACTCTGACTGAAAGACAACTGCATCAGCATTGTCATACGCAAACTTAATGGGTTTATTCTGTGTCTCAAAATCTTGGTCAGTATTAAAGTAGATACCGTCAAGCCTTAACACCATAGGCTTCTTCTTGTGAGTTGCTTGCTGTATGAGGCAAAACTCAACATCGGCGTCTTCTTGAGATGTGATCTTAAAATCTCTCTCGCCCATAAGACGAGTGAAGAGTTGTCTTGTAAATTTGTTTGGCCCACTTCTTGAGTTTGGATCAAAATTGTGTGTAAAAACTTTCATTCTAAGAAACCTCTTTCTCTAATCCAGATTGCCATATCTCTCTGTTTGTAAGACCTTGTGTTGTGAAAGAGATCTGGTTTTTGTAAATCAATACTATAGTGATAGCAAGTGAACGGAAAGTGAATCATCGGTTCTTCAGACAAGACACTCATGTGCATCATGGGCAAAAAAACTGTCTGGTCGCAGGCAATGGTTATCCACTCTCCGTTTTCATCTAAAAAGTTCTTTATGGGAACTCTCTTTAACTTAGACGCTCTGAATGTCTTAAGGTGACTTGAGACCCAAGGGTGTTGATAGACTGTTTGACCTCTTTCAAGAGTCATGGGGCCTGAGATGTTATGACTTGTAAAAGCCCAGCGGTGATTTGTCCATAAGACGCTTGGGTTGTATTTTGTGTAGATCTGATCTAAGAAAGCGAGAGTGTCGTTGTCTGTGAGCCAGTCTCCGCCATCGAGTCGAAGGACAACTTCATTATCTTCGATCTTCTTGATTTCTTCTAAAGTATTCTTTGTCTCTCCAAACTTTTCTTCTCGTCTAACGACTTGCACACGATCTCCAAGTGAGAGCGCAGAAGCAACATTTTGGACAACTTCTCCAGTATTATCTGAAGAGACATCATCAATAAAAACTGCACGCCAGTCGCCGTAAGATTGTGCGATCATGGAGTGCAGAGTTTTCTTAATGTCTTCAGCACAGTTAAATGCAGGTGTCAAGAAGACAAATTTTGTGCTCAATTTAATCTCTTGTAGTCGTCTTGAAGTCTGACGACATCGTCAAGTTCTGGTGTGCTCACTTCGCAGAGCATAACTGGTTGCATTGACGCTCCAAATCTATGGACCTGCCCTGGTTTGATATGTACAATGGCACCAGGACCGACTAACGTCTCTTCAGAATCTTCTCCTAGTTGCAAGACAAGTTGTCCAGTCATCACATAGATTGTCTCTTCTTTTTTCTGATGAAACTGTAAGCTCAGACGAGATTTTGGATTGATGTGTAAAAACTTTGCCACATATTTATCTGTCTTTGCCCAAACGACTTCGTAGCCCCAAGGCTTTTCTATCTTCTCCATTCTTACTCCTGATCTAATCTTATGTCTGGATGTGTGACATTTACACACATGTGCGGAGTGGGTGTCTCGAATCTAACCTTACTGTGAAAGATCCAACCTCCCATTTCACTTTCTAACTTTTCTGATAGCTCTTGAATATCTTGATCACTGACTTCTGACCAGGGTTTGTCAAAGAACATATTCTTGTCGGAAGTGTCTTCTTGAACTTCTCCGTACATGCTTTGCCAGTGTCTTGTCCAATAGTTTTTATAGTTTTTGATCTTTTGAGGAAGATTGAACCAGCTATAGTGATGAACGCCAGGGACCTGAGTGATAACTGAGTTTATCCATCCCTCGTATGCTTTGAGGGCTTCTCTGTTTCCTTGTAAGGCTGCTACTCTGGCATTGTGTGCTTCTTGTGTGTAGAAAGAAGAGAAAGGTATTCTCTCACCGGTGTCTAAATCTACATAATCGCAAGCGTCAGAGCCGGGTGCAGAGTAAAGCTCGCCTTTGTTGTCATATCTTCTAAGTTCTGTAGGTATTCCGTGTGTGATGTGTGATAAGTTTCTGCTTAGCCTCCACTTCCAGGGATTGACATCTACTCTCACTTTGCCCTTATCACCCCAGTATTCGATCACTGGAAGTGCTACAAGATGCATACCTTTTGGAAGATTTGCAGCAAAAGTTTTGATCTTAGGTGCGTCATTCTCATGAACCACCTCGTCAATATCTTGTTGCCAGCACCAGGCAGAAGTGCATAGGCTTCGAGCGTAAGCTTTCATCTCTCCATCAACCTTAACAGCAAATCTCTCATCTGATGTGTCGATTACCTTCTGATGCAACTTGATTCTTGGATCTTTTAATGACCATTCTCTGATCAACTCAAATGATCCGTCATCAGATCCACAATCAACAACTACCACTTCGTCACAAAACTGAAGTAGTGAAGCTATTGACTTTCTCCAAGGATAACCTTGAGACTCTACATTTCGAACTGTCGTATATCCGCTCACCGTGGGTGTCTTAGAGACAAAGTTTTCGATTCTCGTCCAGAATCTATTGTGTGCATCTAACAAGTAAGATTCGATCTGGTCTCGATCCTTGTTGAACCAATCTTCTGATGCGTGTTGCACATTTTCATTGATATCGAGTTCAAGCCCAAGAAGCTTTGCTTCAATCACAAGTCTTGGGCAGGTGTCCCCACCGAGTGGTCTGAAACACAACCCCTTGTACTCAGATAACTTTCTAAGCATGTCATGGTAAGGTAAACCGCCTATCACTTCAAAGTTGATCTGGAGGTCACGCAGATGATCCTGCGACTCTTTAACACCCTTGATCCAAGAGTTAGATCCCATGATGACAAATGCATTTATGACATCTTGTCTGGAGTTTCTTAAGCGCTCAATGAGCTCTAAATCTTGAACATCGAATATTGAGCTTAACACAGATGATTTGTCTCCACCCAAGAATGGAAATCTATCAACCTGAATCTGTCTTTGAACTTCAGACATGTAGAAGATATGCTCTGCACCTGCAAAGAAAGATGACATGAACATGCCGAACTGGCTCTCGTGACAGTCACATGGATTACCAGTTTCTACTTGATGCTTCTCAATTGATCTAAACTTACAGAACTTGTAATCATACTCGACAATGTAATAGAAACAGTTTGCTACAATCACGGGAACGAGATTAAGATTCATGCTTCCGAAGTTAAAGAAGACCCAGATCTTTTGTGTCCCTCGCGCGATGTGGTCTTGAGTCAGATCTCTGCTTCTTAAAAAGCAAACTTCTCCAAAGGGAGAAGTTTTCATCAGCGCGTCTGTCGATAACTCTGCACCACCAGCATAATCATCTTTGTGAAAATCAGACACAAACACGACTTTGCAATCATCAAAATTGTTTTTTCTCTCAAACATAAAAGGACTCTGCATTTAAACTCCTCGTGGAATTTTAAGCAGATCTCATAAAAAGTTTAAACTATTTAGGATTAGTTGCTAGCGTGTAATAGACATTTCCTGTAAATTTTGCTGAGAACTCTATTCGTGCTGACGATTTTGTCAAGTTTGAGACAAAATGATTTACTGTGTCGTTTATTGTCACAGTGACAATAGGAGGATGATCGAATTTTGCATCAGAAAAGTCAATATCAACATACTCAGCATTTGACACGCTTTCTATCGATGAGTAAAATTTAATAAATGTGTAAGAACTCATGAAGAAGCCTTAGGAAAGCTTTGTGACAGTGTATTTTATTCTCACAGAAAAAGCGCCGCCGGTCGTAGCTACTGTTCCATTTGTAGAAAGAAAAACTCCAATTGAAAGCTGCTGTGTAGTAGCAACAGACCAGGAGTTGCCATCAACTCGAGAATTTCCACTGCCTGAAGATGAAGAGGTGACCATCACTGCACCACCTGCTTTGATTTTTGTAGGAGATCCAATAAAAGTTGTAGATCCGACACCAGAAAGCATTGAACTAACAGTGGCAGAAACACCCACATTGTCAGCAACAATGCCTGCACCTGGAACGCCCGTAGAGTTAGCTAAGGCATAAACGCCTGAAGGTTTCATCGTTCCTATGACAGTGGAAGTTGGATTTTCAATCACAGCGGCGGCGACTATGTATGATCTTGCCGCTCCAATTGAAATATTATCGATTCTAACTGAGAGTGTGAAAGCATCTCCTGCAAGAACAGGTGTGTCATCTTCGTAAGTTAAAAGTTTATGCCACTTCGCCGATGTGAAGTTAGCTCCTGATATTAGAGAGTAAGTTTCGTTAGCAACCCCTATAGTATTTGTGTTAAATGTGTGTGTATCTGTAGTAGAATCATAAGAGTAAGAAGATAGAGCCACGCCCGCAGTGTCAGTAAATGTGTAATCTCCACCGTTTAGATTTCCAAAAGTTTGCATTACTGGTAAATCAATATCTGGAGTGCTTACATCAGTTCCCTCATCTTGACTCATGACTATGAAATGAACTTTCCCTGTAAAAGGTGCGCTCGTTCCGATTGACACACTATTGTTTGAAATAGAAGTAATGTAAGCAGTGACATTTGACTGTGAGTTATTCTCAGAGTCAACAGCTGTTATTGTCACAACAGGAATCTCTGTGAATGAAGTTCCAGCGAATGTGTAAGTAGCAGGTCCTTCAGAGTTTGAGAAATTTATCGAGCCAGCAATAACATTAAAGCCCTCTTCAGAGGCAAACTCGTAAGAAGGTTTCTTTCTAATAAATCGATAAACTTTTCGATACCTATTTTTATCTCTTCTTGAGAAACTGTATTGCTTGGCCGTTAGCATTGTCATCTTACAACCTCAGATAATCTTGGCAGCGATTGCTGAGAGGAGTGAACGCTCACCCTTCTTGAGCTTGATGTGTGCTGCGATGGACTCATTCTTGAACTTCTCAGAGACGACAGTCAGACCGTTTGACAGCGAGTCGATGTAAGGTGTGTCGATCTGGTCGGTGTCACCGAGCATGACGATCTTTGAGTTCTCACCCATTCTTGTCACGACAGTCTTGATCTCGTGGAT
>Ga0172373_10007785_pt1 | contig 13780 bp, 8 predicted proteins | sample Lak10m_2_FD_114546 | JGI IMG/M metagenome (GOLD analysis project Ga0172373, IMG submission 114546) | Freshwater microbial communities from Kabuno Bay, South-Kivu, Congo - kab_092012_10m | ecosystem: Environmental > Aquatic > Freshwater > Lake | place: Democratic Republic of the Congo: South-Kivu... | reverse complement strand
TTCAGTCCTGATGCTACTATTGGTTGTTCACCTCTTACCGTCACTTTCACCAATAACAGCACAGGCTCCAATACCTGCACCTGGACCATGAGTGACGGAACCGTGCTTTCCGGATGTGGCTCAGTGACGAATACGTTCGAGCAAGCAGGATGTTATGATATTACGTTAACGGTCAGTTCTGCTAATAACTGTACTTCATCATTCACTGCAAATGACATGATCTGTGTAGAAGCCAACCCAATAGCCGCGTTCTCACCATCCATTAATATCGTAACCGAGTATGACGGTCAGATAGACTTTACAAATGAGTCGATCGGAGCTACAAATTATTCGTGGAATTTCGGAGATGGTACTGCACCTGTCACTGATGAAAATACAAGTCATGATTTTGGTGGCCAAGATCAGGAATCATGGATCGTGTCTCTTATTGCAAGTACTCCACTTGGTTGCGCTGATACTGCCTACAGCACGATTGTATATCAGGAAGAACTGATTTTTTATGTCCCGAATACATTTACACCGGATGATGACGATTACAACCCGGTATTTCAACCTGTATTCACCGCTGGATTTGATCCATATGACTATGTATTGTACATCTATAATAGATGGGGTGAACTGATCTTTGAGTCGCACGATGCAACAGTAGGATGGGATGGTTCCTATGGAACGAATCGAGAGATCGAACTCGTTCAAGATGGAACATATACCTGGAAAATCGAATTCAAAGTGACCAAGAACGATGAACACAAAATAGTGGTTGGGCACGTCAACGTACTCCGTTAGACTGAATTGTTTAGGATTTGAATCTTGTCAGTTTGTTAATTTTTCAACCAAAACGATTAATTATTAATTTTGGCGGCGATTAAAAGGCAACTATCGAACCGTTTATGCGTTTTGAACAAAAGACTACGATGAAAGCAATAATCATATTACTTTTTTTAGTTCTACAAACCACTTTCATGTTTGGCCAGACAGCGATGACCTGTGGAGGAACATTAAATCAATGTGGAGGAACTTATCTTCATCCGGGAGGTTCGGGTAATTATGCCGCGAGCGCCAATTGTACACAAACAATCTGTTCCGGGTCAGCTCAATGTGTTACACTTCAGTTTACGGCAGTCAATCTAGAAAATAATTTTGATTTCCTAACGATATATAACGGTTCAAGTGCTACTGGAACACCTTTAGCTACCATCACCGGAACTACAAATCCGGGAAATGTCACATCCACATCAGGATGTCTTACGCTCGTTTTCACTTCTGACGGCTCGGTTCAAAATTCAGGCTGGACGGCCAACGTTATTTGCCATGCATGCGGTTCACCACCGCCTCCTCCTCCGGGGCCTGTCATTGCATCGGATTGTTCAGGAGCGGTCAATATTTGCACTAATGCTTCTTTTCAGGTTGACCCGAGTGGTTTTGGAACAGTGGATGAGTTAAATGGAAGCACGTCAAATCCATCAACAAACCCAGGATCATCAAATTCTGGTTGTCTTCTATCGGGAGAATTGAATAGCACGTGGATGGTCGTTAACATCGCTTCCACTGGTACGTTGGAGTTTTCTGTTGGAGCGGACAATGGTACAGGTTGTTTGGATTGGATCATGTTCCCATACAATGGTTCTACCACTTGCACACAGATTGTGAACAACAGTATATCTCCGGTGCGATGTAACTGGAATGGCGCATGTGAAGGATTTACCGGGTTGGCTACGCCACTACCAACGGGAGGTGATGCCAGCAACTTTGAACCAGAACTGAATGTTACATGTGGTCAGAAGTACCTTATTTGTTTGTCCAATTACAGTTCCCAGAGTACTTCATTACCTCTGAATTTCTTTGGCACGGCCACCATTAGCTGTTCTACATTTACACCAATAACAGTTAATTCCGCTACTATTTGCCCGGGTCAAAGTGCAACATTAACGGCCACAGGAGGGAACACGTACAGTTGGTCACCTGCCACTGGATTAAGTGCTACCACAGGAGCAACAGTGACCGCAACGCCTTCTGCTACCACAACCTATACGGTTACAGGAACAGGAACTTGCGGTTCCGGTACGGCCACTTCAACGGTTACGGTATTGCCTGCGGGAGATCCTGCATGCAGCACGCCAACGTGTTCGGCTACTGCATCGAATACTGGACCTTATTGCCAGGGATCAACCATTCAGCTGAATGCTACTGGCGGAGGAACTTACTCCTGGAGTGGACCAAATAGCTTTACGGCAAGTGTACAGAATCCAAGTATTCCGTCTGCAACAACAACGGCGGCTGGAGTTTACACAGTAACAATCAATGTGAATGGTTGCACGGCAACTGCTACTACAACAGTGGTAGTCAATGCAACGCCAACTGTTAGTGCCGGAAGCCCTGTATCAATCTGTGCAGGTGGAAGTACGCCGCTTAACGCAACAGGTGGAACAACCTACACTTGGTCGCCTGCAACCGGACTGAGTTCAACCAATACTGCGGCAACTACAGCAACACCTGCCAGTACTTCAACTTACACCGTCACCGGAACAACTAATGGTTGTACGGCCACAAGTTCCGTTACTGTAACCGTCAACACGGCATCAGCACTTACAGCATCTCCAGTCAGCATTTGTGCTGGTGGTTCAACTCCTATTTCTGTATCGGGTGCTTCTACCTATACCTGGAGTCCGGCAACAGGCTTGAGCGGAACGACGGGCTCATCATTAACATTCAATGGTTCTGCATCGACAACGTACACCATCACTGGAACAAATGCAGGAGGATGTACTTCAACAACAACCGTTCTAGCGACAGTAAATCCACTTCCTACGATAACCGGTAATAATGTTGGCGTATGTAACTCAGGTACTGTTACTGTAAACGCAGCAGGAGCCTCCACATACAGTTGGAGTCCTGCCACAAACTTAAGCTCATCAACAGGTGCTTCGGTAACATTTACAGCAGGTACTACCACAACCTACACTGTTACAGGAACAAATGCAAACAACTGTACGAATACACACACCATTACAGTAACCGTCAGTAACGGTATCGTCGTGAATGCCGGAGCTGATCAGCAGGAATGTCAGGGAACACCAGTTACATTGACAGCCACAGGCGGTACCACATACTCCTGGACAGGCGGGGTTACGAATGGTCAAGCATTCACTCCCGCAGTTGGCACGGTGACCTATACGGTTACGGGTACCGATGCTGCAGGATGCACTGGAACTGATCAGGTAAGTGTTACGATTGATCCGAATCCTACTGTTAATGGAGGAGTTGATCAATCCTTCTGTGCTGGACAGTCTACATCTTTAAATGGCTCAGGAGCTGCCACATATTCGTGGAGTAATGGAGTTACGAATGGTGGTACTTTCACACCGAATGCTACAATGACTTACACCATTACGGGAACCAGTGCTGCTGGCTGTACCGGAACAGATCAAGTGATTATCACTGTAAATCCGTTGCCAACTGTTTTTGCTGGAAATGATGTCACTGTATGTGATAATGAAACAGTTACGTTAACCGGTTCCGGTGCATCAACATACACTTGGACAAATGGTGCATCGAATGGGATTGCCTTTATACCTCCTGCAGGTTCAACAACATACACTGTTACCGGAACAACTGCTGCCGGCTGTACAGGCACAGATCAAGTGATTGTGACTGTTGAGTCAGCTCCTTCTGTAGCATTTGCGCCAGATGTTACCTTTGGTTGTGCCCCACTTACTGTTAACTTTACAAATAACTCAACCAACGGCTCAACATGTGTCTGGCAAATGGGTAATAATGCAAGCCCATTGACTGGCAGCGGAACAGTTTCGTACACGTTTATGGCAGGTGGATGTTACGACATCACGTTGACTGTGACAAGTGCCAATGGTTGCGTGAGCTCACTTACATCTCCCAACCTGATTTGTGTTGAAGATCAACCGATTGCCGCTTTCAGTCCTTCAAACTCGCAATTAACAGAATTAGATGCTCAAGTTCACTTTGAAAATGGGTCGTTGAATGCAACAACCTACGTTTGGGATTTTGGAGATTCGTCACCAATTTCAACAGCTGTTGACGCTGACCATGATTACGAAGGGGCCGATATCGGAACATACGTAGTCACTTTAATTGCGACCTCTCCATCGGGTTGTATTGACACGGCTCAATCTGTTATTCAGATCTATGAAGACCTGATATTCTATATCCCAAATACTTTCACCCCTGACAACGATGATTACAATCAAACGTTTCAGCCCATTTTCACTTCTGGATTTGACCCTCTGGACTTCAATATGACCATCTATAACCGATGGGGAGAGCTTATTTTTGAAACCAATGATGCATCCATAGGTTGGGATGGTTCTTACGGCTCAGGAGGTGAAATAACAATGGTTCAGGAAGGAGTTTATACCTGGAAAATTGAATTCAAAGTCACTCAAAACGACGCGCATCGAATGATCGTTGGTCATCTAAACTTATTAAAGTAAGATTACTGGAGTTTCTTTCTATTCTGAAATCCTCCGACAATATTATATCGGAGAAAAACCTCTACACCTCCCATCATGCGTGTGGCTGCCTTGAATTTTGATATGTTGAAGTCATAGGACAGACCTGTCATCAGCTCCCTGTACTCAAATTGAAACCGAGCAACAACGGCATCATTATATCTGTAATACAAGCCCCCATAAATGGCAATCGGTTTGAAATATTCTGTTTTCTGGGAACCATAGGAGAGAACATATCTGTATTTGGCTCCAGCAAGGACATCCAGTGATTGCATTTGCATTTGTGCATAAATTCCTGGCATGATCGTTCCTTCGGTATTTTTAATTTCGAAGTAAGAATCAAAAAACACGTTGTATCGAATCGTCAGACGATCATTTCCTGTAAGGAAATAGGAATAATACGGAACATTAACGTTAAATACAGCTGCCCCAAGGTTGTATTTCACCTTATTTCGCTGTCTCATGTAACCGTCTTTTCGTTCAAAGGAATAATTCAGTCCGGCACCTACGGTCATATAAGAAAACATAGGATTATTAAAATTTTCGCCAGGCAGGGCGGAATTATAGGCTGTGCCATCGTATTGACTTGGATAGGTCGCCCCTTCTTTGGAAACTCCCCGCTGACCAAATACACCCTGTAGTGCAACTCCAAGTTTTCGGTACTTACCCAAGCGAATATAATAACCGAAATTCAAGTTTGCTGTGTTGGTGGTGATGCGCAGATCACCTGCTTTATCAGTCACGAAATAGCCACCGGCAACGAGGTATCCCCGCTTTCTGTTCTCGTTTATACGACCATCAATGGACGCTGCCGCAGTTGTATAAGGTGATGCTACCGATCCCCATTGATTTCTGTAATTTACAGAAACCTGAAGTGAAGAGTTTGCACCTACAAGAGCAGGATTACTCGCCATGGATAGGTATTCCGGCATTGACAGATGCAAGTCCTGCCCTGAAGCAAAACAGGATGAAAGGAGAAAAACAAAACTCAATTTTTTCATAACACCTTATTTTACAATGTTACAATTCCCCGACTGATCAACTATACTTTGATCCCAATACAGCACGTAAATATGATAATAGTAGGCACCACTATTCAGAGAAACACCTTTATTCGTGCCATCCCAGAATTCGGTGATGTCCGTCGTTTTAAACACATTGGTTCCCCATCTGTCGTATACCTCGAACTGATATTCAAGAATGCAATCAGGTTTCAAGCCACCAATGGTCAATTCATCATTAAAGAGGTCTCCATTAGGCGTAAATGTATTTGGAACGAACAGATCGTAACAGACGGGACTAACATAGATTGTCGCTAGTCCAGTTCCCGTGCATCCGAGATAATTGGTTCCTTCAACCACATAAAAAATGTCCGCATGCGGAGCTGCCGTGACATTTTCACAGGTCAAACAATTCAACGTCCCAAGAGTGTCAAGCCAAAGGTAGGTTTCTGCACCCGTTGCAGTTAAATCCACCATCATTCCATCTTGAATTGAAGAAACAAATGGTTCGACACTGATGGTCAAATAACCATCCGTACCTACAGTGAAAGTATCCTTGACGGTACAACCATTTTCATCGGTAATCGTCTCAATGTAAGTTCCCCCGAGTATTCCGTTTAGCGAGGATGTTGTTTCTCCCGATGGTTCCCAAGCGTAACCAATGGTACCTGTACCACCTGATACAGACGTAGTAATACTTCCATAGGTCGAATTATCGCAATTTACGTTGGTTACCGTAGCGGTAACAACAATTTCCTCTGGTTCAAGAATTGTGAAAGTAACGGATGCTGTACACCCTCCTGCGTCGGTAACTGTTACTGTGTAATCACCTGATGGCAGATTCGAACAGGTATCAAGATCAGTTATCTGTGGGGTCCAGGAATAGGTGTACGGTGCAGTTCCCCCGCTTACATTCACACCAGCAGCACCATCTGTCAATCCGAAGCAGCTTACATTCTGTGCACTTGAAATGGCTAATGAAGGGAAATTCGTTACCGCTGAAATTGTGACTGAAGTAGGATTCACAGATATGCATCCAGTCACGATATCCTTGATCGAAATTAAATATGTACCAGGGACAAGACCTGAAAAAGTTGTGGAACTCTGATAATTTGCTCCATCTAACATATATTCCAGGTTTGAACCAAGCGGTGCTGTGACCTCAATGGTTCCTGTATTATTTATGCAAGTAGGTTCAGAACTCACTATGGCCGTTGCATCCGCCGGTGGCGAAGGAATTGCCGATATCGTCACATCTCCGGAAATTACCGAAGTACAACCGTCCGAATTAGTGACTGTAAACTGGTATGTCGTCGCAGCGGAAAGATTTGTTACCTGTATGCTTGTGCCTGATCCTGATTGCTGAATCGAATTGTCTGAAGAAGTAATTGTCCAGTTTCCTGTCAAAGGTAAATCATTCAGCGTGACAGAACCGGTAGTCACATCGCATGTAGGTTGTGTAATAGATCCAACGGACGGATCCGAAGGAGTTGTTGGAGCCGAATTGATAACCGCATCAGCAGACATCGAAGATGTACACGAACCATCTGACACGGTAAACGTGTATGTTGTACCCGGAGTCAAATTGGGAATAACCGTTGTTGAACCAGATCCAGTATACGTAGCTCCGTCGGGATATGACGTTACAGTCCAGTTAGGCGCATTTAATCCATCCAGCGTAACTTCCCCAGTTGAGACCGTGCATGAAGGTTGTGTAACTGATGTAATTATCGGTATATCACATTGGGCTCTGACAACAGAACTCAATATAAGGGCATAAGAAAGAAAAAAATACCTCCCCATATCAGAAGTAGTTAGTTTTCAACTCGAACTTAAAAGGTCGTACAAGGTCTTATATCGTTTTTGAGAAAGAAAGGTTATAGTTTCTTTTATTTTTCTGTTGGCTTAATGAAAAAATCGATTTAAAACAGGGGCTGCAGACAGTGAAAGATTACACATCAACAGAAATAAATTTGGTTGGCTAAAAGATGTTAAAGCAAGGTACTCGTCAATTCATTTTCAATAGATTCGTTACAAATCTTAACTACATCTCAATAAAATGAATTTCTGGAGTTTCCTTTTTTACGCGCTTTTGTTTCTGGTTGGAGCAATGCTTCTTTATTTGATCCTTATGATCATTTTGTTATCAATGGGACTGAGAAATAAATTCGCTCCGCCTGTTCAACCTACTTCCCTGCATGATCGGATCTTTGACCGGGTTGTCACTGTTCTGATGCGCTATGCACGATACTTTAGAATAAGTTATTATACTGTCAACATTATTGTGTACTATATTCTGATCCCCCTTTCATGGTTGATCTTGTTGGATCTTATCTTCGATTTTCATTATCTGAAAATAGCGTTTGTCTTATTCTGTATTGGCTTTGCCCTTTACTGCAAGGATTTCGAAGCTTTTTCGTTGAACTTATATAAGAAATCCGTTCGTTTTCTCATCTACTTCAATCGCTTCGGAAGTAATTATGTGGCTTCATCTGTCTGGATATGTGTTGTTGTACCTATTCTCATTTATGTGATTTTGATTTATAGGGCATTATATTAAGCTACAGGTACTCAGTTTAATATCTATCATAAGAAACACAAGTTTTGAATAATCAAACTTATTCAAAGATTTGAAAGAAGGTATAGAATGGGAGTCATATTAAATCTAAATGAGAAAAGAGCGAGGAACAGTGTGACCATTTGAGTACCTCAGGGCAAGTAGCGAATTAAAACAAAGCGGAGTGAACCGCTCTCGCTTTTCACTCTCACTCTGTTTTGGTGGTCCCACCTGGGCTCGAACCAGGGACCCACAGATTATGAGTCTGTTGCTCTAACCGACTGAGCTATAGGACCTCGCCGCTACAATTGTTGTAAGCGGACTGCAAATATACTGATACAGAGAGAAAAGTCAAGTTTCCTGTTGAATTTTAGCTTTTGAAAACGGGACGAATTCGAAAAACCAACATTGTCAGGATCCCAAAAAGCACGGCTGCGAAGACCAGATGTGATGTTTGTACCAATCCCGGCATGTCAGCATAGGCAAGCAGCACCCCTCCTGTCAATTCCAAAGCAAGCATTGTGTACGCCGATCGGATCATCCAAATCTTCTCTTGTTTTTCATTACGCCAAACCATATAGGTCATTAGGATCAATACAAGCCACGAAAAACTTCGGTGGATCAAAAAGGATAATCCCATTTTGTCTGTCCAGTCTTCTCTACCGTAACCTACCTTCGTCAATTCATCCACATACTCTCTCACCTGTGTTCCAAGGATCATTTGATAAAATGTAATGATGAATACGATGAACACCAGCATTTTCATGGTTTTATTCAAATTAATCTTTTGATTTTGAACAGGACTGATCAGAAAAAGAATGTAAAGCTGCAAAGCAATGATGACCAATGCCAGGAACATGTGAACCGTGATCGTCCAGGGAACCAAATTGGAAGCAACCACAATGGAACCAAACCAAGCTTCGATTCCCATCAGAATAAGATTGACCGCAGAAAGTAAAAGAATCCGTTCTTTTCGGTATTTCAGAATGATCCAGAACAAACCAATGAGCATTAAATTCCCCGCAACGAATCCAAAAAGTCGATTGATATACTCTATCCAGGTTTTTCGTGCATTAAATGGTTCCTCCTTTAATAAAGTAGGATCGTTCATGATTGCATCGGAAGTCTTTTTAAGGCCTATGGATGATAGAAATCGACAGAACTTTTGAATCTTCTTGGTTCGCTTGTCAAGATATGTTTCTCTGTAATCTGTGGGTAGTTCTTTTGCTTCGGTAGGCGGCACCCATTGACCAAAACATCTCGGCCAGTCTGGACATCCCATTCCTGAACCGGAAATTCGTACAAAACTTCCCGCAATTACAATCAAATAGATAAACACGAGTGTAATCCAATTGAAACGGACAAAGGCTTTTGAATACTGCATAAAACAAAGGTACAAAGGAATCGAAATCAGAATTTATTGTTCATCATATTTCATTTACAATCCTACCTTTGATCTATGAAAGTTTGTATCATTGGTTGCGGCTGGCTAGGTAAACCATTAGCGCTACACCTTCAATCTCAAGGGTATGCTGTGTCTGGATCCGGAAGGACAGCTGAATCAGTGGCCTTATTGGAGCAAGAAGGTATCGATTCATTTACCTATGATGGATCACTTTACAAAATCCTGCCTACTGAAAACAAAGAAGCAGACTGGATGATCATTTGCTATCCTCCTTCTAAATCTTATAATTATTCAGTTCAAATGGCTGAGCTACTCAGTCAAACCTCACCTTCGACACGCATCCTTTTCACCAGTACGACCGGCGTATACGAAAACAATAAGATGGTGGATGAACAAAGCTCTATCAAAATGGATCATCCTGTCTATCTGGCAGAAATGAAAGTGGCCGAATCACAGAGAGGGCATGTCATCCTGAGACTGGCAGGATTAATCGGAGGAGAACGACACCCTATCAGGCAATTAGCGGGCAGGACACTTGAAGATGGTCAACATCCTGTAAACCTTGTGCATCGGGGTGATGTGATACAGGCTATTTCAAACATCTTAGAAAAAAACTGCGACAATGAACTTTTCAATCTTTGCTTTCCTGATCATCCAACGAGAGCATCCTATTACACCGAAATGGCCATTCGAAAAAAACTCAATGCTCCTTCCTTTCAGTCTGGGGAAAGTTTTGGAAAACAAATAGATGGCTCACGGATCGAAAAAGTGTTAAATTTTAGCTATACTGAACCTATTTGGTAGCCAATCCGTATGCTTATTCTATGTTGAGAGCAACAAATGGCATAAATTTGCGTCTCTTATAAAAAATGAGGACGCTCTCTGTTCTGGTAATCTTATGTTTAAGCTTTTCGCTTAAGGCCTCACACATCGTAGGCGGTGACATCTATTATGACTATCTGGGCAACAGTAATTATCGTTTTTACATTACCATCTACAGAGACTGTGCTTCAACGGGAGCCGCTTATGATGATCCCCTTTCACTTGCCGTATATGCCCAAGGGAGCTCCTCTCCGGTTCAATCCATTTCAGTTCCGTTTCCAGGAAGTGTTAATCTTCCTATAGAATTTAATAATCCATGCGGAACAGCTCCTACAGGATTGTGTGTGGAAAAGGCAGTTTATACAACACTCATCAACTTACCCCCTGTTACCGGCGGATACACCATTACTTATCAGCGATGTTGCAGAGGGCCCGCAATTACCAATCTGGTTTCTCCGGACAATACGGGTTTAACCCTAACGACTCATGTGCCTGGGCTTGAAACGGGGTTTTATGCGAATAGTAGCCCAAGATATACGAATTATCCCCCGCTTCTCTTATGCAATAACGACCAACTCGTATTTAATCACTCCGCCACGGATCCTGATGGTGATGTTCTTGTTTACTCACTAGTCACACCGTATTCCGGGGCAGATGCCGTTACGCCTCAACCTATCCCTCCACCTGGACCACCCTATTATCCTGTCACCTGGGCAAGCGGGTTTAGTGCATCAGCACCACTGGGACCTGGCTCTAGTACAGCGATCAATTCTACGACTGGATTGCTCACCTCTACCCCACAAATGCTGGGAGTGTTTGTTGTCGGTATTCGTGTTCAAGAATATAGAAATGGCGTCCTCATCGGTCAAACGGTACGTGACTTCCTATTCAAAGTACTGAACTGCAACCTTGTTCTATCAGCCATTCTTCCAACACAAGAACAGCTTTCGACATTTGAATCCTATTGTCAGGGATTAACCGTTGATTTTGAAAACAACTCGTACGGCGGAACAGTTTATCAATGGGATTTTGGTGTGAACGGTATTAGTTCAGACGTTAGCACGCAATTTACGCCTTCTTATACCTATCCTGCTCCGGGAACTTACGATGCAACACTTGTGATTAATCCGGGTGAACCATGTACGGATACGGCGCACATGATTGTTACGGTCAATAATGAGTTTTCCGTATCGTACAACACCATAGATTCCATTTGTATTGTGGGGAATAGTTTTGATTTTTTTAGTCAAACTGTCGGCTCGAATGCCCAAAGTTTTTCCTGGGATTTTGGTCCGGATGCATCCATCCAAACGTCAACTACGGAAGATGTATTGGGTGTTACATTCAATACTTCAGGAGCGATACCAATCACTATAGAAGCCGATAATGGGGATTGCACGGCATCCTACACTGCAGATATTTACATTTTCCCGGAACCTATAGCCAACATCGTTTTACCAGTTGGGTATGAATGTGAGGGACTCACTGTTTCCTTTGGAAACGCTTCGACCGGCATCGCATACAGTAACTGGGATTTTGGAGTCCAAGGAATCACAACAGATACCAGCACCCTCCAAACACCTACATTCACATTTCCTCAAGGTGGCACATACGACGTTACTTTGATCGGAAGTTCGACCGGGACTTGTGCTGATACAGTCACAACAACTATTACGGTGAATGAATTACTATCCATTTCCTTTACACACAATGATTCTTTGTGTCTAACCGACAATAGCTTCTGGTTTGACGGCACGATGACAGGGCCTAGTTTCACACAATATGAATGGGATTTTGGTCCTGGTTCTACCCCTTCTTCCTCATCTGACCTGGATGTCAGTAATGTGGTTTTTGACTCCGCAGGCGTACACACAATAACGCTCACTGCATGGTTTAACAACTGTTACGAGTATGCCACTGACCAACTATTCATTTACAGGGTTCCTTCCATCGAATTTACCGACATCCCGGGTCCAAGGTGTGTTCCTGCAACGGTTCAGTTTCAGAATTTAAGTCAGGCAGATTCTCCGATGTATTTTACCTGGAGTTTTGGCGATGGAAGTGGTTCCACAGATGTCAACCCTGTTCATGTGTACGAGAATGTGGGGAGTTACAGTGTCGGGTTGGAGATGATAACCACAGACGGTTGTGTCGATACATTGTATCTAATGCAACAAGATTATATTACGGTGCATCCATCTCCAACCTCTAAATTTACGGTTGACCCAGAAACGACAGATATTTGCAATGCTGAAATTCAGTTTACCGATCAATCTTCGGGAGCGACGACATATTTTTATTGGTTTGACGATTCAACCTTCTTTTCGGAAGAACAAAATCCAATACATAATTATCACTCGGGAGGAACGATCTACCCGATGCAAATCGCTACGAATGAATTCGGGTGTAAGGACACTAGTTTCCAGAAATTAATTGTAGAACCTTTCTCGATTTATGCGCCAAACTCGTTCACTCCAGATGGGAACGAGTTTAATAATGAATTCAATGCACTATTCGGACTGGAAGTCTATGGTTGGGAATTGAGCATCTACAATCGATGGGGAGAACTCATCTACCAATCAGACGACCCGAGATTTGGATGGGATGGCAGTTCACAAGGTACCCTGATGCAACAGGGAATCTATGCTTACGTAGTGAAATATATTTCATGTGACAAACCTGATGTCTGGCAATCCCTTACCGGCCACGTCAACTTATTGAAGTAAAGTTATTTCAGGATTATTTTTCCAGTTTGTACGACCTCTGAGTTCTGAGTCACATTATACAGATAAACACCGGGTTTAATGACTTTTTTATCCACGATAAATTCTGGTTTGGTCGTTTTAAAAGACTTTACCTTTTTTCCATTCAGCGCATAAATATCGATAAAGCTCAAAATACCTTTGTCGTTGAATAAATCAATGGTGATTTCATCTGTGAATGGGTTCGGGAATAAGTTGATTCCGGTTCCAGGATAAGTAATCTCATGTAAATTTAACGGTGAGTCGAATTTCATTGAAATGATATCTTCCTGCCCTTTCACTGAAAAACTTGAACCGGCTACAAACAGATTGTTGTCCTTGTCGATTAGAAGACATGTTGCCTTATCGGTAAGTTTTTCTCCACTATCCAGTAGTTTATTCCAGACAGGAACACCGAAATTCGGATGATATTTTCTCAAGAGAAGATCGGCTTGAGGATGCGTTTTACCCGTTTCTGAATATCCCGCCACAATAATAAAATCGGAATTGTCGACCTGAATAGCAGCCGGACCATCATTGAGATCATCCGATCCATTGTAAGTGTCAACCCAATTGTTTACACCATTATCACTCATTTTCAAAACAACAATATCCGTGTTGTTTGTTCCTCTGGAAATGCCCGTTACACAAATATTTCGAGATCCATCAGCCGCTACCGCAACACCTTCTTCATTATTTCCTCCATCAAATTGATTGATCCAGTTTTGAACACCATCGGGCGTATATTGTATGGTGATAATGTCATTATC
>Ga0172373_10007781_pt1 | contig 13790 bp, 13 predicted proteins | sample Lak10m_2_FD_114546 | JGI IMG/M metagenome (GOLD analysis project Ga0172373, IMG submission 114546) | Freshwater microbial communities from Kabuno Bay, South-Kivu, Congo - kab_092012_10m | ecosystem: Environmental > Aquatic > Freshwater > Lake | place: Democratic Republic of the Congo... | reverse complement strand
CCTATTGTATCGATAAAGAAAACTGAAAATGAAGCAATTTATTAAAAACCGCAAGTTGAGACTTAAGTCACATAATTATTATTTTCTAAGACAAAATAAACATATTAAATCAATTAAAGAAATTAAATTAAAAAATATAATCGTTTTATACAATCAATAGATTTTATATAAATCTGAGTTTACGTTTCCCGTTCGTAATTCACCTGTTCTATTTTTAATCAAAAAAACATATTTGCACACATTTTAATGATTCATTTTGGCGTTTTGTTTTACATGTCTGCAACATAACATTAATTATTATTTCACATTGTTAAGCTAGGCGTAAAACATTGTTAAGAATATTGCTGTAAATAATTTTGGCACTTAGCATGAACCCATGTCGAAATCAGGCTCTGCTTGTTCAGTAAACTTGATAGCGGCTTTTAAAAATTGAATTTAAGGATGCCAATTATGAAACTTGTTAAGACTTTGTTAGCTACTACGCTTACACTTGCTGCTGCAACAACCTTTGCTGCTACGGCACATGATCAATCACATGCTGCGCATGAAACAGAAGAAAAAGTTGTTGTCTCAACTCAAGAACAGCCAGAAACTCAAGGTCAAGCAACAACTGATGCAACTGCGAGTGAAACACCTGCATCTGCACCTGCTGCTACAAACTAAACTTATCTCAAGGTTCCTCCAGACCTTTAGACCACATTAATAACAATAGAATCTTGTTATTAATGTAAAAGAACGAACCATGCTGCGGTTCGTTCTTTTTTTAAATCAGAGAATTAAGCTATTAGCATTGAGAAGATTTTTTGAAAATGCTGCATGATGGTTGTTGCACTTCTTCTAAACGATGAATTTTGCGTAATTCAGCTGCTTCAAAACGACAACGCTTCCAATCTGTATCTAAATTTAATGCTGGAACTGCTTTTGGCTGACGTTGTTCATCTACTGCTACCATCGTGAAGTAGCATGTGTTGGTATGACGAATCGTTCTTTTTTGGATATTTTGAGCTTCCACTCGAATACCAATCTCCATAGATGTACGACCAACATGATTCACACTTGCTAAAAAGGTAACCAGCTCTCCTACATAAATAGGTTCTTTGAAATTGACCTTATCCACAGATAAAGTCACAACATAACTACCTGAATAACGACTAGCGCAGGCGTATGCGACTTGATCAAGTAACTTTAAAATTGCTCCACCATGAACATTGCCTGAAAAATTTGCCATATCAGGTGTCATAAGCACTGACATCGTTAATTCAGATTGATCATCGGGAGCTTGGTTTAATTGATCTAAAGGAGACATGAGTAAAACTCGTAAATATGCTACGCCACTATTATCCTTTATTCAGACAATTAAACATATGCAAATTAGCTCAAAATACCATCAAATATATTTATATAAATTACGATGAATATTTCAAAATGATTACATCGCACCAATTTTCGGATAGAAATGAGAAAATTGTTCATTTTGTATTTATATTTTAAATACCATATATACTTCTATTTAATAATATTAGCACTTTCAATCAACCCCATAATCCCATTAACTATCATATCAACAGCAATTGTGCCAATCAGCAGAGCCGACAAACGACCTACAATGTCAAAATAACGATCAATATATTTTGCATGTTTATAGCGTAAATGATCATGTGCAAATTTCATCAGAATCAAAATACTACACGTTAACATCAACGTAATCGCAATGACTGCAACCGCACCTGAAAATGGAACACTAATCCCCGTGACTACTGCAGCACTTATGGTTCCTGGTCCAATCATAAATGGCATAGCTATTGTTCCAGCTAAATGTTCAGGTGCACCTCTCATCTCACCAATTGTTTCTGCACCTTGAAAAACGTAACGATAACCAATGACTAAAAAGATGAGACCACCGAAAATTTGAAATGATTCAAATCGAACATTCAAATAACGGCTAAAAATACTTTCACCACCCCAAGCAAATAAAATAAAGACAATAAATGCGATTAAACATCCTTGAATCAATGCTTTGCTAAAAACTTTGGCATCCGTATTACGAATCATACCAATCATGTAAACACTCATAAGGAATGGATTCAGTAAGGAAAAAAACAATGCAAATGCATGGATGTAGGGAGAAAACATAAAAAGTCTCTAAATCAGCTTCGGTTTTAGACTTGGATAAACCCAATAGATGGATCAAAATTTCAAATTGAAATGATTAAAAAGATCATCTATTTCCAAATGTGGTTTGAACGTTTACACGAGGATTCAATGTCAGCTTCAACACTAAAATTTTGGAAACTACGAGCAAATCTATAAAAATTAATTAATTTTTCATATTTTACATTGCAAGAATCATTCTGCTTGGACCCACATGTATAGGAGTAGTATTGAAAATGTAAAAATACGATTTTATTTCTTATTTTTTCAGAGCGGTTTAGAGCTATATCGTTTTGAAGATCAATAACCCAAGAAAGCTGTCACAAGCTTTCTTGAGTTTAACAAATTTACATCAAGTCTTTAAAAGTCAGACTGATTGCTTTGGATGTACCATATTTTTTACAGCTAAAATATCTGCCAAAACTTCATCAGAAATTAGATTTTCAGCTTTAATTAAACTCAACACACTTTGACCAGATTCATTTGCTTGTTTAGCGATACGTGTCGTGGTTTCATAACCTAAAAATGGATTTAATGCTGTAATAATACCAATCGAATTTTCAACTTGTGACTGACAAAGTTCCGCATTAGCACGAATCGTATCAATACATTTGAGTTGGAACATTTGCATTGCTTTTCCTAGCAAATCAATTGATTCAAATAGTTTGAATGCAATCAATGGTTCCATCGCATTAAGCTGCAACTGCCCTGCCTCAGCAGCTAAAGTGACAGCCAAATCATTTGCAATCACTTGGAAACAAATTAAATTGATTGCCTCTGGAATTACAGGATTCACTTTACCTGGCATGATTGAACTTCCAGGCTGACGTGGCTCAAGATAAATTTCACTTAAACCAGCACGTGGACCACTCGATAATAGACGTAAGTCATTGGCGATTTTTGAAAGCTTCGTCGCTGTACGTTTTAGGAAACTCGACAATAAAACAAAATCACCCATATCTGATGTGGCTTCGATTAAATCAGGTGAACTGCTAATCTTACGACCCGTAATTTCTGACAAAGCTTCAATAGCATATTCACGATACTTCACTTCAGTATTGATGCCTGTACCTATCGCGGTACCACCTAGATTTACAACACTCAAAGCATCGGGCATGATCTGATTTAATTTATCTAAATCATTTTGTAATGTAGCAGCAAAAGCCCCAAATTCTTGCCCTAATGTCATCGGCACAGCATCTTGTAACTGAGTTCTACCCATTTTCAAAATATCCGAAAACTCTTCAGATTTTGCTCTAAAACTCGCAATTAGATGATTAAAAGGTACATTTAACTGTTCAATTGCCGCAATTAAACCTATTTTGATTGCAGTAGGATATACATCGTTGGTCGACTGAGACATATTCACATCATTGTTAGGATGTAAGTATTGATATTCTCCTTTGCTATGACCTAGATATTCCAATCCAATATTTGCCACAACCTCATTTATATTCATATTGGTTGAGGTTCCAGCACCACCTTGGATCATATCCACCATAAATTGGTCATGATATTGGTTATTTAAAATCTGCTGGCATGCATATTGAATTGCTTTGTTCTTATTTTCATCAATTTTATTTAATTTAAGATTTGAATAAGCACACGCAGACTTAACGATTGCCAATGCTTTAATAAAGTTTGGGAACTGACTTAATTTACTTTGGCTTAAATTAAAATTCTCGATTGCTCTTAAAGTTTGTACACCATAATAACAATTCGAAGGAATTTCTTTAAAACCCAATAAATCTTTTTCAGTCCGCGTATTAATCTTAATGTTCATTTGAATAAATCCTGTACGACTATATCTTTATGTTAAAAGACTGTGTGTGTTTTTTCTAATGTAAAAAAATATTACTACATGCATTTTTTGCATAATAGATTATAATAGTGTATGAGCATGCATTAAGGATAATTTATGACCTTGGAAATTCGATGGATTGAAGATTTACTTGCATTAGAACAGGAAAAATCAATCTCCCAAGCAGCAGAGATCAGGCATGTCACTCAGTCCGCCTTCTCACGTAGACTACAAAATATTGAAAATGCTTTGGGTTTCCCAATCCTCGATCGAGAAAGTAAAAATATTGATTTCACTGAAGCTGGACAAATTTTATTAGCTACTGCTAAAAACATTCACAACCAACTTTCAAGCACAATTACCTATTTAGAAAAAAATATTAAAAACAATGAACTAAATACCAAATTCGCTGTTTCTCATTCACTGATTACACAATTTTTCCCTCGTTTTATTCATGAGCTTTCCGAAGATCTGAGTGATTTAAAATTAGAAATTATTGCAGCAAACCTCAAACAAGGCATGCGCTTGCTCACAGATGGTTCTTGCGATTTCTTGATTTGTTATTGTGACCAGAAAACTTTAGCTCAAATGGATTTTTCACTTTTTCTTTTCCACAAAATCGTGAAAGTGGAAATTTTGCCTGTCACCGCCCTTTATAATAACCAACCAAAATATTCATTTAATGAATTATTTCCATTGTTATCATATAGCAAACAGGCTTATCTGAGAAAATGTGTCGATGATATTATAGAAAATCAACTAAACTATCGAATATTATATGAAACTGATAATGCAAGCGATTTAAAAGAACTCGTTTTACAAGGTTTAGGAATTGCTTGGCTACCAAAGCTTCTTGTTGAAAAAGAGATTGCAGAAAATAAACTTAAAATCGTTGAACCAATTAATTTTCACACATATCAAGACGTTTATATCATCAGAAGAAAAATCGTACTCTCCAAAAGAATAAACTATATTTGGAATTTTTTAACCTCACAAGAATTTAAATAATAATAATTATGAAATAAAAATGATTGCTTAATACCGATGATCTAAAATCAGATTCAAAGATATTAAACAATCATTTTAGTTTATAAATTTACTTGTCATCCAATCTTTTTACTGGTTTCAAAAGTTAGGTGTTATCAGCTAAACGACTCACTGGCACGATCGAATCAACAACCACTTCCTCAACCTCATCGACTTCCTCATTGCCCACCTCAGTTCTAGCAATCACAGCTGTAGCAATACTGTTGCCTATGACATTTGTTGCAGTTCTGCCCATATCCAAAAATTGATCAACCGCAAGGATCAATAAAATTCCAGCCTCAGGCAATTTAAACATCACTAAAGTAGATGCAATCACAACAATTGAAGCCCTTGAAACACCAGCTATTCCTTTACTGGTGATCATTAACGTTAATAGAATTAAAACTTGTTGAGTAAAACTTAGATCAATATTGTAAGCTTGAGCAATAAAGAGTACTGCAAAAGACATATACATCATTGAACCATCTAGGTTAAATGAATAACCAAGTGGTAACACAAAACTGGTAATCCGTTTGGGTACACCAAACTTATTCAACGCTTCCATTGTCTTAGGATAAGCAGATTCACTACTTGCCGTAGCAAAAGCCAAAGTTGTCGGTTCACGTACAGCTTTAACCAATCTAAAAACATCTTTCTTCAAGAAAATATAACCAAAAGAAATCAGGATCATCCATAAGATCAACAGACCCACATAGAACTGCCCGATAAAAAATACTATAGTCTAAGATTAGCTTCGGACCCTGAACTGTGATTGCAGATGCAATTGCCGCGAAAACAGCGATTGGTGCAGCAGCCATCACGTAATCCGTGATACGAAACATCACACGACATAGCTCATCAATAATGCGCCCAATGACGGTAGCCCCAGATTGATGTTGGACATAAGCTAAAGCCGAACCAAAAAATATCGAAAAGACTAAAATCTGAAGAATTTCATTATTCGCCATTGCCTCAGCGAAACTACGCGGGAAAATATGCGTAATAAATGTTTGAAGACTTAAGCTTGATGCACTTACACCAACATCTACAGCTTCATTTGGTATAACGAGATTCATTCCCACACCCGGTTGGAAATAATTCGCAAGTCCCATACCTAGCAATAGTGAAATAAATGAAGCGCCAATAAACCAACTCATGGCTTTGACTGTAATCGATCCTAAAGAGGATGATTTACCCATCGAAATTAATCCTGAAACAATCGTTGCAAAGACTAATGGAGCAATGATCATCTTGATCAATCGAAGAAAGACATCCGTGACAATCTTAAAATAAGATGCAATATCCGTTGCTTGTGCTGTACTTACTGAGCTATGACATGCCCAACCAACTAATATTCCCGATATCATTGCGATGAGAATATATTTGAGCAACCTTTTTTGGTTCATAATAATTATTCCTTCCCTATCCTTCTTTACACCAATGTGATCAATACACATCAAACCTTGGTGATAATCCATGTTGACTCAGTCAAAATTTTTCAGCCATACAGTAGAACTTTCGACTCAACAATAAGCACAGGCAAGTGTCACTTTTTTCTTTTAAAAACGATAATGCAAAAATTAAATATTTCATGCAAAAAATGCATGATTTTTAAAACATTAGAAAACATAGATAATAGTTATGCAATGCTATCAGCAAAGATTTTTCTTGTTTTTTAGCATACAAAATTTATTTTTATTTTAGATAACAATTCTCTTAATTTATCAAACAATAAATTTAGTATGAAATTTGCTTGAGTGAATGCATTAACATCAGTATTCTTTTTCACAAAATCTATCCACTTTAGATTCCATAAAAGATTAACTTAATAAATAGAATAGATAGTTAAAATTTTCTTATAGAAATAAAAAAGCCTCTGTATAAACAGAGGCTTTTTAAGTATTTGGCGGAAGCGGTGAGATTCGAACTCACGGAGGACTCACACCCTCGTCGGTTTTCAAGACCGGTGCATTAAACCGCTCTGCCACGCTTCCAATGGCGGCTATCATATAAATAAAAATTCAACTTGGCAAATCTTTTATTCAAAATAATGCACTGAACGCTCAAAATAAAATCAACAGCTTATAAATTTATTGATTTTGAGATTTTTCATAGCGAATTGAGTTGATATACCAAAGTTTTTTCCCTAGAGGAGTGATGACCTCAACTTCGTCGTCCACTTGTTTACTCAATAAAGCACGCGCCATTGGTGATTCAATGGATATATGTTGTGGATGATGATCATATATTTCATCGACACCGACAATACGTAAGGTTTTTTTCTCGCCAGCATCATTTTCTATTTCAACCCAAGCTCCAAAGTAAACTTTTCCTTCTTGCTCAGGGACATAATCTACAATTTTTAATTCTTCTAAACGCTTTCCTAAATATCTAACCCTGCGATCAATTTTCCTAAGTAATTGTTTATTATACTGATAATCAGCATTTTCCGAACGATCGCCTAAACTTGCTGCCCAATTTACTTTTTTAGTGATCTCAGGTCGCTCGTCATGCCAAAGCTTTTTCAACTCGGCAACCAATAAATCATGTCCTGTACGAGTAATTAAATTCGATTTCATAGATAAAAATACGCTATTACAACATTCCATTTACAAGATTTAGCATTGTATCCCTTATTTGATCATCACCAAAGTGTATAAATTTTATTCTTTTTTAAATCAGACGGTTGTGATGTATTTCTCATTTTTTTACTGTACAAAATTTGACAATCAGTTTTTTGACCCTTAATATGCGCCCCTAAGTTAGTTTTTGTTTACTTTTTATACATTTTGTAAATGTTGTGAAACATTTATTAAATATCCGATCAACCCAATGTCATTTTGAATGACGTTCATGACTTGCCCACCCCTTATCGAATTTATCAACTTTTAAAAGCGAAGTTTTTGTTTTCTGAGCTTTTAGGGCATAAATTATCTGTAGCGGAGACAACATGCACAGTAATTCAAGTTCTGGGTCTAGGCCTAGCCTTAACTCTTTATCTTCTAAACGTCCATTTCAAGCTTTAGCTTTAGGATTCGCAATCCTTCCTTTTAATAGCTTGAATGCTGAAAAATCTCATCAATACAACACAGTCGTAACGACAAAAGTTTTAACCGTGGTTGCAGTTGAAAATCCAACCACAGTTTTTAAAGACGGCGAATTTTTACATGGTTTCGGTTACGATTTAGCTCGAAACTACGCACAAAGTCTCAACGTAAAGTTAGATTTTAAGACCGTACCTGACAATGCCACTGCTCTAAAGTGGATTGCTCAAGGCAAAGCAAATCTTGCAATGACCACAGCAAATCTTGCAACGATAGAAAGTAAACAGCTTGTTTCCTTTTCTGCAAGTTGTGGCGATCAGGCAACTTTGAGTAAAAATGGTTTAAACCCTCAATTAAACTGGGTGTTTAAACAAGCTGACGATCCATTGACTTTAACTGCGAGTGGTTTTGTTTGCCAAAGCAAACAGTCAGGAACAACTCAGCAATTAGCCTCTTTTTATAATCGTAATGTCGTTAAACCTGAATCTTGGTCAACGATTCAAAAAGACCTCAATCAGCGTCTTCCAATCTATAAGGCAAGCTTTAAACAAAGTGCTGCGAAATATAATTTAGATTGGCATTTATTAGCTGCAATTGGTTATCAAGAATCATATTTAAAACCCACTTCGGTGTCTCCCACGGGTGTTCGTGGTTTGATGATGCTGACGAGCAGCACAGCGCAAGCAATGGGTGTAACTAACCGTACTGATCCAATACAAAGCATTCAGGGCGGTGCTAAGTATTATGATCTTATGTTAGATCAATATGAAAATGTTCCCTATCCAGATCGTAACTGGTATGCGCTGGTTGCATACAATATGGGACCAGGTGCAGTAAATCAGATTCAAAAACGTATTAAGGCTCAAGGTAAGAACCCAAATCAATGGGTAAACCTATATGACTATTTACAGCGTAATCAAACGCGTAATGGTCGTTACAAGCAAGCATTACAGTACGTCACCCGAATCCGTACATATCTAGAGCATCTAAAAACGAGTAATCGTATCGAAGTTTAAAATGCTCAGAGCAAAAAAAAGCTTACCAACGGTAAGCTTTTTTTTATGAATAAACTTATGCAGTTTGTTCAAGAACCTTTTTGAATAAATCTTTTTGTTCTTGGCTAGGCTTAGCAGTTTGTAATGCCATCAATTGAGACATGTCGCCTTGCACTTTAATTTTACCTGTCATGAATGCTTGCATAGCAGCTGCCATATCAAACTCTAAGAACACTTTACGTAGAGTCTCTGCATCCATATTTAAAGTTGTTTTAGCATTTGGAGATAAACCCTTTTGGATTTTACCAGCGTCTAAAGCTAACTCTGTATTTCCAGCTGCATCTGTTACAACCAAGTTAATCGCTAAGTTTGCAAGTGCTGGTGGTAAATTTAAATCACCTGCTTCAGCAGTAAGTTTTTCAACAGTTGCAAACCAATCATCAGTTAAAAATGCAGCCATGATTATTCCTCAAATGTATTTGTTCAGTTTCTTGTGCCATCTATCCAGACGACATCACATGAAGCTTTTTGCTCGTGCCCTGTTATAGCATGTAATTTTTATTTTAGGCTATGATTTTTTGTACGCGATATTCAATTTTTAAAAAATTTATAAAGAAAAGGCACTTATCAAAGTGCCTTTTAAAAAACTTTTACATTTTACTCTGCAGCAAAACTCAAATTCACTACATTGAGACGATTTTTCATTTCTTCTGGATCTTTCATATCAAACTCACGTTGACTATCCAGCGCCTCGAAATCAAATAATTCACGGTCCGCTAGTTGTGATGGAGAAACATTCTGTAATGCCCCAAAAATACTATGTAAACGTTTCGGATATTGTTTATCCCATTCACGTAGCATGTCATTGATGATCGCACGCTGTAGATTTTCTTGCGAACCGCAAAGATTACAAGGAATAATCGGGAACTTTCTTAACTCTGCATATTTGATGATGTCTTTTTCTTCAACATATGCCAATGGACGAATCAGAATGTTCTTTTTATCCGAAGACAATAATTTTGGTGGCATCGCTTTTAAACTGCCGCCATGGAACAAGTTCAAAAAGAATGTCGCCATGATGTCATCACGGTGATGTCCTAATGCAACTTTAGTCGCGCCAATTTCTTGAGCAAAACCATAGAGTGAACCACGACGTAAACGAGAGCAAACGGCGCAATAAGTTTTACCTTCTGGCGTTAAACGCTTAGTAATCGTATAGGTATCCTTCTCAAGGATATAATATGGAATGTTATTTTCTTCCATATAGCGTGGTAGCACGTCTTCTGGGAAACCAGGTTGCTTTTGGTCAAGATTCACAGCCACGATATCAAAATTGATCGGTGCAATGCGCTTAAACTGCAACAAGATATCAAGTAATGTATAACTGTCTTTACCTCCAGACACACATACCATTACCTTATCGCCATCTTCGATCATGTTGTAATCACGAATTGCATGCCCTACTTGGCGACGAAGTTTTTTCAACAGGCGATAATACGCCGAACTTGTCGGAAGTTCTGGCTTGAAATTAAATCCTTGGTTGGACTCCACTGGCGCGTACATAGACGTGATTTACCCATAAACAAAAATACCGCGAGATTTTATCCGATTCCGAAAATTTGCGCACCAAAAGAATTTTTCAATTTCTTTCATTCGTCATATTCAAAAAGGATACTGACAAAACCTGCATCAAATTTGATCAGATTTAGCTAGATTGCTTATATTTCAAACTTTTCCACAGTTTTCCACAAAACCTGTGGATAAAATTGTGGATTTCTTCGCTATTGACAAACTGCTTTTATCTGAAAATAAGGCTTCCGATCAAATTGATCATTTTTTAACCAACACTTTTTAACAATGAAAATCAATTACTTATATATGTCAAGTTTTCGTTTTCAAAAAAATATTTAATTTTTTTTGATGAACATTCGCACAAAAGGACTTGATTTTTGTCAGACAGTCAAAATTAAAAAAATTGTAGCAAAAGTTCTTTTTATGATTTTTTTTGTTAAACTGCTGTGAAGAAATTATGCTTTTTTGCGAATATTATAACGATGGATAGTAAAAATTATTTTTTCGCCCTTTGGTTGGGGACAGTCGGTTTAATGAGCTGCTCAGCAATATATGCTGGTCAGACCATTTATCAATTCAAAGATACTAACGGCACTACACTACTCACCAATAAGAAAAAGGCAGAATATAGCCATCTCAAAGTGGTAAAAGCCACTTATTATCCTGATAGTAATATTCACAGTTATAGCAACTGGGGTGCGAGTGAAGCTTCAGTACTTCCTAGCTATAGTCGTAATAAAAATGCATTTGATCAAATAATTCGACAAGCAGCTCAACAACATGGAGTTGCAGAAGGATTAATCAAAGCCGTGATGCATACTGAATCAGGATTTAATATCAACGCACGTTCTCCTGTTGGCGCTCAAGGTTTAATGCAACTCATGCCAGCTACTGCTCGACGTTTTAATGTAAGTAATGCATACGACCCTCAACAAAACATATATGCCGGTGCAAAATACCTCAGTTGGTTACTACGCAGATTTAATGGTAATACTCAACTTGCACTCGCAGCCTATAATGCTGGTGAAGGTAATGTTGATAAATATGGTGGAATTCCTCCATTTAGAGAAACTCAAGATTATGTCCGTCGAGTAACTAGTCGTTATCAAAACTTATATGCTTCTGGTCTAGGCATGAGTAATTCATCGTCTGCTCAAAGTGGACAAGTACTAGCTCAGTCTGCGAACTACACTACTCCACCACGAAGCGAACCGAGTCCTCCACCAAAACAATATAATCGACAAATCATTACCCTAGCTGATGGTACTTTTACTGATGCACCATCAGGTACATATACTACGGCAAATGCAACTGCATCCGCTCGAATAAATATTAGCGAATGATCGTTTAGCCTATATTCTCATACTATGATTTTGGTGTTGATTTTATAACTTTCTCACTCGCTAAGTGACTGTTTAAATACTAGTTCATTGTTTTATTAGCTTAATGTATCTACGCCCATTTTTTGCTTGAATTTTTAAGCATCGCCCTGCATATTATGATCATGATTTAAATTTATAAATCAGATTACTTTTTCTTTACATGAGGGTTTTCTCAATGATGCGGATTGGTTTGTTCTTGCTAACCAACCTCGCGGTACTGGTTGTAGCTGGCATTATCTTGTCACTCTTCGGTGTCGGTAGTTACCATGGCGCGGGTGGCTTGAATCTAGGCAACCTTTTGGTCGTCTGTTTTGTCTTTGGTATGGTGGGTTCATTAATTTCCCTCTTCATGTCGAAGTGGATGGCTAAAAAAACCACTGGAACTGAATTAATTGACCCAAATGCGCCTAGAAATCAGGCTGAAGCGTGGTTGTTACAAGAAGTTGCTCAATTATCCCAACGTGCAGGTATCAAAATGCCTGAGGTGGGTATCTTCCCGTCATACCAATCAAATGCGTTTGCAACGGGTTGGAACAAGAATGACGCTTTAGTAGCTGTATCAACTGGCTTACTTGAGCGAATGAATAAAGATGAATTGCGTGCGGTTCTTGCACATGAAATCGGTCACGTAGCAAATGGTGATATGGTCACTTTGGCATTGATACAAGGTGTTGTGAACGCCTTTGTGATGTTCTTTGCACGTGTAGCAGGCGATTTCATTGACCGCAATGTCTTTGGTCGTGAAGATGGAGAAGCACCTGGTCTTGCTTACTTCGCAATTACCATTGTTCTCGATATCGTATTTGGTATTTTAGCCTCTACGATCGTGATGTGGTTCTCTCGTCAACGTGAATACCGCGCAGATGAGGCTGGAGCACGTTTAGCGGGTAAACAAGCCATGATTTCGGCATTACTCCGTTTACAAGCAGAATCAGAAATGCCTGATCAAATGCCAAAAGAAATGAAAGCTTTTGCGATTACTGAAGGTAAAGAGCAAGGTTTCAGCTTAGCGGCTTTATTCCAAACTCACCCAAGTATTGAACAACGTGTAGCAGCTCTACAACAATTAAATGTTCAATAATTCAAATAGATTAAACAAAATAAAGCCTCCTTAATGGAGGCTTTATTTATATTTATGAGTGCAAATTAAGCCGATTAGAATGACTGATAAAGTTGCCATAAATAACTGACACCGAGCCAAACAGCGAGAATCAGTAAGATCAATACAGCAATTCCTAATAGATCAGGAATACGTAACCAAATCCAACTGACAATAGGATTACGCCAAAATGCTGAGGTCTTTTGCTTTTGTTCCAAAGACTCATGCAAAAAAGGATGTACCACATGAATATCACTATGCACTTGGTATTCCTCACGGATGTGGTCATGCACAATCTCTAATGTTTTACGACTTGGACGGATAAATACATCAAATAGTGTCCCAACAATCGGTACAAATCCAACCAGCATATCGAGAATGGCAAGCTTAATTACACCAGCTAATTTATGTTGCGGTACACCAACTTCTTTTGCCTTTTTAAAGGCATACATGGTCAGAATGAAACCCGCAATATCTCCTGCAAATGGGATTGTGCTTAATGCAGCATCCGCACCAACGCCCTGTTTCGTGAAAGGAATTCGGACTAAACTATCCATTGTGTTAGCAAATTTAGCTAAATCTCGCTCGACTGCGATTGCTTGCTGTTGAGTTAATTTTTTTTGTTCTGTTTGACCAGTCATCAACCTAACCTAAAAACTACGTTTATGCTTGAGAATAAAGTAGTTTTTAGATTTTGTCGGTACATTTATTATTAAAATT
>Ga0172373_10007777_pt1 | contig 13797 bp, 14 predicted proteins | sample Lak10m_2_FD_114546 | JGI IMG/M metagenome (GOLD analysis project Ga0172373, IMG submission 114546) | Freshwater microbial communities from Kabuno Bay, South-Kivu, Congo - kab_092012_10m | ecosystem: Environmental > Aquatic > Freshwater > Lake | place: Democratic Republic of the Congo... | reverse complement strand
GTCGCCGAGGTATCCGCACGCTTTGCCTTAGATGCAATGCCCGGCAAACAGATGGCGATTGATGCCGATCTCAACGCAGGCCTAATTAAAGAAGATGAGGCGCGAGTTCGCAGACAGCTCGTCTCTCAAGAGGCAGACTTCTACGGCTCCATGGATGGTGCCTCGAAATTCGTTCGCGGAGATGCAATCGCCGGCATCATTATTCTTTTTGTAAATCTGATCGGCGGGCTGATTATCGGTATGGCCCAGAAGGGCCTCGGATTTATGCAGGCATTAACCACCTACGGTACGCTCACCATCGGCGATGGTCTGGTAGCCCAGGTGCCCGCCCTCATTATCTCGACAGCAGCCGGTATTCTGGTGACGCGGGTGGCCAGTGATCAGGATCTCTCGGGTCAGGTCTCCAAACAGTTTGAAGACAGCGGCAGCACGCTGCTGGTTGTCGGCGGCATTTTGTTTCTCCTGGGCCTTGTCCCGGGCATGCCTCACGTTCCTTTTATCGGCTTTGCCGGCTTATTTGTATTTCTCGGCTACACCATGAATAAGCGGCTGCAGAAAAAGCAGCTTCTCGCCGCGGAGCAAGCGGCTGCGCCGGCCCAGAAAACAGAGCTCGAATGGTCTGATGTTCCCGTTATTGAGCCGCTATGCCTTGAGCTGCCCTACCGTCTGATTCCCCTAGTGGAGAAGGGTGATGAGAGCGACCTGATTAAACGCATTCGTGCAATTCGTCGCAAGTTTGTCTCGGAGGTTGGGTTCCTAACGCCCTCTGTCCATATTCGCGACAACCTGCAACTGCCCGCTGAGACCTATCGTTTTCTACTCTACGGCGCGGAGATCGGGCGCGGCCAGTGCCTGCCCGATAAATTGTTAGCCATCTATCCGCAGAGCGATGTGCAGGCGATGGTGGGCATTGAAGTGAAAGACCCAACCTATGGAATGCCCGCGATCTGGATCGAGCGCGACCAACGCGACGAGGCAATTAACAAGGGCTACACCGTGGTTGAGCCCGCAGTGGTCATGGCCACCCACCTAGACCATCTTGTGCGCGCACACGCACACGAGCTGCTGGGACGGCAAGAGACACAAGATCTCATTGAGCATTTCAAAGCCAGTTACCCGAAACTTATCGAAGATGTCATACCCAAGGTGGTCTCGGTTGCGACTCTGCAGCGTATTCTTCAGCTGCTCCTCGAAGAGAGTGTGCCCGTTAAGGATCTAAGAACGATTCTCGAGGTCGCCAGTGAGAACCCCACACTGCTTGCCGACCCGCAGGGCGTTCTCACGGCTGTCCGGTACGCGCTCAGGCGCACGATTATCCAAGAGACCTTCGGCGATTCCCTTGACTTCAAACTGCTCGGTGTTCACCCCGAGTTTGAACGCATCATCGAGCAGACCATCGGCAACGCAGCGGTCGCCCAGGAGGGCGCTATTGAGCCCGGCCTGGCCCGGCTATTTGGCGAAGAGGTCATTCAAGGGGTGGCCGAGCTCGAGGGCTTGGGCTTGGCCCCGGTGATCCTTACGAGCGCTAAGGCGCGCCTCACCCTATCGCGCATCGCCCGAAGGGTAAGACCGCAGGCCCTCGTGCTTGCCATGAGTGAGTTGCCTGCCAACGGCAATGTGACCTTCCAGAAGGTACTCTGCAACCGTCAGGCGGCCGGTTAAACTTAAGCCTAATTCCGCCCATTGGCTGGGCATCTGAAAAGAAGATTGACCGACTATGGGACCAGAACGATTCGTTGCCCCAACGGCCGCAGAGGCCTTAAAGCTTGTTCGCAAATCAATGGGCGACGAGGCCATGGTCCTCTCCACCCGACAAACGCCCGATGGCGTGGAAATTACCGCGATCACCTCAGAGGCACTCGATCAACTCTCCGGCGGTGCAGCGGCCGCCAGTAGCGCCCCCGCCCGGGGTGCCACCTCAAGCCCGGCAGGCGCGGCATTCTCCGCAGACACCTACGGCGCACCTGGGCGACGCGGCGTGACTGCACCCGGGCCTAGCTTTCCACATGAGTTGGTGATCTCCGATGTCATCAAAAGCCGACGCAACCTGGATGGCTCACCGGTCTATACGCCCGAGCAGCTCGACGGCGCAAATGGTCGCGGCGGCCAGACCTCTTCAAAATCAAGCGGGCTAGACGCCACAATGGCCGCAAGCGCACTCGCAGCGGCCTCTGCAAACTCGGTTGAAATGGGCAAGCTCATGCTGGAGATGGCCCAGGTCAAAAACCTGCTGCAGTCTCACCTGGCAGGAAATTTCTGGAGCAATCTTCAGCAAAACGCTCCCGCCCATGCCGATGTCGTCAAGCTGCTGATCAATGCAGGGTTTTCTCCAAAACTCTGCGCCGATATTGTTCAGGCCCTTCCGAGGGAAGGAGATCCGCCGGCCTTACTGCAGCGCGTGACCGATATCGTTGAGACCTTAGTCAAGGTGCAAGACCCCATCGACACCTTTGATTCAGGGGGAGTCTTTACCTTCATTGGGCCCACCGGCGTTGGCAAAACGACAACCGTTGCAAAGGTGGCGGCCCGATGTGTGCTGCGCTTTGGCCGCAACCAGGTGGCCTTACTCACCACCGACACCTACCGAATCGGCGCGCAGGAGCAACTAAAGGTATTTGCCAAGATTCTCGGCCTGCCCGTGGTGTCGGTGCGCGATAGTGATGATCTGGCCGCTAAGCTCAAAGAGGCCGCAAAAAGAAAAGTTGTGTTAGTCGATACCGCAGGGGTTGGTCAGCGTGACACGCTCATGCTGGATCAGGCGCAGATGCTCTCTAAAGGCAGTGGCAACGCCCACCGCATTTTAGTGATGAGTGCCACAACCGATCTGCGGACCCAAGAAGATGTCATCGTGCTGCATAACCGGGCAGATTCAAATGCGCACATTAAATCGGTCATTATCACGAAGACCGACGAGGCCGCGCTGATTGGGCCGATTGTTGACTGTCTGATTCGACACGAACTGCCGCTACTCTTTATCTCAAACGGCCAGCGCGTACCCGAAGACCTCAATACCCCAAACACTCAATACCTCGCCTATCGTGCGATGCACCCGCGCGCCTCGCAAGAGGCTGCCCTGCAAGACAGTCAGATCCCTGCCGTGCTCGCGGATAATCTTACTCAATGGTCAAAAACGCAACGCTAGACAAGAAGGCTGCCGCGGAGGCTGCTGCAGAAACTTCCGCAGACACAGTGGCCACCATGGGTGCTGATCAGGCCGAGGGGTTGCGCTCGATGTTTGGTGAGGCCCAGGCCCGTTTTCTCTGCCTTGCCTGCGCGCTCGACGGAGACACTGCTGTTCAAATCACGATGGGGCTTGCGCACTGCCTCAGACAACAGGGCCAGCGGGTTCTGTATATCGATGAAATCCCAATGCAAGAGCGCCAAGCAATCAAGAGCCTCTCCTATACCGTGCGCTATGACTTAGCCCAGGCACTTGAAAACGATATCGCATTAGAGAAGACTGTTTACAAGGCCGAAGATAACCTCTGGTTCTCAGTGGCACTGCGAATGGCGCGATCATTTAAGACACGACGTTTAAAGCCGCCCACGCTCATGGAGCGCCTGCAGAAACTTACGCTTGAACTCGATGTCGTACTCCACGCCACGAGTCAGCCGATCAATGGCGTGATGCGGGCACTCTCGAAGACCCCGCAGCCCATTGTGATTACTGCGCCGGATGATGCAAGTCTGATTCGGGCGATTGAACTGATTCGTGAGTTCTCTCAGCAGACTGATGGAAAGCCCATATCCGTTGTAGTCGTAGGTGGTGACACAGAGGAGCAAGGCCAGGTCGCCTTCGATACGCTATCGACAGCGAGCAAATCCTTGCTCGACCAGCCGCTCGATCTGATCGGATGGCTGGCGGCAACGCCGCTATCAAACTCGACAGAGAAATCGAAGCATCCGGCGGGCCTTATTATTCCCAGTACACTCTATGGGAAACTCGCAACCATTCTGACTCACGCGTAATCTCACTCCCCTCCTTTTCGATTGCCTTCATGCGCTACCAAAAAAAAGCTTATGCCACCGCAACCTCTGAGTTACATGGCTCGGTGATTCAATACGCACCTCTGGTTCGCCGCCTGGCCTATCAGATTGCGTCTCGCCTGCCGCCCAATGTCGAGCTCGATGACCTGATTCAAGATGGCATGATGGGCCTGCTCGATGCAATGAAACGCTACGAGCCACGTCCTGGACTGAACTTCGAGGCCTATGCACGCTTTCGAATCACCGGGGCAATCTATGACAGCTGCCGTGAAAATGATGTCTTGCCGCGCAACCAGCGCGACAAACTCTCTGATTTGGAAAGTGCGATACGCCGATTAGAGCAAGAACTCGGGCGTCACCCGACCGATCAAGAAGTCGCCGATCACTGCGAGTTAAGTATCGACGAATACCACCAGACCCTTGACACGATGGTCGGCATGACCGCCTTTGATGAGGTGCCCGAGCATCTGCTGCCCATTGCGGATGGTGCCGATCCCTCGCAGATCAATTCGTTTCGACAGGTCTCGGAGCGGCTTGCGCAAGTCATAAAAGAACTTCCCGAGAAGGAGCGTATGGTGGTGGCGTTGCACTACCAGGAGGACCTCAGCTTTCGAGAGGTTGCAACGGTATTGGATTTAACACCGGGGCGTATCAGCCAGATCCACACCCAGGCCATGCTTCGGATTCGAAGCGTGCTGGGCACCGACCCCAGCTTTCGTTAAACGCTCAGACGCGTTTAGACAGTAGACTGCCCAAGACATTGGGCACCTGCCCAAGGCCCGAGTAGGTAGCCGACTCCGACTGTTGTGCGATCACCGCCTGCAGGGCTGCATTTTTCTTCATCGCTAAACGAATCAACTCACCGTTGATCTTGTGATCGATCGAGGCCTTCGTAATCAACTCACGCAGACGCAGTTTTTCCTGCTCGGGTTTGCGTTCAAGTTCGGCCCTGATTCCCTCTAGGCCACCCGTAAAACCGTTAATCGCATCGAGCGCTGTCTGTGCGGCACCGATAGCGGCAGGATATTCATCAACAGATTCGGCCTCAAGAACACGCCGTAACTCGGCGATGGCCGAGGCCATGGACTCAATAATTGGGGCGATGTCGCGCAATTACCAGTTAGCGAACGCGATGCATCGACGCGGCGATTGCATCGCCAAGTATTGACTCTGCGACTTTGTCGTAATCAATCTCAAATTCACCCGACTGGATTCTCGCCCGAATATCTTCGAGTAATTTCACATCAGCGGCCTTGTCGGCCTTCTTTGCAGATGCGATAGCGGCGGCAACATCGATCTGAATGCTTGCGGCAGGCGTGGCTCCCCGAGCTGCCGACTGGGCTGCAGATGCGTCAGCCCCTTTTCCCGCGGGCGCAGTGGATTCTGCCTTTACCCGACGCAGCGGATCTGACAACGAATCTGAGACTTTCTTTGGATCAATTTTCATCCGTTTACCTTTTGCCTAAAAGCGCGCCTTGCGCCCAAACGACTGCAGACTGAGCCCCTTCATTATCGCCTAAAACAAGGCGACACAGCGATGGCTTACGGCCCGACTTTCAATTCGACCTTCCCAGGCCCGACGACCGTGGCGGTAACCTGCTGCCCGTCTGGCATTCGGACGCGAACGCCCTCACCGATTCCCCCATTACTTAACGCGACCCCCTCGCCCGCGGCACGAAAGCCCTGCCCAACAACCTGAACCAAAACCCCTTCACCACTTCGGATTACGGTTATTTCCTTCAAATAGGTTAGCCGAAGGGGCTGCCCGGCGGGCAAGGCCTTAATCAACTGCTTGCCAGTCGCCTGGCTGGGCTCTGTGAGTTGATCTGCGGGTGCCTTGGTAAGTTCCGCCCCCTCCTGGACTCGGACATCGCCTGCCCGGATTAGGACCCCAGAGGCAAGTGTGCTTGTGCTCACAATCTGATTACCAAAGACCCGGGTGGCAACCCCAACCGCACGGCTCCACTGGGGGGCGGTACAGTTAATCTGCACAGAGAACTCCCCCCAGGGGCGACTCTTTGACGTCAGGGTGGGCTCGGGTCGGGTGGAGCACTTCGGCAGCACGCCACGTGAGGACCCTACCGCCACCTCAACCCGGTTCTGCCCAAAACTCGGGTGGGCCAACACCAATTTCTCAATGCGCTGGACCAGATCCGGCGACAGCGCCTCACTGGCACCTGACTTTGCCTCCGGCGATATCGGCTTGGCCTGGGACGCCGGGCCCGAATCTGGCGCTGGCGCAGACGGATACTGGGAGGGCAGAAGGGCCCGTTGGGCGAAGGCGGCACCCGTTAGCCCGCCACCGGTTAGCGCGAGAGTCAAGACCAGAAACAGGCCGGCAATCGGGGTTCTCCGGAAGAGAGGCTTCCGATAACCCGCTACCAGAGGTTGTAACCCTGAAACAACGGCCGAACCGACCGCCACTAGGCCGTCTCCGGCACGACCCAGACCATCGGTTCGGGGTGCTCGCCCACCATGACACCGGCAACCCAGGCCGGCGCCTCGACGGAGGGGGGCAACAAAAACGCATTGGCAATTTGAAATGGTCGAATCTCCTGGGCGTAGAGGAGCATCTCCTGTAAGCCCGACTTCACCGTAAGACAGAGTCGCGGTTCAGAGGTTTCACCCAGAAAATCCGCCAGGCCCTCGGCCGGTGTGCGAAGAATCTCCGCCTTTAGGAACTGGGCCCAGCTGAGCGCGTAAATTACGCCATCGCGAACAAACGGCACGACGCGCAATCGGCTATGGCTCGTGGGCACCGAAAGACGCACCGTTCCACCGGTTACATCGATTCGGCCTGAGAGAATCTGAATCACGCGGGCAGCCTGCTCAAGTGCCTCAGAGCTCTCGGGAACATCATTCATTTCGATGAGCAGCGTTAGATTCTGAGATGAAGCCTCAATCGAGGCGGGCTGAGGCAATAGGCTCATCGCGGAGATGAGGTAATCAATGACGTCCGCATCCGCAAAAGCGTTTGGCGCGTGGATGGTGCGCGCCATTCCAACAAGCCTTCGCTGCAGAGGTTCCTGCGCGAGCGTCAGCAGCCAATTCGAGTGATCGAGAAGTCGCTGCCGAATCTGGTGACTCACCTCTTCTGGGCACCCTTTCACGACCTCGTGATCAATCGCCTGGGTTGTTTTCAGCGCAAAAAGCCGGTCATACATCGAGAGTCGCGGCCGGCTGAACCCCTCTGGGCCCGAGAGGTCGCTGTTAACCGCAATGCCAGCCGGTGGTTCCGACTGCTCACCGGAGAAAAACATAAGACCGGTCATCTGCTCAAGATCGATCACCCCGGCCTCGTCGTCATTCTCCTCTGACGGATCGGAGTCCGTCTTGGCCGGATCCTCCACTAAGGTCTCGGTCTCGGCCGCCGCAAAAGACCGCGAGGAATCCACGACCCGTTGAAACGCTGCTGAGGTGAAGTCCGCTGGCTGCTCCCCAAAAAGCGATACCGCTGCGGCCAATTTTTTTAACTCACGGTCTTGATTTGGAAACTTCTTGTTATCGCTCTCTGAACCGAGTACGTCGATTGCCTGGTCAACGAGTGCTAAGAGGTTTTCGGTTGCTAACTCCATGCCGGGGTGGCCGGCCGAGTAATGCCGACTCAGTACCAGAGCAATCTCTGCATGACGCGGCAGATTGACGCTATTTAAGCCATCTGACAGATCCCGTGCGTAAAGCCCTGCCCTTGCCATGGAATCGGGGCCCAGAAAGAGGCTCTGCTTTAACCCATCAATCGCGCGGCGAAGATCAGCAAGGAATAAAGCAATGAGATCGCTCACGACGACTTCCCGTCGAATTTAAATTTCGGCTCTGCACCCTGCGGCTCCATCGTGGCTTCCTCCTGGGGGCTCGTGGTCGCCGCCAAGAGGAGCAGTCGCTCGAGATCGCTTAGCGCATCATTGAGTCGTTCAAACTGGCGTGACCACTGGGCAGCAACAAGCAAGAGCCCCTCAGAATCGCGTTTGATCATCGCGCCCGCTGTATCGACAGGCGATGGCCCAGACGACATTCGGTCCGCCACCGCATGGTCCACATTCTGCTGGAGTTCGCGCAGCAGCGAATCAATGTGCTCCATGCTGTCGGCCATGCGGTCGCCCAAATCAGACAGACGCGTCTCCGCCCCTGACTGGGCAATCGCGAGCGACAGACGAATGCCCTGCTCCTTTGCCATGGCAACTGCCCGAGAAATCTCGCGGGCGCGGCCCTGAGTCTCGAGAACGATCTGCGACTCGGAAGACCCTGCAGACTGCTCTGAGAGTGAATCAAGCCCAGACGCGGATAAACCAAGGCCTTTAATCGCAGCCATTAGCTGCTTGGTGAGATCGTTGATCTGCTTGGCGGAGAGTTGGAGGTAAGGCAGCGCCTCCTGCGCTTTCTGAAGGGCCTGAAACCGATTGGCATTGTTGAGCACTGAATCCACCGAAGCAAGATCGACGGTCTCGAGTACGCGACGATCCGAACGCCGCACCTCCCATAGACTTGCCAAGAAAAACAAAGCACCAAGAACCCCCATCAGACGGCCGAGCATCATCTGGTTCATACCAAGACTCTCAGCCGATGGCAGTACCGACTTGGGTTCCGCAATCATCACCTCCGAGAGCCGCAGGATCTCGGTCACCACAGAGGCTGAGGACTGCAACGCAGATTCCCACTCCTTGGCCCGCTTCACTAACGTTAAGGCATCGACCCGGGCAACAATCTGCTTACGACGATCATTCATCTGATCGGCAAGCGACGGATCGTCGAGCTTTGCGCGGGCCTCTAATAGGGTCTTAAGGGAACCGCCCAGCGCCTTGAGTTGATCTGCTGAATGTCGGCCTTGCGGTGACTGCAAATCGCCGCGAATACGCTCAAGCGTGGCCGATAGAGTCACAAAAGGCGAATCCGGCCGCACAAGGCGTCGGTTGAGCACACCCGACTGCCCGAGCAGACTCTCAAGCTCGGTCATCACGGCAGGCAGCTGACCTCGTATCGCCTCGAGTCGGCGTTGCAGTTCTAAAAACATGGCCAATTGTTTTTGCAGCGACTGCGCCTGCTCCGATTCCGAAGACTGGAGACGCAGGCGCAGACGATCCGCCTCTGTTGCGGTCGTAGGATCAAAGAAATCTGTACTGGTGAACTTTGCTTTCACATCGGCGGCAACCTTCACCACACCGGATTCCACCGCGGGCTTTGCAGGAACCGACGCAGGGTTCGTGAGTTCGGTCATTGCTGCAAAAAGCGCGGCGGCCACTAAGGCGAGCCCCACCGAGAGCAGCCGTGACCGGAGCACCATTTGTCGAACTGCTGTCGCCTCACTCATGTCGCATCACCATAGAGACCATCCATAAAACGTGCGCGAGACCGCACGGCGAGCCAACGCTGACCCCCCTGGGCGATGGTCGGAATCCCATCCTCTGCACCGCCCGTGATTGACTCCTCGGTGAGTCGAAACGGGCCGCTCGCCCGCCCAACACGCACCCCAACGCTAGACAGAGAGTCTCCTTGGAGAATCACCACCCACGGAAGCTCGGTCGCTGCAACACGGTCTAAATTGTGGGCTTCGGGATCGAGGGGTGCTTCGTTACAGCTAAAAACCTGACTCGGAGAGAGCAGAAATACCGGCGCACCTTCATGCACGATGACACTGTGCACATTGAGAAATACCGAGGTTAAATTCGGCGCACGCGTCTCGCCTTCTGGGGGCTCAGAGAGTGGCTGATAAAACACCGTGCGAACACTTCCTAAATCGAGCGCGTAGCGTTGTGTTCCCACCTCAAGCGCGAACCAACGCTGGTGAAACGCAAACTGATCGACAGCGAGTGTTTTCAATTCCATTGCTAGTCCTCGGATCCCACTAGGCGCGCCTTGTTATGGGCCCAAAACGCACCAAAGAACAAGACCAATGAGGCAATCAGGCCAATTACGGCGTCGCCGAAACTCCCCAGGGCGGACAACTGATCGATGCTCGCCTGACGGGCCTGAGCCGAGATTCGATCCACGGAGGCAGTAAATGCATCATGGTGCCAGCCAATCATCTGATCGACACGAATAAATCCGGGTTGACCCTCTGACAGGGTCTTCTGGGAGTCCACCAGGGCCAGTAACTCATGGGCAAAGGAGCCGATGTTGTCAAGGTATTGACGACGCCATTGGGGTGCGATGGCCAACAGGAACTGGGCCTCAAATTGATTTGATAGTGCACGGACCTGGGTTCGCCCGAGGATATTGAGTCCTCGGGGAACATCAAAGAGAAGCCCAACACTCTCCGCATCGAGCCGCTCGCCCGCCGGGGCCGCAATATTGGCGGAAAACAGGGTTCCCCTGCGACGAATCACAAGCCGAAATGCCTGTTCGCCAGGCTGATTTAACGCATCGTAGGCCGCCAGTACTGAGGCGACCTCTCGGCCATTAACGCTCACCAATTCATCGGCGGCGCGAAGACCCACCCGATCGGCAAGCGAGGTCGTAACCACACCGGTTAGTACAGGACGGATCTTTCGCAGACGATCGCCGGAGCGATCATTTTCAAACTCGGAAATCCAGTCAAAAATCTGTTCAGCAGAGGCCCCCCGCGCGATCGCACGAGAATCCACCCCAGCGGGCTTTGGCGCGATGAGCTCCTCAAGGCGAAACGCCTTTCGATACTGCTCGAAGGTTGGAATCTCGAGCTTGGGCGATGCGATCTGATTGCCGGCTGTCGATATTTTGATCCCCACAAAGGAAAGCCATAGCGTTGACAAAATAACAAGGCCGAAGGAGACCCCCATCAGCACAAAGGTTGTACGAATTGACCCGGATGCGTTATTCGCGCTCATGGTTTCTCGGTTGAAGAACTGTTTGCTGATTGGTCTCGCCCGGCATCATCCGAAGCCGCATCGATTTCAATCGAAAATTTTTCTTTTAACTGCATCACATCGCGATGATCGGCCAACAGGCTCACCTCTGCATGCCGAGTATCCATTTTCGCACGGCATGCCAGAAGGGTCTGTATCCAGGGGCCGGAACGCATCGAAATGACGGCATCTGCAATCAGCCGCTGACCCACGGAATCGGGGCGTACCCGCACCGTAATTAGGGCGGCGTCGGAGCTATCGTAGAGGCTCAACTCGATGTAGGAGAGCCGGGAATAACGATGATGGGCGCCCGTGAGCAGGTAGGTCTGATCATCAAGTGTGAAGTAGATCTCATGGCCGGGCGGTATATCGGCAGTTTCGACAACATCAATCTGCTGAATGCCGACCTTACCGTGCCACTCCAGATCGGCCTTCTGAGCCTCGGGTGACTTTCGGGCAAAGTGGCGCATGCCCTCGTAGAGTTCATATAGGGTGATGGGAACGCGGTTCTGACGCGCAAGATTCTTCAGTGCGTCGGTCTTGGCCTGCACCTGCTCTCGCTCGACTTCGAGCTTCTGCTCGAGACCCTCGATATCGCCCTTGAGTTGATGCTGAAGAGACTCTAGATTTTTTAGCGCATCCCCCCAGACAACATCAACCTCAGCAGCCGTGGGTGCCGGTGTATTGACCATCACCTTTTCTAAAACCTCTCGACGCCGGGCACGTTGCTCGCGACGAACCGACCAGTCCCGAAGCGCCACCAGAATCAGCAATAGGCCAAGCCCCAGGCACAGGTAGGCCACGAGCACCCCAGGCCTCGTCGATTGGAGAATTTCAACCATGAATCCCTTCAGCGCCCCCAGCAAACCGATCGATAACCTCCAGTGTAGCCTGCCCCAGAGCCGGGAACTCCATAGGTGTATCCAGTACGGCAACCTTCGCACTCAGCGCCCCAAGCAGCATCGAGATATCACCCGATCGGGGCCCGAGATCAAGCAAAAAAGCAGTGTTGGATTTAAGGCTTGGCAACAGCTTTGTGACCGATGCGAAGGGCAGCACCCGGGCCAACTGATGCCAGGTGGGTACCGGCATCCCCGCCATCCCATGATCGGCCGCTTTTGAGATCTTTGCCCCTCCAATCAGGCGAGCCAGAACCCCTGAGCCCCTAGCGCTGTCCAACCGCCACTGATCAAACTGCTCCGAACTTGAGCAGGCACCTCGGGAAATCGAGAAATCAAAACCCAGAAAGGGGCTAATCGCGATAACGCCGGCCAGAACCGGATGACGCTCAAGCTGACCGGGAAAGATCACCGTCTGCCTGCCAAACTGTTTGCGCTGAGGGATTGACCGATCCAATGTTGACATCTCAAGCGCGAGATTCGCCCCGAGTCCAACCCCGATGACGACCGCGTCACCGGCTTGGGTACCCGCAGGCGACTGCAGCCCGCGCACCTGTTCGAGCAAGCGCTCAACGGCACTAGTAGAACCATCGAGACTGTCGGACTCGATCGGTAATCGGGACACGCTGAGGCCACGCGCATTGATTTCCTTGCAGATTTGCTCAAGAAAAAAAGCCTCTGACTGATCCATCTGGACGACGATTAGACGAGGAAAACTTGTCGTTTCTGCCATGAACCAAGTATATACTTGGCCTGTGGAAACCCTTGTTCTCGCCTTCGCAATTGCAGTCGCGATTATCGCGCTGGTGCTGTATTTTGAGCTCAAATCCACCCAAGATCGAATGGAATCATTACGCGGGGAAATTGATCACCGGGTGACCGTCACCCTGCAGTCCGTCATGCATGAAACTGCAGAAAAAATTCCTCAGATTGAAAAGCGGGTAGAAGAGATCTCTCTCAAAGTCGACAAAACGGAGGCGGAAGTCCATAGCCTGCAAAAGCCCGCGGAAAATGAACCAGCCGCCCAGGCACAGGCCGCCGAAAAGAAACCCGGTCCAAAACCAAATTAGCGCATCAGTGCATTCGCAAGGTGATAGCCGCTTAACCACGCACCTTCCACCTTATCGCCGTTTGCCCAATCTCCACAGGCACTGAGTCCTCTCTGGTCATCCAATAGATATCGACCCTGTAACGCAGATAACGATTGCGCATAGCGCCAACGGTGCACGCGTGCGGATCGCAGACGACTCCCTGTCACGCGTTCAAACTCAGCGCCCAGTATTTCCTGCACCGGCTCACTGGCATGCTCAATATGCTCCTGACTCCAGGCTGTCGTCGCATGGGCAATCCAGGTCTCGTGTCCAGTGCGCTGGGGTTTGCTCGAGTTACAGCAGAGCCAACCAAGCGGGCCCTCATTCACAAATGCAGCATCGAAATTAGGACCTGCGCCCGATTCAACCTGTGTCATGAGGGCCCAGCAGGGCAGCATTTCAACCTGATTCAGCTCCCCCCTCCAAGACACCTCCTGACTTTTGATGAGTGCCGCCACCTGCGGCTGAGGGATCGCGAAGACGAGGTGGTCAAACGTCTCATCGATCTCGCCAGACTCTCGAAGACTCAGAGCCCAGCTAGCCGCCCGGGAGTAAATCTCGCAGACGGTTGAGGAGGTCTGAATCGCGGTCGATAGCGCACTTGATTGCACGATCGCACTCGCGGGAGATGTCATGCGTGGCGTGCCCACATAACGAACGACTGCCTGAGTAGGACTCGTCTGCCGCACACCTCCGAGTACCGCGAGTCGGGGATTCCACACCTGAGCGGCACCGATCGAACACCACTGCGCGACTGTTTTGGCAAATCGCTGATCGGAGGCCGTGAAGTACTGGGCGCCATGATCACACTCCCAGTCCTCACTTAGTCGGGTGCTCATCCTTCCCCCGACACCTCGGCTCTTTTCAAATACCCTTACGCGAATTCCGGCTTGCTGGAGTACCGATGCGCAGGATAATCCGGCAATCCCTGCGCCGATGATCGCGACAGAATTAATTTTTTTCATTGGATCTCATCATGACACTGGATTCGAAAACGTTTCT
>Ga0172373_10007775_pt1 | contig 13798 bp, 11 predicted proteins | sample Lak10m_2_FD_114546 | JGI IMG/M metagenome (GOLD analysis project Ga0172373, IMG submission 114546) | Freshwater microbial communities from Kabuno Bay, South-Kivu, Congo - kab_092012_10m | ecosystem: Environmental > Aquatic > Freshwater > Lake | place: Democratic Republic of the Congo... | reverse complement strand
ATTCCCGGCAGAAACTTTCACCGGAAAATTGCCTTGTTGCAATATATTTTTTATATGTGGTAACACATCTTTTGCTTCTTCATATGGAACATCAAATAAAATAGAGTCATATGTATATAAAATCATTTTAGTTTTATATGCATATAATGCTACCTGTACCTGTCTTAGTTTCTGTACCGATACTTCTGTTTCAACTGCTTGTAAAAAATAATTAAATAATTTATTCGCAGTCATGTTCTGCAGATTATCTTTGGATATTGTTCTTCGCAGTATAGGTGTTTCTATATATCCTTTTGATTTCCATTGTGACCATAATTTATATACCAATGCATTTACTTGTTGAAAAAATGGAATAGTTAAAAACTCAGAATCTATACCTCCATACAGCAACCGGAACGTTATCTGTTTGCTTTGTTCATATTGTTCGGTAGTTAACTGTTCTGTATCAAAATAAAACTTTCCAAAATATTCATGCACGGATCCATCTGGTAATGCATATCCTATTAATCGGGCAATCAATCTAACATGATACGCATCAAAGTCCATTTCTACTAAAGCACCTCGTTCGAAACGAGAAACAAATGCCGAACGCGTTCCATCTTCCTTGTTCATGGCTGCATAGTTAAATCCACGAAATGCATTACTCGGTCTACCTGTTACTGTGTGATAGTTGTAATTGCTATACACAAAACCATTAGTAACTAAATCTGGCAATTTAAAATCTTCCGTAACTGCTAAACCAACAGATTCTATTTGACCAAACACTTCTGGATACACTGTATCAAACTGCACATATGATTCTGATAACTCTGCATTCATACACATTGGCCAGGCATAGTGTCGTATTTTTTGGCACATTGCTAAATGTTGCATCAACGGAACCATTGCATTCACGTTTCTCAGTGTGGTATGTCGCCTCCAGTAAAATGTATGAGCTGTGGTATAATAATGTGATTCATCATATGCTTCTCCGTATGTATACCACCACAAAGTCTTAATGCCCCATACATCCCCATTTCCTCCCATTTGAAGCCACTGCTTCTTATCATACACAAAGATATTTCTTAGATCCAGAAACCGTTGTACATCTTCAGAAAAGCCGGTTATTTGTTCAGTATGGTTGATAGGTACTATTCGCTCTACGTCATCTTCGGTATAAACATATATACATGTAATTTTATTGACAGATGCATGTAATTGTGAATCTGCTAATATAGGAACTAACAATGTTTTTCTGTTTTGTATATAACCGAAGAGAGCATCTAAATCCTCTCTAGTATCTACTATCATACATTAAATATATGAAAAATAATTCAAATAAACAAATTATTTAGAATTAATATCCGGTGGTATATTAACATCAGATGATATATAATGTTCTAGCAAATTAGATAATTTTTTGCTAATACCCGGCATCACTGCTTCTGCAGTTGTTAACTGTGTTTTATTTTTTGTCATGATACCAGGTGCTGTAACGTTGCCGGTAGTGATATCTGCAGGTTCACCAGATATAGTCCATGTTATCGTAACAGCAGTATATATATTTCTATCAATCTTATTAGATAGCCAATCATCATATTGCAATTTATCAATTTCTATAATATTATTATCATTAATTTTTTTTATAAAATATCTAATATATGATTTATTAAATCGATCTTGTTGTGTCGGTAATGGATATGTTGCATATACAGAGTTAAATTTTGTTTGTATGCTTGTATTAATAGATCGATATGTTTTAACCGATTCTGATTGATTACTATATTTTATCAATTTTCTGGATGTATTAGTATTCCATTCCGGTTGAGTATATACTTCGCCGGTATCATACTTATGATATAATCCAATATATTCTGTACCATTTTCAAATTGCCACTCTTTACCTGATGTATATAAATCGGTTTGAATTTCTGATGTTGGGTAGTATGCTTTTTGTCTCATTATTATTGAATTTTAGCTCTTGTTAAACAACGTATAGTCGTAGTCCATTCACCTTTTGTTGACACAGTATGAGTAACGTTTGCTATACTGAAAACGACATTTTTCTTGTAACGATCTGGTAATCCATCAAATGTTAGTACATCTCCATACCGCAAACCATGAATTCCGTCAATAGTAAATTCTACATCAAATGGAATTACCGGGGCAGCTATTTGATTTGTATCTACTATACTAGGTGTCGGATATTGTATGTATTTTTGTAATGCGTTGTGTAATGCTAGTCTATAATCAGTATTCATAACATCGGTACCAAATTTTGCAGCTGTTGATTTTAATTCTGCAACGTATTTAAGATGTGCATTTTTATATTGAGTATTGATATTGTTTAACTCTTCCTGTGTTATCATGGTACTAATAGTTTCATGCGGACCAGATCTAGAAACTGTGTTTGCTGCATACATGTATGACACAAATGGAGCAATATCAGATTCTGCAATTGTTGATGGATCTTGATTTACTACATATGATAAATTCGATGCATCTTTTGGTAACGCTCCGGTGAATTTAAATTCACGAACAATAGTACCAGATGGGTGATTTGCAAACATCGGTACCGGATATGGTTTTACGGTGTCTGACATTTCATCAACTTTTACTGCTTTAACATCATACCAAATCAGCCAACTTGGTTGTTGTGAATGACTCATAAGTTGTAAATCAATGGCACCACCAGATGCACTGGCTACTTCTGTTGATACTGCATTTAATAATGACGAAACATTAAGATTTTCGGCTTTTTCTAACGTATCTACCAATGTATTTATTAGTTCAATATTTATAAAAATTGCGTCTGGGTATGAAGCTCCGTTAGCAGTATTAAAATATTTTAATGTACGTCCATCCTTTATATATTCATTAGTGTCAGGAAACCACATAATGTTTCCATATGTTCTACATTTTTTATCTGGAAAAAATATTCTTGATGGATTGCTTGATATTATATTTTCATAATATATACTTTGGCATAGTGATTCGCCGGATGTGAATATAATTTTAGCATTTGGCTTTGTTATTTTTGACTTTTCTATAATAATCCGATTAATATACTCAATCAACCATCCTAATGTTATATATCGATATTCTCCGAGCCCAGTTGCTGGTTCTTCCGCATGGTACCAGCATTGACTCTGTAATTTCTCATCAATTTTATATCCAAACCTCGACAATGAATTTGATAATATATCCTCATCTAGTTTAGCTTGTACTTCATTAAATAATTTTGTATAAAAACTAGTTTTTTCTAATACTATCGAATCTGGAGTATCTGTTGGAGTTATTGGTTTATTTGGATCTTCTTTAGTATCTGATGTTTCTAATATTAATGATATGTCTGTATATACATTGCTTGTTCCAATAAGTTGTATGGTAGATGCTACAGACATATCTGTCTGATATGATATATCAAATGATTGAATTAGTCCATCAAACCGCAACACGTTCATTTTATTATATTTTTCTAGATCTTCGAGTTGAAATGTAGAATCTAAATTAACTAACTTATCCAATGATGGTAATGTTTTATCGGATAGTTTACCGTGTGTAGTAGTCATTGATACTATAGCAGTTTCTGGATACTCAATAACCACAGACACATACCTACCTGGTCTGAAATATACAGATTCAATGTAATTTAAATCTCGTTCCGGATTTGGTATAATTAAATTAATAGTAGCATTATTTAAAAGACCTGCTGAGTGATCGCCAATTGAAACTTCAGCTGATGATATATATGGTGGAATTCTATGACTTTTATTAACTCGTTGTTCTGCCGTGGTATTAAGTCGATTACCAGATCCAAAAAATGATGATGTTACATCATACATACGATCATTTAAAAATCCATTTAATCCGGATGGTAGATATTCTCCTCCCCGGACACCATTTCCACCTAATATAGCTTCTTTAATTGTATATTTAATATCCGAGTTCTTTTTATCTAGTTCATACGGTATTAATACTACATTTGCTACCTTTTCTAGCATATATTGCAAATCTTTAGTTGTACGATTATATCGACCAGATTGACCTCTAGCATTTAACTCTAACCATACGTTAGGATCTACTTCAGAATAAAGAAATTCACTCATCTTGTTACATTAACTTCTCGTAATATATCATAAACAGTTTGAACGCCGGGAATACGTAATCTAGTATTTGGCGGTATAACTAATGTACCTTTACCAATTGCATTTGCCGTTGCAATAACCCACCATAATGTTTGATCATTGTAAAATTTATATGCTAATTTATCTAAACGTTCAATACTGGTAGTACGTATATAAATATCACTTTGTGTATTATTAGGTAGTATTGGAAATATTGTAGTAGGTCGGCGACGAATCCCTGATTCTGTCGTAATAGCTGTCGATGAATTATATCTGCTCATATTTTTATTATGTAAATGTTTTTATGAATATTGGAGGAGTGCCTGTAGTTTCATTACCGGCAATAAGATTAGAAAATGAACTATCAGTATTAGTAGATTGGCCGCCAACTAATCCAGCAACTGCATTATCATTTCCACCAATTGCTACAACTGCGCCATTGTTTCCAACTACAGTGTTTACATCTGCAGGAGCCGTCGATGTTAGTCCTACATTTGGTAATGTTGGTAAATATTTATTATCTAACTCTGTAGTATCTGGATTTTCTAGAAAATCACTTAACCAATTAGAACTACCGTTCGCAGTTTGGCCATCCTCTTTAAATCCTTCATTACTAGTTAATGAATAGAAACGACCTCCGTTTTGAGGCAATTCATTTGTTACTAATGATAATCCTAAGGATACACTTACTTTGTGAGGTACTTGTGCCATTGTTGGATCGCGTTCTATATTTATTTCCCATGTAGTTTCCTGATCATGCAGTGTATATGCTAAACTAGTTATAATTGCAGGTTGTTGTCTAAATAAATCCCCTATTGTAAATCGTATCCATGGAGCTCGATATGCAATTGAACTGATATCATATGTTGGTGCGGTATAACCAGCCAATGCATTTAATTTTCTCCATATCGGTTGTAATTCATCACGGTCCGTTGCATATACTGTGAAATCTAAGCTTAAATCTCTATTTACACCACCATATTGATAATTAGGATCTGCACGTCCTATCATATTAATAGGAGACCATTCTGGGGAAAATGTATCTGATAAACTATTAATAGTTGCTCTGAAAACTATGATATCATCAGATTTTTTGGATCCAGGTTGTAATAATGGTCCGGTTAAGAAAAACTTAATAAAATCTTGTGTCTTATCATTAGCTGATATTTTATTATCATATGCCGTTTGAGTACGTTGTTTACGCCATACGTATGCATTATCTAATTTTCGTTTATTAAAATCTATTATAGTTACCCGATCACCGCGAAAAGGATTTGCAAATTCGATAGGATTTTTAGTAGGTTCCCAATACTTGTTTTCCGTATTCCATTTTAAAGCTGCGGCACTTCGAGCAGTGAAATCGAATCTAGTTGCATATGTATTATCATGATCACCCCAACCATACCCAGTTTTACCAAAACCATCTAAGTTAAATACACTGTATGCACCGGCAGGAGAAACCGCGGCTATTGAATATGCTATACCAGAACCACCACCGCCTCTTCTAAACCCAGCAGATGCCCCATCAAGTCTAGGTTTTCCTAATTTTTGTAAATCATTTAAGTCCCATACTTTTCTGCTTCGAAAATCGGAATATTTAATTCCTGGCATAGCACGTAATTTATTAAATGGCATAGTGCTATACGTTGACTCATTACCGTTTGCTATAGCAATTATGGAATCTGTTAATTGTGATATTTGAGGAATACCAAGTACGCCTCCGATGATATTACCAACTACACCAGTACCTTGCGTAATAAATGATGATAATTGCAAGTTAGTTGATGATAATACGGTTGTATTTGTTAAGGAACCGGTTGGTTTATTTGGATAATTAAATGTAAATGTATTATATGATTTACCAGATCCGCTATCGACTGCAGTTAATTTATTAGGGTCTGGAAATGATCCGTATTTAGTATCAACATCAGTATTCTGTGGCGATGTTGGATTCTTTGGTTTGAAGTTAGTTATCTCATTTGGATAATCATAGTTAAATGTATTATAAAGAAATCCGGTGCTAGTATCAGTTGGAGTCAGTGTAAACTGCGTTATATTGAACGTCGGATTATCTGGTCTAAAATCTATTTTTTCATATGGATATGCATAATTAAATGTAGTTAATGCTATAAATGGATATGATATTGGTCTTAAAAACTGCGTATCATCAGCAACCGTTGGATTTTTTGGTTTAAAATTAACTATCTCTCCAGGATAATTATAATTAAATGTTACATCGCCATTAGGATATGTTATTGCATTCACAAATTGTGATTGGTTCTGTGTTGGATTGGTATATATAATGTTTGGTAATATGTCATATGGACTGGTGAATTGTAATTCATATCCCGTAGTTGGATTAATCATAATATATCCTTAGCTAAATCGTTTGCGATTATTTAAATATGTTGCTGCATATAAATTATCTGTTTTTACTGTTGCTTCTACTTTCACATTGCGCATTGCATTAGAGATTGCTTGAGCTAACATGTTATAATCTATTTTCATATTAACATTGCCGTTAGGTTGAGTTGTAGTAGATTTTAATGTTCGATCGATAATATCATTTGGTCGAAATGCTGCAATTACATCATTTTTTGCTGGTCGAATAATAGGACCTTTATCTGGTGTTATTAATATGTCATTTCCTGCTACGATGTTAGGTTGTTTTCCGGTAGTAAATGTTTTATTAACAGCATTTAATGCACTTGTTAATGCATTTAATCCAGTACCGATACCAGGAATAAAACCCGCTATTTTAGCAATCGGTCCTGCGATTGCAGTGTTTGTTTCTGATTCGACTGATAATTGCCCTATTTCTCGTTGTTTACCTTTAAGCATGTTTTTAAAATTTATAATACCTTGACTTTTTACTAAATCTAATGCTGATTTACCAACTGTTTCTACATCAAATGCAACACTAGTAGATATTAAATCGGCAATTTGTGCTAAATTTTCTTCAACTGCTTTTTCATGACTTGTACGGGTATCGCTAGCTGCTAAAAATTTGTTTAGTTTTGCTTCAAAGTCGCTTTTGTTTTCGCCTTTATAATTTTTACGAAGTGCCTCTATTTCGGTTTTAACGGCATCTTCGCTTAATCCCATTAAGTTCTTTATACCTAATTCATTAGCAATTTTTTGTTTTTGTAACGATCTGGCTAACGTTTGTTCATCGATGCCTAATAATTCAGAAGCTTTTTTTCTAGCAAACATGTTTGTACGAAGGGTATCACCCTCTGTCTCTAAAAACTTATTCATTAGTTCAGCTTGTTTATTAGCATCACCTCGCATCGTAGCCATACGGTATTCGTTTGTTAAACTTTTTTTACCATCTACTAGTAATCTGCGACCGGTTAATAATTGGTATTCTAATTCATTCCCAACTGATGATTCTATGTCTAATAAACTATCTCCGGTACTTTTTAATTCAGCCATCGTTAAACCTAAAGCTTTTGCTTTAAGTACTGCTAATTCTAAATTACCTGGCATTCGACTGTATTGTAATTGCACATCATTTGTTAATGCACTAATTTCAATCATGATATCACGCTGAGCTTGTTGTTCATCTATACCAGCGGCTTTAGCAATCTTTTTTGATAAACCTTGCATTGCTTCAGCATAATCAACACCGGCGTTGTTCATTCCATTTGCATATTGCTCATATGATGCTGCTTGTTCCTCGGTTAGCTTCATGTTTTTTTGCATGTATGCTTGTCCCATGATTAGCTTTTTCTTAAATACATCACTTCCTTCTGAACTAAGTATAAATCCACCGGTTAGTTCTTTTAATTGATTAGTATATTCTAGTAAATCCTCGTCGCCATATCCAAACGTTTTTCCCAAATCACGAATTTTTGCTGCGTATTGTTGAGCCTTGTTACCAGATACTCCAAATCCTTTGTTTAATGTAGAATTTCTGTTTTCCAGAAACGTCATATTTTGAACTACTTTTTCTAGTTCAGCATTAAACGATTCATGCATTCCGACTAATTTACCTAGGCCTTGGCTGGCATAAACACTGCCATCCTGAATTGTTTTTAATGCGGTAGCATATGCTGTCTGAAACGTAACCAGGTTGTTACCAGCATTACCGAGTGACTTAAGTAAATTAGTTAATTCAACAGGATCACCAGCTAATCCAGACTTACCTGATGTTGCACTCTGTACAGGTTTAGATCGTAATTTTTTTAATAATATATATGATTCTGTATTCAAGGATTCCTTTTTAAATATAAATATTCATTAAACAGTTTTTATGGCATTCCTTGTTGGTTGGCACGAGCTATTATTGTTTCTTCATCTGTATTAGTCGGTGTATTCTTTTTGTTAATTTTAGTAATCCATAAACGTCTGATGTGGATTGGTAAGTTGTAGATGTCATGCCAACTCCATCGACCTTCGCCGTACCATAATAAATCAAAAAGCTGTTCGTGAAATTGTATTTGATGTGTTGGGTTAAAACCAAAAAAAGTTTGATCCAAGTTGAAACCTAGATATGAAGGTGCTCCCATCTTCACCTTCAAATTCCATGTTATAATCTAAACCATGCATATTATCTAGTATGTATTTTCTAAATGATCGAGCATCTGCGGCTAAAAAATTAAATTTAACAAACTCTTCAATATGATTGCGATCTCGATTACCATTTATTGATTGTATGGATTTCTTTAAAAAATCTGACAATGTATGTTCCGAATCTATACTTTTTGTGTCTTTAACACTGATATATTTGAATTTTAAAATATCACCGGTGCTTGTAACAAATTCAAATTCACCATTTTCATCAGATTGTAAATTAAATGGTAATGTTGTTAGTTTAGTTAAATCAACCGCTCGTTCAATTACCTTAGATGTATTAGGATCTATTACTGATACGAAAATTTCTTTACCATATGCATGTATTCTAGCATATATAACTAATGCTTCTAAATCAGCATTTGATAGGTCATCTGCTGAAATATCTGGAGTTATTAACAATGATTCTATTAACTTATGAAGCATAATTCCATTTGAAATATACGTTGAGTTAGTTAATATATCTTCATCATACGCGGTCATATGTCGCATCTCAACTACACCTTGCCGTAATACAGATGATTCTGGATAAATTAATCCAGCACTTGGTAATGGGACAATGTATCCAGGAACTTTTGTTCGTTGCTGTTTTTCGTAGTTTTGCCGTGCTAAGTTAATGAGATTCTGTGAGTCTAAACGGTCGGTAACTTTGGTCATATATGATTCCTTTTTATAAATTTATAACTTTATTATAAATATAAAGAACACAAAAAATGGGAGTCAAATGACCCCCACTTATTAAGAATATAATACTGATTAGAAACTTAAGAATGCCCAATCATATCTAATATTTAATTCAATTTGCATTACTTCATCAGTATCCCATGCTAAATTTCCAAAGTTTGAATCTACAATAAATGCGCCTTTTAAGATCCATTCTTCGATAACTTCGCCGAGTGGAGATAATTGATGCAATTTAATTTCTTTTTTATAGAATGAAGAATATCCATTTCTACCGGTTGCAGATTCATGATGCAAACGAATCCATTCCATTACTGCTTGTGCTCCAGACGGTACAATTGCATCATACAATGTTACACCAATTGCATTCCATTCAGATTTACCTTTAACATATCGTTTAACGTTAATATGATCTAATGCAATTTCGTTGTTATTAATTGTAGGTTTAGCAGATGCTTTAATTAAGTATGAAGGAATCCCATCCACAATCATAACGAATTGATTGGATTTTTTCGGTTCCCATTTATATGCTGCCTGCCAATAATTAGCTTCATTACCAAAATCTTCTAACGCTTGGTTAACTTGGTCTTTTAACGCCATTGTATTTCCTTATTATTTTCTTATAAATATCAGCAACGTAAAAAAGGTAGAACCGTGTCCTACCTTTTTTTTTAGAAAATGAATCTACTATTCCGGAAACGCTGCTCCGGTTGGCTGAATATTAAAATCTAAGATGATAAATTCAGCTGTACGAGTTGGTTGCAAGAATATTTGACCATACATGATATTCTGATCAATGATATCCGGCGTGTTATTTGTTTGATCCATAATAACACGGAATGCATATAAACCTTGCTGAGCTCTAACAGATTCTAAATATGGATTCACAATGCTAGTAAATCTAGCTCTAGTTTCTGATGTGTTTTGATCGAATACTAAATAACGAGTAGATGATGCAATAAATTTCTTAACTGCGATAAGTAAACGGCGTACATTTACACGATCTAATGCACTTGGTCGACCTTGCAATGTCTTTTGCCCCCATACCACAATTCCGTCGTTAGGGAAGTTAGCAATAGGGTTAACGCGAGCTTCATACAATGTATTGCGTTGTGCTTGAGATAACGGTACATATGTATCAGATACGGATGTTAAACCTCCACGATTTAAACCTGCAGGTGCATACCATGGTGCTGCAACTGAATCATTAAATGCCAATGCCCCCGGAACAACTACACTCGGTGGTACCCATACTGGTACATTTTTACTTGTATTCAATATTCTAACCCAAGGCCAATATGTCGCAGTATAATTATTGTCAATAGTAGTTGTAGAAGAAACTACATTAGCTATTGTAGCAGTTAATGGGTTTGAATCCATCACATAAAAAGCATCTTGTCTGCTGGTACACAAATTTCTAGCAAGTGACGTAACTGATGAATGTAAACTTTCAATAACACCTGGGGTAATCAACATATTAAAATCATAGTAATCGGTGTTGCTTAACAATGAAAATGCTTTGTTGTATGCTTTAGTACCAGTTGCTGTGCTACTATCACATTTAAATCCAAATGTATTTTCTGCAGTTATATTATTTCCAGAAAATTTTGGTAAATTAGGACGAGCTCCATCAAAACCACCTTGCATCGGAAGCATGAATTTTCTAGTAGATAATGCTACATTAGTTGTAAATGTTGAACTACCAGCAGTTAATGCAGTTTCTAAACTTCCTGAATATGTATTTGTTGCTGATGGGAAACCGGATTGTGCGTCTTGAGATACATCTCCTAAATAGAAATCAGTGTTACTACCTGTTACAGATCCATATGGTAATGGTGCTAAGTATGTAACGTTATTTATTGCGGTATAATCAAATCCTAAATAATTTGCAGAACTATATGATCCAACAACTTGTGATGTTTTATATGTTGCTGCTTTTAAATATACAGATCCAGATGCAGCAGGTACGGGTGAACTAGGTGCACGGAATCCAAATGGTATTAGAGACTTTTCATTTGTTTTAGTCGATACCGATTCTTTTACTTGTATGCGAATATATTTAGATAGATTAGGATAATCTCCATTAACTGTTAATACGCCATCATCTGATACTGTTTGATAACGATCACCGATTCGTTTTGCAATATAATTAGGAGAATCTGGATCTAAGTTTACATTGCTAAATGTTTCAACGATGTCTGGTGTTTGATCTGTGTCTGCTGACGAATATGGAGAATTCACAATATTTGCATTATTAACACGACGTACCTCTACTGTGAATTGAGCATATCCATTTGGATCAGTTACCTCAGCCGATGTTTTAATATCCCGAATACCAACCTTAACATCATAGTTTGTGGATAAACCATGTGATAATGAATGGAACTTGAATAAATCTTTAGTAACACTTCCAAGTTTTTGTGATGTTACCCATGGCGTAGATGCAGCAGTATAATCTTGTGTAAATGCATAATCATATATAATTGCCAATTCGACTGAAACATGTCCTAAATTATTAAACAATGATGTTGCTGAAGCATTTTCGTATTGCACATAAACCGGATAATCTACAGATTTTGGTGATTTTCCAAATATTTTAGTTATGTATTTATTTGAATTTGAATCAATTGATGCTGATACCGATACACCATTTCCTGCTAAATATGCACCACTAAATCCAGGTACGGTTGCACTAGTAAACGAACCAGAAACTTTGATTTCAAAACTTCCTGATTGATAATCACCAATTACTGATGATTCAAATACATTTGTAGTAGAATCTACATAGTTAACAGGTTGAGTTGGATGTAAAATGTGTGTTACGACTTTTACTTGTGATGCGCTACTACCAGATGATGCAATTACTGCTAACACCCCGTTACGTAGTGAATACCCATCTTCATATAAAAGACGAGTTACTGTTAATACGTTACCATTTCTTAAATATTCTGCTGCTGCAAATGGTACGTAAGACTCATCTGTATATGAACCAAATATTTGTTGAAATTCAGAAAACGATGAAACTTTTGTAGGTACTAATGCTGGACCTTTTACTGTTGGACCAACAATCGCTGCACCTATTTGACCAACTGCTGCCGGTAAAAACGACTGATCTACTTCATTCGTAAATACACCTGGCGATACAATTCTTTCTGCCATTAAATTACTCCTTTGATTGTTTATTTATAATAAATATATTGAATTAGTTACTGACCTGTTTGGTTTGGAGTAAATGTACCGGTTTCGATATTTATTTGGCCATCGCCGTAACGTTCTTTGAGTTTTTCTAGCAATGCAGATTCTTGTTCTCGCAATGTGTTAAATTCTGATAATAATGCAGACTTGTTTTCTTCTAGATTGCGCAGTTGTGCATTTAGCATTTCTTGTTCCAATGTAAGTGTACCTAGATATCTAGTATTTGCATTAAATTTTTCTTGTAGATCTCGAATCTGTTCTACATGTTCTTTGTCTAATTTTTGTGTCATAACTTTCCTATTAAAAAACTATAGTAATAAATTTATTTGAAAAATCAAACCGGATTATCTACAACATCAAATAAATGTGTTAATCCATATGACCAATACTGCTGCATTTCTTCTTGAGTACAAGTTACAGGATCAATTGTATAGGTTGGATATGACTGACCAGTATATACCGATATTAATTCCATTGTATCGGTGTATATTGTTTTAAAAACAAGATATTGCGTTTCTGGGTTAAAAATTAATTCCATAATACTCTCTAAAATAGTTTTCTAATCTAAGTTGTTCAGATTCATTTACCCATTGCTCTATTATAAGTCCTGCTGCTATACTACCACCCCCATTTACGAAAGAAGTACCATTACCAAATACTATATAACTATTATTCCATGTTGTACTAGTAAATCCTGTTATAGGGCCGAACGTCCGCACCATGTTTTTTGTACCGTTAAGATATATTTCTAATTCACTACCTACTCCGGTTGGTTGTTTCATTCGGGCTTTAATAGTAAGTAATACCCAATCACCACTTCTAGATTTTGCATCACCGGTGGTCCATAAACCGTAATTCGAGCTTGCATATGTGTTTCCTACAAATGTTACTTCAAATCCTCTGTTAAGTGTTTCTACAATTAAATCTCCCGGTGTGCCCGTTCCGGGAAATATACCTTCGTCTGTTTTACAAAACAATGCAATTCCATTTGTTGATGATCCACGACATACCATCATTAGAGTCATTTCATTGGTGTTAGTCATGTTAGGTACTGCAGTGTTTAGTACACCGAATGCATCATTACTGTCAAATGTAATTGCAGCTCGGTTATTATTTACTGCTCGAGCAACATATAATGGATCACTTTTTACTGTGAATGATGAAATAGTAGATTGTGTTAATGGATTGAATGTTTTTAATAAATTGGTTACTGCGGTTACGTTTGTACCAGACAATGTCAT
>Ga0172373_10007774_pt1 | contig 13798 bp, 8 predicted proteins | sample Lak10m_2_FD_114546 | JGI IMG/M metagenome (GOLD analysis project Ga0172373, IMG submission 114546) | Freshwater microbial communities from Kabuno Bay, South-Kivu, Congo - kab_092012_10m | ecosystem: Environmental > Aquatic > Freshwater > Lake | place: Democratic Republic of the Congo: South-Kivu... | reverse complement strand
TGAATTTGATTAAGAAGAAGAGAAAGTTCAGTGCTAGAAAGCTCCACACTAGTGCCTGGGAAAACTTGGATGGGGTCGAAACCCCGGAATCGAACTTGTCCAAAAAAAAAACCGGTTTAGTCTGGTTTATGGATTGATTTAGTTAACGCGCTGGTTCGCGCATGCTTCGCGCGGCGGGCGCGGCTCGCGCGGCGCAGGCGCTGCCTGCAGCGGCTCCGCGAGATTCGAGACGTGCGCCGGGTGTGGCAAAGAGTTCTCAGGCGCACAAAGCTGTCGCGGTGCCACGGTGGTGGATTACCAAGCCCTCTCTGTCCTTCGCGAGATCTAAGACGGCTCTGCATGTTTATTTAAAGAACGTGGTTGCACAGCGTTTTTGCAAGTCGCTCTGAGCGCACTCGTGCTCAATCAAGCTCATTCCAGCTCAGACTTTCTTGCCACTCGGGACAGTTGGTGTCCAGCGCGAAGTCGTCGTCCGAAAGGATCACCGTGTACGTGGTATTGCCACGACACGCGCTCCCGGCGCTGCAAGCATGGGCGCCGCGGGCATCGAGAGCGAGGTTGCTCGTGCTTGTCCATCCCGGAGCGTAAGCTTCGTCGGCATCGTCTTCAGCGTCGTTGCTCAAAAACGAAGCGACGTCGATACTTTGATCGCCAGCGCTTGCGTCTGCGCACGGGAGGGGCGGTCGCGCCTTGTACCACGAGCCATTGAGCCGGTTTTCCACGAGGCGGGCGTGGCCCTCGTGCTGAAACATGATAACGTACGAAAACGCTTCGGCGTGCGCGTCTGCGAGCCTCGGGAGCACGTCGAGGAGCATGCACGGGAATAAGTCGGCGCCCAACGGCGCCCAGACGAACGAGAGGGTGGCGGCATGCAGGTCGGAGGGTCTGAAGGTAAAGATCTCTATCAAGTGCTGTCTGAGCACGACAATGTCTTCTGTTTTCCTGCTGTGCTCTGTCTTCACGAGATCGATCTCAATGAACAGGCGCACCTGCTTCCAGACGACCGCAGACTTTAGAAGCTCTTCCCAAGGCGTCATGACGGTCCAGTCGCCGCGCGACCGCGTGAGCTGGTGCACCGAGCACGGGAGACCAGAGCTCTGCGCGCGCGGGGCGCTCATAGTCTTCGGCCACAAGAGCTCCGCGTGCGCCATGGCCGACTTGTAGGCTTCGTGGTCAGCCATCAGCTGACGGGCTTGCGCGCGGGTGCTGCGGCCCACTTTCCTCAAAAAGGCGTGCTTCAAAAAAATCATTAAAAAAGGAGTTTTTTTTTTGAAAAATTTCATTTTTTAAAAAATTCATTTTTTTAAATTTTATTTTTTTTTTGTTAAAAAATCATTTTTTTTTAAAAATTCATTTTTTTAAAAATTTCATTTTTTAAAAAATTCATTTTTTTAAAAATTTCATTTTTTTAAAAAATTCATTTTTTAAATATAAACGAAATTAGCTTTGTCACTGCAAGTAATCAATAACTCTGGTTCGCACTCCTGACGCTCGCACACTGAATGACAGATAGCAGCGTCCGCGAGCCGGCGCGTGCATTCGGCGACCCTCTTGCGCTGCTGTTAAACCCGAAGCTGCGCCGAAGAGTGATCCTGCAGCGTCAGGAGGACTTTGTGGAATTCGGACTCTGTGTGCTGAAGCTCGAGGCGGAGCGCACGCGCACCGGACAGGCGAGCGTCTGGGCTGAGTTTGAAGACTTCATGGACGCACAAATCGAAGCCGCAGTCGGCGCGCGCGCAAGTGCCGCCGACAAAGAGGCCGCGAAACGAGAGATCATGCCGGCCGTCTCCGCGCTGCGGTCTGAGCTTTAGACAAAGAAGGCTCGTATCCCGTGTTTAATGACTATGATAAAGCGCACGAATCAGCCCCACGCAAACGCCATGCACGCGTGCTGCTGCGTGTTGATGCACCGGCTGCTGTTCCGAGTGTTGTACTGGAAGAGCGCTCGCGAGTCAAGCGAGGCGCCGAGCCCGCCTGCGGCCGGGGCGTAGAGGACGACGCCGGCTGTGGGCACGCAGTTTGCGGCGGGGGCGATCGACAGGGTCTGCAGCGCGGTGCTCACGAGCCGTGCGACCGTCGCGTTGGGCGCCAGGTTGCGCGGCGCGCGGCGCGCGACGCAGTGTGACAGCGCTTGGCAAGCTTTGGCAAGCGGCTTGTGCGACGGGCTGTCGGGCTCCGCAAAGACAAAGAGCAGCGCGTCGTGCTGCGTCGCCTTCCAGACCCGCAAGGCGTTGACCATGAAGTCGAAGTCCTCGAGCCGCGGCTGTGTCGCGCGCGGGGTGAAGTAGAGCGCGAGGCGGTCGGCGCACGCGCGGCGCTCGGGACCGCTTCGGCGCGCGTCCACCGAGAGCTTTTCTGGGCGTGTCTGGTGGAAGAGCCGGAGCGCGTGCACAGAAAGCGGCACCGACAGCGGGCGCGCGGGCGCGCGGTACCAGAGCATGCCCCAGTGCAGCGTGAGCACGACCGCGCCGTGCAGGACCAGCATGCCGAGGAGGAAGCGGAGCCGGGTGCTGAGCGGCGCGGGGTGCTCGGCCGCGCGGCGCGCCGGCGCGTCTTCGGAGCGATCTCTGTCGTGCGCGCGGCGCAGGTGCATGGTGGCCCGGTCCGGCCTGCGCAGGCAGCGGTGCAGAAGAAGGGTCATATCGTTAAAAATAAAATATGCAAAACGGCTTATATCGTGAAAATAAAATATGCAAAAAAATGCAAGTGTTCCGAAGAAGCCCTGCTTCGATCCTGCGAATCCCGTGGAACGCACGTTTCCCGGCTTTCTGCCCGTCGAGCGTTTTGGTCAAAAGTTTGCGAGCGCGCGAGTACGCCCGTGCGCAATGCCGCGCGAGGAAGCAAGCGACTCCCCTTCGGCGCAGCGCACGCTGACGGACATCTGGAGCACGACTCTGAACCCCATGCGTAACGCCGTGGCGCAGCTCCGGACGCCCGCGGAGCGCGCGGAGGTGGCCTTGAGAGAGCCGGCACCCGAGCGCGCCGCGCAGTCTCGCGACGAGGCACGCGGCGGGGCGCACGTTGCGCCTGCACACGAGGAAGCACGCGCTGCGCGCAGCGAGGCGTACGCCGCGCAGGACTCCGCCTGGGGCGTCGGGCGCGGCGGGGCGCGGCGCGGGGCGCAGAGCGCGGGGGACGGCCCCAGAGGCGCCGCTCGCGGGGCGGGGCGAGGCGCCAGGGAGGGCCCGAGAGGGGCCCCCCGCGGGACGGGGCGCGGGGCGGGGCGCCGGGCCGGGCGGGGCGGGGCGGGGCGGGGCGCGGGGTTCGGGAGCCAGAACGCGAGCGCGCGGGCCGGAGGCGAGAAGCGGAAGCGCGCGTCGCTGGACGAGGAGGACATCGACAACACAGAAAACGAGCTGGAGTCGGATGACGAGGAGACGGCCGAGGACCAGCAGTTCATCGACGACTCCTCGCAGGAGGACGAGCCCGGCCTGCACGCGGCCGCCGCGCATCGTTTCGCGGAGCGCTCCGCGGAGCGCCCCGCCGACGCGCGCCCCGAGCGCGCGCCGGCGCCCGAGGAGCCGGAGCCGTGGGCCGACAAGAAGAAGACGCGCTCGGAGCGGCGCGCGCTGCTGCCGCTGCTGGAGCGCGGCATGGCGGAGGCCGACCGCAACGTCTGCGAGTACTACCACAAGGCGCCGTACGGGCTGCCGACGCCGAACCGGCTCGTGACGCCGTACTGGCTGCAGCAGGGGCACGAGCGGACCAACAGCCAGCTGCTCAACGGCGCGTTCGGGAGCGACATGCAGCGCGCGTGGTGCAACGACCGCAGCGGGCATGCCGAGTTTGCGACGCGCTTCCACGCGCCGTGGCACGAGACCATTCCGCTGCGCGCCTTGTCGACAGACCTCGCGGACACGGTCGTGGACCCGCTCGCGTGCAGCTCGAACTCGACGGCGAAGATTCTGCACGCGATCAAGACGACGCACAAGCAGACGGAGCTCGACCTCATCAACGGCAAGTTCATCCAGAACGTGTTCGTCGGGCTGCAGCACACCTCGCGCGAGCTCGCGCTCGCGATGCACAGCGGCCCGTTCGGCGGCATCCAGGGCAAGGCCGACGTCGTGCTCTGGAACATGCGGCACGGCGACGAGGTGAGCAACACCAGCGAGGACATCCTGAACCTCGTCGAGCTCATCAGCGAGGGGCTGCAGGGCACGCAGGGCGACGAGCTCTGGCCGAGCGTGTGCACGCTGTACACGGAGCCGTTCGTGCGCGGGAAGCGCGGGATGCAGCGGGTGCAGAACGGCGCGCAGACGGTGCGCGAGTACAACCACCACAAGGCGGCCTCGCGCAGCGTGACGCACACGGTCGACGACATCGACCCCGAGCTGCGGCGGCGGCTGTGGGAGCTGCGCATGCCCGGGACCGCGTTCCCGGGGCACGACAAGCGGCAGCTCTCGCGGCTCGTGGACTCGCGCTACCAGAGCAACGACCCGAACATGGCCGGGGAGCCCGTGGTGAACGCGCCGCAGCCGCCGGTGACGGAGCCCGTGCTCGCCGACGTCTTCCTGTGGAAGCACGTGGTGCGCGGGGTCGAGCAGCAGACGCGGCGGATCACGTACGTGAGCATCGACGCCGTGTACATCTTGGCCAAGTTCCCCGCGAACGACCCGCTCGTGATGCTGCAGCGCATGGCGGAGAACCGCACGAAGCTGTGCACGCTGCTCACGAACACGATGAACCACATGAACCTCGTGCTCGGGAAGCCCTCCTGCGCCTTCGACCAGCTCTTCAACACGGACCGCGCGGGCGCCGCGGACCTCGTGTGCGAGGCGCGCATGGTCGAGGGCTTCTTCCGCTACTGCGAAACGCAGCGCATCCGCAACGTGAACCTCGGCGGGCTGCGCATGGACGTCGCGAACTGGGCGGAGATGCAGCTGTGGAAGCGCTACGTCGACAACGTCGTGGACGCGCGGCGCACGCACTTCCAGATGCTCACGGACCTCGCGCTGCAGGACCGCGCGAACGGGCGCGAGAGCCGGCTCCCGGTGGAGTCGTGGGCGCTCGACTACTACCCCGGCGTGAACTTCCGCAAGGTCGCGCGCGCGCAGCTGCTGCGCGAGATGGAGACGCTGCAGGCGGGCTGGGTCGAGAACGCGGAGGCGGAGAACGCGGCGGCGAGCCTGCGCGACTGGCTGAACGCGCAGATCGTGGACGCGAGCGCGGAGTACGTCTTCCTCTGCGAGGGCGAGGCCTTCGCGCGCAACTGCGGCATCTGGTTCAAGATCAAGACGGACAGCAAGCGCTCCGAGGAGGAGGAGCGCGTCGAGCAGCTCTCGAAGCGCAGCGCCAAGGCCGAGGAGAGCCTGCTCGGCACGATGTCGCAGCCGCAGCAGGACGTGAGCATGGTGCGGCTCTTCCTGACGAACAACTGCAGCGAGCAGGACCCGCTCGACGAGTTCATGGCCTCCGCGATGTGGGTCCCGGACGTCGACTGGCTCGCGCGCGAGATGCACCGCATCAAGCAGGTCGACGCGGTGCAGTGGCTGCGCGACGCGATCGGGCAGTACCAGCTCGTGATGAACATCAAGCGCCTGCACCAGACGGACACGCGCCGCGCGGAGCTCTTCCGGCTCGTCGGCAAGGAGAAGCACCCGCTGCGCGCGACGCTCGCGCAGATCAGCGAGAACACCAACATCGACATCCTCTTCCGCGCGCGCGTGCTCAAGATCAACTCGGCGATCAACCAGAGCCTGCAGGTGATGCGCTCGTGCGAGCTGCTGCAGTTCCGCATCGCGGCGATGAGCGTCGAGGACCTGAAGAAGCAGGCGGCGGTCGCGGACGCGTGGGTGAAGGACTTCGAGCCGCAGGCGGCGCTCGAGCGGCAGCTGCTCGCGGGCGAGGCGAGCGCGGAGCTGCTCAGCGGCGAGCTCATGCTCGCGCACTTCTGGGCGCTCTCGAGCGCGCGCATCGACGTGGACCTCTCGTACATGAACCAGCTGCTGATGATCCTCGACCGCGCGTGCATGATGACGCACTGCATGAACACGCCCGGGGCGTACGGGCAGACGCTGCGCGTGATGGACATGGCGGGCACCGTGAACGTGCTGCGCGAGCCCGAGAAGAACAACCTGAAGCAGACCGAGCTCTACATGTACGACCCCAAGTACGCGGGGGCCGGGCTCGACCAGACCAAGGGCAACAAGGGCCAGCAGGAGAACGCGCACCTCAACTTCAACACGCAGACGCCGGCGCTGCAGCGCGAGGCGGTGAACAACTGCGACCACAGCATGCGCAACGTGAGCAAGCTCTCGTACACGACGCTGATGGGCAGCGGCGTGCTCATGAACGGCGAGGGCGTGATCCTCGCGCACCAGCGCGCGCACCAGACGGAGCTCGGGCTCTGCTGCTACTGGTCCGAGTTCGGCAAGGAGGGCGCGGAGGCGCACACGATGGGCTGGATCGAGTCGACGATGGCGCACAGCGGGAACGCGGACACGGGCACCGAGGCCGGCGTCAAGGAGGCCTCGTGGAACACGACGGTGCAGATGGAGAACCAGTCGGTGTGCCAGCTGCGCAAGCTCCCGGTGACGATCCTCACGGGGAACCGCCCGTGCAACGCGACGCCCGCGTCCGCGGTCGAGGGCGGGCGCTGGATCACGGTCGCGAGCAGCACGCAGGACAAGGACAACGGGCTCTTCGTCTGCGGCGGCGCGCCCGGCGCGCACGACGCCGACGCGCGCGCGCAGCTCGCGCAGGTGCTGCTCGCCAACGACATGAGCACCGGGGACGTGCGCTCCGACATCCGCGTCATCGACCGCGTGACCGCGCAGAACAACATGCTGTACTTCCTGCTGCTGCAGTGGCTGCGCAAGGACGCGACGCTGCTGTGCTCGAGCCTCACCGTGGACCCGCGCCCGTACTGCTACACGCTGCGCAGCAACTACCGCAACCTCGAGTGCGCGGTCGGGCGCCTCTGCAGCGGCCTGCGGCGGCCGTACCTCGCCAACACCAACGTCTGGCACCGCAACGCGGTCGGGCCGTGGAGCCGCGTGTTCCTCGTCGCGACGCACGTCGCCAACGTGATGGGCACGGCGCTGCTCGGCGCGCTGCGCCGCGCGCGCGCGGGCGCGGCCTTCGACCTCGCGCAGCCCTTCTTCCTCGGCGTGCGCGCGCTGCTCACGCAGCCGATCGGCTTCCTCGCGACGCTCGCCGCGCTGCACCTCTGGCTCTCGGCCGCGGTGCTCGACATCAACGTCATGATCGTGAGCTGCTACGTCTTCCACTTCTCGGGCTTCCAGCACACGTGCACGCTGCGCGTGCTCTCGCTCGTGCTCGCGGGACACGCGGACGCGCTCGGCGAGGACGACCTCGACACGTACATGCGGCTCTGCGACTTCCTCGCGCCCTGCGTGCTCGAGAACGACCCGGCCGCCGCGGCGGGGCTGCGCCCGTGCGCGGGCGGCCCGCGCCCGGTGCTGCAGGGCGTGCTCGACCCCCCGAGCAAGGAGGTGCTCGAGAAGTGGGCGTACTGGAACGTGCCCGCGGCCGAGCAGGACATCCGCCAGCACCACGTCTCGCGCACGCAGGGCCCGCGCGCGGAGCTGCGCAGCACGTACTGCCAGCCGAACCTCGGCTTCGTGCACAGCGAGTACATCAAGGGCTTCGGGAGCCCGCCCTCGGGCGGGCACCACACGCAGCCGGACAAGAACATCTGCGGCTCGCCGCAGCGCACGCTCGCGACCATGTTCGCGCTGCAGCAGAAGGAGGAGGCGCACCGCCGCCGCGTCACGCAGGGCGTCGCGATGCTCGAGCACGAGCACACCCCGCGCTTCTGGGCCGGCGTGCGCGCGGGCACCGCGCTCCCGACCCCGAACATGAACACCAACGACGTCTTCAAGCTGCGCTTCCCCTTCGTCGCGCACACCGGCGTGTGGTGGGACGAGGCCATGGGCACGGCCGGCGCCTGCGACGGCGTGCTCAAGCAGTTCATCCTCCAGAGCGCGCTCAGCCCCGCGATCTCGCAGCACGAGTTCTTCACGCGCCTGCTCGCGCCGTACCTCCTCCGCCGCGGCGTGCGCGCGCGCGTCTACGGCGGCCCCGACGCCCTCGGCGCGCAGCGCGACGCGTGGGCGGCGCCGGTGATCGACTCGCGCCAGAACATGTTCGAGTTCTGCTGCAACCCCTCGGTCTCGGCGCAGGGCAAGACCCAGGGCATCGAGGTCAACCTCTGCATGCGCCTCGTGCACTTCGTCGTGCTCCAGGGCCTCGGGCTCACGCGCGACTGGAGCCCGGCCGCGCACGACAACGCGTCCTTCGTCTCGTGCGTCCACCTCCGCAACATGTCGCACGTCTCGCTCGGGTGCCTCAGCCTGCTCCTGCACACGTGCGTCGACAAGGCGCTCGTGCCCGTGAACAGCGGGCTCGTCCACCTGCCCGCGCCCTCGCCGGTGCTCCACGCCAAGGCCCCCGCCGCCATCGAGTACGACGCGCGCCTCCACGTCGACACGCACACCGCCGCCGCCGACGGGCGCAGCGAGAACATGCTCAGCGTCTCCGCGCGCTCGCCCTCGGTGCACAACTGGGCCGTGCTCAGCCTCGCGCGCGGCGAGCAGCTCCTGCTCTACCACAGCGTCGCCGAGGCCTGGCCCGAGATGAAGAACGCCCGCGCGCGCCGCGAGCTCTTCCCCTTCCCGCCCGAGAGCGTCGCCCACGCCGCGCACGTCTTCGGGCAGGTGCAGGCGTGCGCGCGCCGCTGGGCGCTCGAGCGCGGGGCGGGCGCCTCGGAGGCCCCCGGCCTCGCGCGCGCCGAGCCCGCCTGCGCCCTCCGCTACCACAACGACCTGCTCCCCGCGATGCTCGCGCTCGGGCGCAGCGTCGGCCCCGACGAGGTCGCGCACGAGCAGTGCACGCTCACGCTCTGCAGCGTCCAGGACGGCCGCGAGCTCCCGTGCATGTCGTGGGAGCACGGCCTGCTCTTCACCGCGCGCGTCGAGCACCAGCGCGTCCGCCTGCGCCCGACGCTCCCGACGCACGAGTGGCCCGGCGCGGAGGACCTCGCGCACAGCGAGGTCGTGCCCTTCTCCGCGATGCCCTTCCCCGACGACTCCGCCGTCTGCGTCTCCGAGTTCCAGGAGCTGCTCAAGCACGGCGTCTGCCTCGAGGGCCGCAACGTGCTCGTCGACACGCGCCACCCCAAGCGCGCGGGCCTCCGCAGCCTCCCGTGCGTGCTGTGCCCGGTCGTGCACTGGCCGGTGCTCCTGCTGCTCGCCCAGGACGGCTGGACCGTCCCCGCGCGCCCCGGCCTCCACGTGCGCCCGAGCGCCGACCTCTTCCACGAGCACGCCGAGCGCTTCGTCGCGCTCCACTGGCACGCGCGCACCCCCCGCGCCGTCGTCGAGGCGCCGCTCGCCGCCCTCGCCGCCGCCGAGCGCCTCGAGCCCGCCGCGCTCTGGGCCGCCCTCGACGCCTGCCTCGCGCAGGACGCCGCGCTCCGCGTCGTGTGCGCGCCCGCCGCGGGCGGGGGCGGCGGCGGGGCCCCCGCCGCGGCCCAGCCCGCCGCGGCCGACCCCGCCGCGGCCCTCCCCGCCGACCCCGCCGCGCTCCAGTGCATCTGGCTCGAGCGCGCCGGCGAGCTCGAGTTCTTCGCCTCCGCCGCCGACCTCTGCCACGCCGCCCTCGCCCCCGAGACCGACGGCTCGCGCCCCGTCGCGCTCGTCGCGACGCTCGAGGGCCGCGCCTGCAACGTGCGCGCGCTGCCCGCCGGCCGCCACGTCGCCCGCTTCTGGGACTTCCACGCCCCGCCCGTGCTCCGCGAGCTCTGCGACGAGGCCGCGCGCGCCTTCGCACTCGGCGAGGCGCGCGCGCCAGGCGCCGCCGCCTCGCCCAGCCAGCGCGAGCTCTTCGAGAGCGAGCTCGAGGCGCTCCGCGAGGAGCGCGACGAGAGCGCCGCCCGCCTCGCCGCCGCCGGGCCCGCCGGCGCCCGCGTCTACGCCGGCCAGGCCTTCTTCGACCCCGCGGCCCTCGAGCCCGTCTTCGCGCCCGCCGGCGACGCGCTCCTCCGCGCGCCGCGCCGCGCCGCGGGCGGCGCGCCGCTCCCCCCCGCCTGCTGGGGCCTCGTGCTCGAGCGCGACGGGGCCTTCCTGCGCGACGGGCGCTACTTCGTGAGCGCGGCAGGCGGCGCGGCCGCCGCGCCCGCGGCCGCGGGGGCCCCTGCGGCCGCCGCCGCCGCGCCCGCCCGCGCCTTCGAGATGGACTTCGCCACCATGTCGCGCGCCATGCTCCAGGAGGGCTCCGAGCTCTGGGTCCACATCAACAACGCCGTCTACGCGCGCATCCTCCAGGACGCCCGCCTCCAGGGCACCCGCGTCATGCTCCCCGTGTCCGAGGAGCTCCACGCGCGCCTCCTCGAACGCCCGCAGACATCCCGCGTCCTCCGCGCCTTCTACGTCCTCGGCGGATCCTCCAACCTCAAGCCAATCGAGACCAACACCGTCCGCCTCATCCTCATCGTCGCAGGCAAGGGCTCCACGCCGGGCCGCAAGTCCACCACCGACGACCGCGCCGATGCCGCGTCGCGCGTCAACGAGTCCATCGGCCCCGGCCACACCAAAATGATCACTGTCACGCTGCCACTCTACGCACAGGACGGGACGCCGCTCATTACGTACCACCGCGACCCCGCCCTCCCATTCTACTACTACATAAAGGAGGACAACACATCGCGCGCAAGAGGCTCCACAGCCGTGTAAAAGTACCGAGGCAATCTCGTGTGCAGAACATCACAGACATTTTACAATTGTTTTATTGAATTTAAATCATTAAAGTCTATTTCATCTACTCATAATCAAGGAAACTTTCCGTTTCAAGGAAACTTTCTGTCTTAAGATGGAAACTCTTAAGGTAGGGTGATTACTTTCGTACAGCGCCGTCGTGCGTAATGATGCGTCCAACTTTGTCTCTTAGATACCCATCTTGAGGTCCAAGAGTGCTTGGTGGAACAGAATCATCTTTTTTTGATTTTGGTGCATGAATAACATCATGTTTTGCATCACCAGTGTGTTTTTTTTCATGATGATTTTTCTTATGCAAAATTTCGAGCCGAGGACCATGTTTGCCGCCTATGTGCTCTTTCACTATAAAGTGTTCGAGATTATGCGCCTTTGCCACAACTTTGTCTGGTTTCGTTGGTTTGTGAACCGGCTTCTTGGGAAGGTTGATTCCTTGTTGTTCGCAATATTGAATAACTTCACGATTCCACTTTTTTGTTTCTTTGAAACTCCTACCACTAGGATATTTTTTGATAAAATCTCGTAAGCGTGGGTACATTATGGCCAAACCTTCAATTTGTTCAAACAAAGTTAACCTGGGCAAGTTTTTCAATGTACCGGCAAATGCGTCCGTATTAATATCATTAAGACTAATTCCATCATTTTTATTCAAAGACGGATAATCTCCCTCATCGTGCTCTTCATCATGCTCCTCATCATGCTCGTAATTTTGACCACATCCAGAGTCATTGAAGCTGTCAGCTGTTGTCACGTTGACCTTGTACATGCTTAAAAACACTCGTGTTATATACTTTACTTCACAATCTCAAACATTTTACCATCAAATATTTCAAAATCACTCGCAATATAAACTATTTTTTATATCTGCTTCTATTCTTCGCTTTACTTCAGACCAAGACTCAGTTGGTTGACTCTCAAACTTGTATGCAATTGGCTCCCATTTCCTCTTAAAATGTTCTAGCAGATGACGTTTCCGTGCTATTACTTGCATTGCGGGAAAAACCTCCATATACATCTCGGTGGGGATTCGTATCTTCAAATGGAAGTGTCGGGAATGCCAGGACCCTGCAAGCCTCTCGCTCACCCCTGTGTACGCGTAGGTCTCGCCGTGTAGTTCGTAGCGTGCTTTCAGCTGCATGAGGGCGACCTCCAGCTGCTGCAGCTGCACATCCGTGATGTTATGCAGTCGGCCGAGGTCGGGGTGCACGACCACGACGACGAGAATGGGCTCGACCTGGTTCGAGGCCATGAAGCAGAACATGACGGAGTCGGCTGGCGTCGCCCCTGCTCGCTCGTGGTGCACCATGGTGCAGTACTCGGGGCTGAAGCGGATGTTGACGTGGTTGCGCAGCGCAGTGTCGCGCGGCGCGCGCGGCGCGCCCGGCGCGCCCGGCGCGCCCGGCGCGCCCGGCGCCGCCCTCTGCGTGGTGATGATGCGCACCTCGAGCAGCTTCTCGAGGAGGGCGTCCTCGGCGCGCAGGACGGCGCAGGCCTGCTCGTGCGCGAGGCGCCGCGCCGCGGGGTCCAGGGCCACCGCGTCGAAGGGCGCGAGCAGCTGGAGCTGCGGCGAGACGTACTGCACCTCGGCGCGCAGGCGCTGCGGCGCGGGGACGGGGACGGAGTTGGAGACGGCCGAGATCAGCGACGCGAGCGAGGACGGGAGCTCGCCAGTGATGCGTTCCTCCGATCGCTGTCGCTGGCGCTTTTTGTCGGGAGCCGTGCGCGGCATCGGCACAGCAGCACGTTGTGCGGGCCTGGGTCCTCCGAGACCGGACTCGGGGACAATGTTTTTTACTAATACACGACGCGTCGGAGAGCGTTTCACAGCGAAGCCACGAGCGGGCCTCAGTCCAGCCACCCCAGCCTGGCGTACGCGTCCAGAGCCCTCAGGTACATGCGCTCGTCGGTGAACACGAAGCACGCGTAGTCGCCCTTGCGGTTGAGCCCCAGGAAGTACGTCGGCGCGCGCGTCGGCGGCGCGCGCGTCGGCGGCATGCCTGCGCCCTCCTTAATACCGCGCCGCGCGCGCGAGGCCCAAAAAAGAAAGCAACGCTTCCGAGGCTGCCGGGCTGCATGGCGGCGCATCGCGATGCGAGTGTTTGCTCGCGTCGACAGGCACGGCCGCCCGGCGTTCGCCGAGAAGTACGGCGGCAGGCTCGGGCCCAGGGGGTACAGGACGCTGGACCTGAGCGCGCAGCATGTCTACGCCGCCGAGGACGTGGAGAAGATGCTCGAGCCGCACGTCCGCTGCGACGGGAACATCGACACAGTCTTCCTGGAGTTCGAGGACGAGCAGATTCCAGTGTGTAACCAGGGCGAGCTCCGTCTCGTCGCGCGGCTGGCCGCGGCGTACCACAACTCGCTGGTGCACCAGAATCTGGGGACGAGGCCCGAGGACGCGGACCCCGACGCGCGGGAGCCGCAACAGCGCGCGAGCCACGCGAGCTGCGCGGCGCTCTCGGACATCGCGACGGTCGACGACGTGTCGACGGTCTTCTACTCGCTCGACAGCGGCGGGAGCCGCGACTCCGAGTGGGACGAGTCCGAGTACGGCGACCGGTGCTACCACGACCAGGAGTTCGAGATGAACGAGGACCTCGGACAGCCGTGGCTGGAGACGGGCGACGCCGCGGACGAGCGCTGGGGCATCTGGGGCTGAGGCGGCCGGCCCTGGCGGCCGGCCCTGGCCCGCCGCCGTCAGCCGCGCGCGCGCTCGATCTCACTGAGCGGCACCCGCGCGCGCGGGTAGTAGATGCCGGGGTAGGCGCGCAGGACGATGCTGCTCCGCCAGAAGGCCTCGTCGGCGGCGTCCCACGTACGCCCCTTCCAGAGGTTGTCCTGCACGAGAAGGGGCTGCAGGTTGCTCAGGTGGTTGCAGAGCGTCGCCTTCTCGATCGGGCAGCCGCCCTGGAAGGCGTCGACGGGGCGGATGTGGTCGATGGCGGAGTTCGTGAGCGTCATCGGCGTCTCGGGGTGCAGCCGGTTCCAGTGCGCGCGCTTGCGCTCGAAGTGCGCGTGCACCTCGTCCCAGCTGCGGGCGCCCAGGCACCGCAGCACGGAGCCCG
>Ga0172373_10007772_pt1 | contig 13802 bp, 10 predicted proteins | sample Lak10m_2_FD_114546 | JGI IMG/M metagenome (GOLD analysis project Ga0172373, IMG submission 114546) | Freshwater microbial communities from Kabuno Bay, South-Kivu, Congo - kab_092012_10m | ecosystem: Environmental > Aquatic > Freshwater > Lake | place: Democratic Republic of the Congo... | reverse complement strand
CTTTTTTTTGAAGGTGGTGGCCACCGACACACTATCAAAGATGGCATCCACGGCCACGTTGGCGAGGCGTTTTTGTTCGGTGAGGGGGATGCCCAATTTTTCGAATGTGCGAAGCAATTCGGGATCAACTTCATCCAAACTGGCGGCTTTTTTGGTGGCTTTGGGGGCGGCGTAATAATGAATATCTTGGTAATTAATGGGGGCATAGGTCACATTTTGCCACGTGGGTTCGGTCATGGTGAGCCAGTGGCGATAGGCTTTTAATCGAAAATCGAGCATAAACGCTGGTTCTTGTTTTTTGGCAGACAATTGTCGAATGACGTCTTCGTTTAATCCTTTGGGAAAGACATCGGTATCGATGGGGGTCGAAAACCCATATTGGTAGGGTTGATTGGTGAGTTGGTTAATGAGTTCGCTCATGGGGTGTCCTTTGTATGAGTTGATCGAGGGTGGTATTCATTAATACGGAATCAATTTGGTGTTGAACGGTTTGTAACACTGATTGCAGGGTGCATCCCCCATACAACCGACACAGGGCGGGATCGCGGAGGCAGTCGGCCATTCGGGTGGGCCCATCGACGAGGGTAATAATATCTTTGAATGTGGTGGATTGGGGGGATTTCATGAGTTGAACGCCCCCATGTTTACCTTGTTTGGTATGAACCAATTGGGCTTTGGCCATTTGTTGAATGAGTTTGGCCACATGGTGATAGGGGATGCCGAGGCGTTCGGACAGCATCGGCATGGTACCCGAAGATTCATTGGCCAAGTAACCCATGATGCGAAGTGCACATTCTGCTGATTTGGATAATTTCATAAACCCCACTACTTTTAAATGTATAAAACTAGGGCTTATTATACTTGTTTTTAATGATGAGGCAAGGGGAGAGGGGTGTGGGCACGTCGTGCCCAACCCCGCCTTAAGGGCTTTGCCCTTAAGAATCCCCAAGGACAAGGCAAAACCCAATCTTTCGGATCGGAATAAACCGTCGTTTCTACAAGGCATATTGGGGCTTAAAACCGGAGCGTACTTAAACGTACGTGAGGATTTTAGGCCCCAATATAACACAATGGAACAGCGATTTAACCGATGCACTTATTCTCCCTCCCCTTGAGGGGAGGGCTAGGGTGGGGGTAAAACGGTTTAACCGATGCCCCACTACCCCAAATGCAAGGGAACCTGGTGGGCTTTGGTGGGGGGGGTGTTAATGTGTTGCTGATAACACTCAAACGCATGCCATGCCCGCTCAGGCACATATGATTGAATACGAGCAGGATCAACCGACAAATCTCGCAACAACGACAGATTATGCTCATACCCAATAAATTCTAAGGTCATGTCACGGGTTAGATCATGCACGTTGCGTTGTTGATACACCGATGCGGGGCCATAAATAACCGAGGCCCCCAATGCCTGCAAATAATACGACGCCCAAATATCATCCATGCGTCCAATATCGGGAAATAAAAAGTAGTGCGGTAACCACGACGCGTTAATAAACGTATTCTGAGAATTAAACGGCCCCGGTTTATTACTGGCAATCGGAAAACAAGCCGGATCAAACGTCACCTCAGGGGCATGCTCCATGCGACAAATCGCATCAATATCTGGGTCCCCATTCCAAAAATCAGCCTGAACATCGGGGGTCACCATTTGTTGGGATATCGCCACGTGCTTGCGCTGGGATAACAACTGTAAAGGATACCCCCGATGCCACAACCCAGGGTAATTGGTCACCCCAACGGGATCAAATGCCGGCAAATCAGTATGGTAATAATGGGCCATGGTGGGGGTGCCAATCATCAACGATTCCCCCCAACCCGCCAACGGAATATTGTCGTCATCCACCACCGCGACCACATCGGCACCTCGGTCTAGGGCCATCAAAAAGCCCAGGTTGCGCCGCTGAATACAATGCCAGCCCAATGCCTCGGATAAGCTCGGGCTATACGCTTCTTGCGCTGCCGGACTAACATATGTACCACGTTCCAAATGGTAATCCGAGGGGGTTTTTAAATCGCCAATCACAATCAACTCCCAATCCAAAAGCCGATCAAATTTAAGGATCGCTTCCGTGGGTGGGTTAATCGTCGTGGTCACAATTATTTTTTTCATATGGGAACCTCCTTGATCAATGGGTATCTTCCCTTGTCACACCCCCACCAAACCATCACGCCGATCCTTACCCCGATTTTAAGATACCATGGGGTGGCATAAACCGGGTCAAAATCCCCACTTTAAAATACAAAAAATTCCTAAAAAAGGAATTTTGAGAGTCCCCTTCAATGCGAGGCACCCACAATGATGACACTTCTAAGACCTCAACCCCCAAACGCAATGGCTTGACAATGGTTTCTAAAAAAAACGGGTGTCTCACTTCTTTCCATTCAATGGCTTGAACCAACGCCGTCGGAAACAAGCGATACCCAAACGTCATGTCCGTGAGATGGGTACGATATAGCCACCGAAACAACAATTGAAACAAATAATTACATACCCATTTCACAGGCTGATACCCCGTAAACGCCCCTTTTTTTAACCACCGCGACGCCGTGATAATGGCATTGGGATGGGCGGTCGCCAGCGCAATCATACGCGGCACATCATTCGGATCGGTTTCGAGGTCACTGGCCATCATGATAACGTGGGTGCTTTGTAAACCGTCAAACGCATCCCGAATCGCCCCCCCCACAAACGGCCTGGTTTGATGCAACAAGGTAAAACGATTGGGTTGTTGCTGACAGTACGCATGGCAAATGGCCATGCTTTCAGGGGTGGTACGGTCACAAACCAACAAAACATACGATTGAATATCACCTGCTGAGTGTGACTCGGTGGTGCGAATGGTCTGCTGCAACGATACCGTTTCATTGATTACCGGTATCAACACCGACACGCTGTCCACACGATTTGCCCACACCGTGGGCACCCCAACTGTTTTAGCCATTGTGCCACTCACACAACGGTCTCACCGTATCACATGGTTGATGAAGAGGAAAAAACATGGGTCAATCATTACCGATTAGCTGGCATTTGACAAGTTACCAATCCATTATCAAGCCAATATGATGGGTCGAACCCAAGGCATCGTGCTGAGAAAAGGCATATTGAATCGTCATGTCTTGAAATTGACAACTCACCCCCGCATTGGGCTGAATCCCATCGGTAAACTGCGGAAACGACAGGGTCACGGCAATCCCTTCCCACCATTGATTCACCACACTTAGCGATACCCTGGTACGATCAGATGCCATCACCCCAGCATACACACTCAATGATGGAAACAACGAAACCCCCATTCCCAACCCCACTGTCATGGGCATCGGCTCGGCCACCCCATCCTGCCATTTAGTGGGGGCTTGTAACACGTTTTTAATCACACCGCCCAATTGAAACCGATCCCACATCACATGCCCACCCATATCAATCGAAACATGCTGGGCAATCGCATCTAAAATGGTGTGGTGGGTATATCCCACACTGGATCCCAGCTTGAGTTGTGGCAATACTTCCCAACACACGCCCGCCCTAAACTCAGATTCTGTATCAGCAAACCGTCCGATTTGCATCCCCGTACCCAAAGGCCCCATGATGGTTTCAGGGATATCCGCCATCACCCGGGTCGCCACAGCGGCCATGACCCCCATGTTCGAAGCAACCGGCACCCCCACCCCCGCCACTGCTGTTTGCATCATCTGACTGTGATACGACCCAAACCCAATTACCATACTCGGCGGGGCATCCAACACCATACTGGCTGGGTTCATGGCCAAGGCATCCGCATCCATCGGCATGACCATGGCACTGCCACCCATTAACGCCACTTTAACACTGGCACTCTCTAATACGGTGGTGGCATAGAGGGGCGAACACAAGGTGAGCATCACGCCCAAGCATAGCTGTTTCCAAAATCCCCCCCACGATAGCATTGCGTACGTCCCCCCTTATTCCCTGGCGCTGATAGGGGAGATATACCCACGTCTTGCGATGTTTAAACACGGGGGTAGCCACTTGCACCCGAAACCCCCGTCATACTATCCAAGCCCAAGAAACCCCATTGGCATGGGTGCCATTCCTGGCCATAGAAGGCCCACACGCCCCCCTGATCTATTGGGTCAAGTCTATGAGTTGATTGGTACTAACCTGATACACCTGCACCTGGTATTGAAACGATGACAACAAATTCACTTTGGCCAACGTTCTGCCTTTTGAATCGGCAATGGTCGATGTCATCCCGCACCCATCCACCGCCAAGGTGCCCGCCAAGGTGCGAGAGCCACTGGGGGTTTCAAGGGTCAGCTGATAGGGCAATAACCCCGCAAACAACCGGTTGGGACACGACGACGCATCCGAATAAGATAATTCCCCCCCCGCCACCGTCATGGTCGCGGTCACCCCTTTGGCCTCATTCCCCCGTATCATTTGAATGGTGGTAATGCCCCGACGGGTTAACAGATCCACTTCGTTGATCATGACATGGTCTTCGGTCATCAGCAATGACACCGACGTCTGGGGAGGCAACACATATGACAACCCGATGGTATGAATAAATTGATCCGCACTACCTTGAATGCTCAGCGCACGGTGAAGTTGATACGCCCCCACGGTATTTTCAACCCACTCCCGGTTATTGATCACATCCAACCACCGTCGCGCATCCACATTGGTGAGGCCCCCAAATGCCACTTTTCCCAAATCACGGCGATTGGCCGACACCACAAACGACGTCCCCCACAGGGTAAGGGTACGCACTGTAACAGGTGAGACCATAAACAATGACGTCGACGACAAATAGGTGACATCGGGGATCGCCTCATACCCCACCAACAACCGAAGGGCTGTCACCTCGTCATCAGAGAGCGGAACAAACGACTCGGGCACCACCGATGGCACCACCGGAACAGCGGGGGCCGCCTCTTTGGTAACAGGGGCCGAACACCCCCCCCAAAGACACATGGCCAACAGCCCAACGAAAACCCAACAATAACGAATAAAAACCCCTTTTTATACGAGCGCTGATTGGATAATGGCCTATGATGTCACAGGGGGGACCGATTGAACAGTGGCACCCGAATCACTTTTTTTCTTTTTGCGACGGCGCTTCCGTTTTCTGGAGCCGATGCCATGCGTATCTTCCGAACGGCGGATATCCAACACGTTTAAACGCAACATATCTTTGGCATGACGACCACGCCCTTTTTTGACTAATTCAATAAAAAAGATGATATCAAACGGTGCAAAGGGATTGGTATTCACCAACGTTGAATATTTTTCCCATAACCCAAACCCCACCGATTCCAACCGACGCCCTTGTCCCGATTTGCGATTCAAGCCTTCTGAAACCGTAAATTCCACGTGAGGGGTTCTGGCTTCTTGGTATTTGTTACCAAAGGCCCGACCCCGACTCAACGAACACCCTTTGAGATAAAAAATAGGGTATTCAAACGCTTGGCCATATGGCACCAACGTGTCGATTTTTTTTACAATATCAAAATTGATATGGTTAAAATGAATGGTATCTAAAATTTCGTATGAATATTCAAACTGCTCCATGGGCAACTGGACCATTTCAGCCCGAACCAAAGACAAAAACAGGGGCACATTTTTGCGATGCAACGTAAACCCACACGCTTGGGCATGGCCACCAAACGCATTGATAATCCGTTTACCAAATTGGGTATCCACTTCGGTTTGAAACAATTGCACCCCATTCGATTGCTCAAACTGCTCCCCCACCCGATCGATAATGGCATACATATTAATGGTGGGAATACTGCGAACCGATCCGCGAATGTAATCAGACCCATCATACTCGGTTAAAATCATGGCTGGACGCAAAAACCGATCTTTCAACCGATCGGTATCAATCCCAATCACACCAGGGTTCCAGTTTCGGCCATGGATAATGATGATGCGATCCGCCGAAGGATCAACTTGTGTTTGAATCAAATCGTCAATTTCATCTTCAATTTTGCTGGTGATAAACTTTCGTTTTTCATTCACCTCATCGACAACGGCGGCCTCACCCAATGCATCCGCCGTGGCCACTGTGCGCCCTTTTTTATCCATTTCAAGCACCGCCACAAATTGCTCCATGACTTTTTGTGCTTTTTCGGCATTGTGGCGCCCCGTACCCAACAACAACAAATCCAACACAATCCGAGAATCAGGAATGCCTTCGTCACGGTCCCCAATACGGCCAGGGGCGTTCAAGCGGGGTACAATCGTACGCCCAATTTCACGGCTCTTAAGCTCGGTGTAATTGCTTCTCGATACCTCTTTAAGGGCTTTAATCCCTTCCATTTCGGTTTGATTCAGTGCCCGAACCCCTTCACGAACCAAAATGCGGTTCATGGGATTTAAAAACGACATGCGGTCGGAAATGGTGCCCAACGCCACCAAGGCCAACAAATAATCCATAAACCCAGACGGAATCTCACGACCCAACGCCTGATAAACCGCCAATACCAACTTGTATGACACCCCTGCCCCCGATAACCCCTTTGCAAACGTCACTTCAGGCCGACGATGGGGGTTGACCAAGGCATGACAATTGGGCAGGTTTTTACCCAACACATGGTGATCACAAATAATCACGTCCAGCCCCTGAGAGTTGGCATAATCCACCGACTCCACATCTTTTGACCCACAATCAGAGGTGATAATCAGGCGACAACCCAATCGAACACTGTCGTCCACAATACGGGGCTGTAGGCCATGCCCTTCCTTAGAACGGGTTGGGAATTCATAAAACGCCTCGCCACCCATTTCTCGAATGGCCGACACCAAAATGGTCGCACCCGAAATACCATCCGCATCCGGATCCCCATTCACCATGATTTTTTGTTTGTCTTTCAACGCCGTCACGATGCGACTAACCGCGTTTGACAAATCCAAATCAGACGTAATATCCGAAAAATGGGTTAACAAATAATCGGGCGGATTGATAAAATCCCACACCTCTTCATCTTGACCATCCCCAATGTTGCGCACCAACAACAGCCGGGCCAACAAAGGGTCTAGCCCAAATTTTTCGGCATACTCTTGAATGGCAGCCTGATCGACTTCCGTCACGTGCCAACGCTCCCGATGCAAACTCTCGGTATTATATGTTTTATTCATTATGTTTCCTTTACTCACCAACAAAATACATTCAAAACGGTAGAAATTAAGACCGATGGGTTATTTGACATCCTCAATCGATTCACAACAGCCCAGTGCTTAAAGAGGAATGGGTCCAACGATAATTCCCAATTTTAACCAGATTTAATCTTGCTGACAACTTCAAAAAGATGGGGAGAGATCGAGGGGGCCTCTAATAACTGATTTAACACACGCAACATCCCCGCATGTCGGGTGGCATCCAGTTGAGGAAACGATTGATAAGCCGTGGCCAGTCGCGCCGCCAGCAAGGGATTATGCGGGTCTAACAATCGCAATTCCTGGGCCACCCATTCATACCCTTCTTGGCTATGAAACGGCACCCAGTTATTGGTTAACGCCCCCACCACCGATCGGCATCGATTGGGATTTAGCCGATCAAACAATGGGTGTGCCACCAACTGTTGGGCACGCCGCAACCCCGAAAAAGGGGCCGATGCCTGAACAGAAAACCATTTGTTCATGGCCAATGGTTCGTGTTGCCATTGCCCATAAAACCAGGCGAGGCCCTGATCGAAAGCCGGGTGGTCATCGGCCCACGACAGCGCAGACAACGCACCCAGCTGCAGGGACATCCGATCGGACTGAGTCAATTGGGTCATGGCCCATTCGGCATAGGCCACGTCGGTGGCGACCAAAATGCCCAAGACCCTGTTTTGCAACTGCCGCTCTCCCAAAGCAGTGACCCCTTGGGCGACATAGTGGGAATAAATCGACTCAAGTTCCGGTTTGAGTTGGGTACCCATCGACCGGATCAGGGCCAATCGGGAGTGGGCAACCTCATGCAACGGAAACCCTTGCACCGACCGCATCAAACGACTCAACGGTGGCGGGGTTAGCAAATAAGAGACAAACGCGGGGTCATCCATTGGGTGCAACCATCCCCGATAGGCCATCAGCACAGACGGGGGCCACTCGGTGTCTCCGGCACTCACGTGATGGTGGGTCACCAACTGGGTATGGCCATACCGACTGACGGGGTCAGGGTCATGTTGCATCAACCACACCCTGTCGTCGTAGGAATAGGGATAGTCCCACGTCACGGGGGCCGACAACCCAAGAAAAAAAGACGGGCAATGGGCACCCGGTGCATGACATCGCCATTCGCACACGTCGTCTGATATCACCACCAATGGGTCACGACAGGGCATCCCGCCGTCTGGATGCACCATAACGGGGTGGCCGTCTGATGATAGCATCGCCAGTTGAATGGGAATCACAAACGGTGCTTTGTGCGGGGTTTCGAGCGTGGGTCGACACGATTGACGAAAGCGAAACACCCAATCATCACCTTGTCGGCTCAACAAGGTGATGGTGACGTGGGGGGTGCCAGCTTGGTGATACCAGGCACGAAACGCAGACAAATTAAGTTTGGCCCCGTCTTCAATGGCACGAATAAAATGGTCGGTGGTAACCGCTTGCCCCTGATGCCGTTGAAAATAGGTTTGAATCGCCGACAAAAACCCATCCCCTTCTCGATTGGAAGCCGCGTGATTGGCCAACAAGGCCATCATTCGAATCACTTCAGCCCCCTTTTCGTAGACCGTGGCCGTATAAAAGTTATTGATCTCTAAATAGGTATCGGGCTGAATCGGATGGGCCATGGGACCCGCATCTTCTTCAAACTGACGGTCCATCAATTGCACGACATCCGATACCCGTTGGACCGCCGTTGAATTCATATCACCCGAAAAACATTGGTCCCGGTATACGGTTAAGCCCTCTTTGAGGGTCAACTGAAACCAATCCCGACAGGTCACCCGGTTGCCCGTCCAATGATGGAAATATTCATGTGCAATCACCCGCTCCACATTCAGATAATCCCCATCGGTTGCGGTGGCCGCATCATAATGCACATACGCCGCATTAAAAATATTAAGACCGGTATTTTCCATGGCCCCCATGTTAAAGGTGTGGGTCGCCACAATCATAAAGCGTTCCAAATCGTATTCCCGCTGATACACGGTTTCATCCCATTTCATGGCCCGTTTTAACGAATTCATGGCATGCCAACACCGATTGGCCGTGCCAGGATCCGAATAGATTTCCAATTGAACGGTGCGACCGGATTGGGTTTGAAACACATCCTCAATTCGATCAAACGTACCCGCGACCATGGCCACCAAATAAGAGGGCTTGGGAAACGGATCTTCCCATGTCACAAAATGCCGGTCGTCGTCCCAATTGCCTTTGGCCACCAAATTGCCGTTGGCCAACAAGGTCGGGATGGTGTGGGGTGCCACCAGCGTAATCGTATAACGGGTTAATTGATCGGGACGATCCGTAAAATAAGTGATGCGCCGCAATCCTTCTGGTTCATTTTGGGTGCAAAAAACCCCATCCACCCAATACAAGCCCTCCAAGGCGGTATTGCCCTTGGGGTGACAAACGGTCACCAACTGAATCTCAGTGGGCCGCTTGATCGGTGGCAATGTCAAGGTTGACTCGGTCACAATGGGGGGCACTTCCCGACCATCCACGCGACACGACACCAAACGCAATCCGTTGCCCTGCAACACCAATGGCTGACCAGCTCGTCCATCAGGATGGGGCATCACGGTCATCGTGGCCGTCACACGGGTGTTGGCAGGGTCTAACTCCACCACCCATTCCGTGGTGGGAATGAGATAATCCAGGGGGCACCAATCATGTCGATTTACAACCGTATTTGTCATATGACTCCAAAAAAAGTGGGATGCGGGTATCTTCTAGTAAAACACCTTAAATGACAAGGGGGGTGCCACGATCCCCCACCCGCGATCCCCCCCACCCCGACACGGCACCGTTTATTTGGGTTTGTTTTTTAATTCTTTGGCCAATTGACCCAACCGCCAATACACCAAGGCAAAAAAGATCGCATGCATCACCAAAAACCCAATGCCCGCGAATATCAGCCACTTCATGAATGATGCCCCACTTGGGTCGCCCACAACCGGGCATAAATACCACCTTGACGCAATAACGCCACATGAGACCCATCCTCTGCCACCGCACCTTGGTGCAACACCACAATGCGATCGGCATGGCGAATCGTCGACAAGCGATGGGCAATCACAATGGCGGTTTTGCCCTGGGTCACCGTGGCGAATTGGCGTTGAATGGCTTCTTCTGTTTCGGTATCCACACTGCTAGTGGCCTCATCAAAAACCAAAACCGGGGCATTTTTTAAAACCGCCCGTGCAATACTGAGTCGTTGCCGCTGGCCCCCTGACAACCGGATACCCCGTTCTCCCACAATGGTATGATATCCCTGTTCAAATTGGGTCACCACATCATGAAGCGCGGCACACCGTGCGGCGGCTTCCACTTGTTCAGGGGTGGCATGGGGCATGCCATAGGCAATGTTGTCATAAATGGTGCCATGAAACAAATAAACATCTTGGCTAACCAATGCAATCGATTGCCGCAACGACCGAATGGCCCATTGATCAATGGGGACCCCATCCAAGTAAATGGCACCTTGTTGGGGATCATAAAACCGCAACAACAATTTGACCAAAGTCGACTTGCCACACCCTGTGGCCCCGGCAATGCCCACCATCGACCCTGCCTGAATATCCAAGTCAAGACGGTGCAACACAGGGGTGGCCATGGCCGTGGGGTATGAAAATGACACCCCCTGAAAACACAACTGGCCCATCACCTGAGACGGCCGGTGGGGGGTTGCCACTTCGGTAACGGTGGTGGGCACCAACACCCGCTCGATGCGCGTGGCAGAGGCATTGCTACGCTCTAGCTCGTCAAACGTGGACCCCAAGCGGGTAACAGGCCACAACAACCGCTCGGTTAACATGGCAAACAGCACCAATTCACCCAAACTCAAGACCCCCTTGTCTGTTAACACCCAATAACTGCCAATCAGCAACACACCCGCAAACCCACCCACCACTGCCAAGCGTATCACGGGGATATACAGGGCCATCATCGTAATGACCGACCGATTGGCTGTCATCACCGCTTTGGATGCTTCGGTGGCCCGGGCATGCTCGAGGGGTTCAGCCGTAAAGCTTTTCACCACCACCATACCCGAAATCCAATTTTCTAATCGGGCATTGAGTTCCCCCACCCGATCGCGAACCGCCAAAAACCGTGGCACCATTTGTCGCTGATACCACAAACTGCCCCACACAATAATGGGAATGGGCAAAAATGCCACCGCCGCTAATTGCCACGAAATGGACACCATGATGATGATCGATACCACCACCAGCACCCCCAGTTGAATCCATTCATTAAGGCCATTGGTAATAAACCGCTCCAATTGAGACACATCGTCGGTCACGGTGGCGAGGGTATCACCCAACCGATGGCGATCAAAAAAGGCCATTTCACGTGTTTGCATGTGCCCCAACACTTGCATGCGAATGCGGTGAACCAAGCGTTGGGCCAAGGTAGCAAACGACACGTGATAGCCCCACTGAAACACGCTTTCAAGCCCAAAAATCAATACGGCCACACCCGACAATACCATGGCCGATTCCAAGGGAGGCAACGTACCCACACTCATTTTTAATACCCAAGGGGGATTCCCCGATACCGAGTCAATAATCCACCCCGTTAAAACAGGGGGCATCATATCAAACACTTTATTCAGGGCACTGGATCCGACCCCCATCATCATCCAAGTTCGATCGGTGGGATGCCAAAAATGACGCAAAAACCGATTGATCATGCGGAAGCGGTCATCCAAGTCAAATCTGCTGGGGTCAAGCGGGTGGCCACGTGGGTGGCGTAGGGTTTCACCACGGTATGGGCACCCAAGGGGATACGGGCATCTTGCCATCGATAAGGAGAATCGTCACCCCACAACCGAGACAATGCGGCCGTGATGGTGGGGATAATGGGTTGCAACGCCAGCGTCACCAATCGCAAGCCATTCAAGCCCACACTGCATACGCGCAAGGCCGCATCCGGATCAGATTTGAGTAAGGCCCATGGGGCCGCATGATCAATAAATTCATTGATGATATCGGCCATTTGCATGATGTGTCGGGTGGCTTTAAGGGTATCCGTGTGATGATAATGGGTGGCGATATCATCCAAGTAGGGATAGAGCGTATCCAGCACGTCATGGGAGGGGGTATCGCACAACGCACCCCCACTTATTTTAATGACCAATCCGATTAAGCGACTGGCAATATTCACCACCTTATTGACCACTTCTGCATTCACTTTGGTCATAAAGTCAGTGGGGTTAAAATCAATGTCATCGACTGAAGGGGTCAGTTTCGATGCCAGGTAATACCGCAAATAATCAGGTGGATGGTGTTGGGCAAACGACTCGGCCGTAATAAACGTACCCCGGCTTTTGGACATTTTTTGGCCATTAATGGTTAAAAAACCATGCACATGCACCCGGTGGGGCAATTGAAACCCCGCCACCTGTAACATGGCAGGCCAAAACAAGGTATGAAAATACAGAATATCTTTGCCGATAAAATGATGAATCTGCACCGATGGATCGGTCCACCAGTCCAATCCTGACTGGCCATTTTGCTCGGCCCATTCTTGGGTGGCGGCGATATAGCCAACGGGGGCATCCATCCAAACATAAAAATATTTACCGGGTTTATCGGGAATTTCAAACCCAAAATAAGGGGCATCCCGACTGATATCCCACGGTTTCAAGCCCACCTCAAACCATTCGGTTAATTTGTTGGCCACGGCTGGTGGGACATGGTGGGGCACCCACGCTTCGAGCATCGGTTGAAACGCCTGCAGATCAAACAGCACATGGTCTGACTCACGCCAAACGGGTGATGCGCCACAAAGGGAACACATAGGATTTAGCAAGTCCATGGGTGAATAAGTGGCACCGCATTGTTCGCATGAGTCGCCATATTGATCGGGGGCCCCACAACGGGGGCACTGCCCTTTTACCATGCGATCGGGTAAAAACAAGGCATCGTGATCACAATACAATTGCCGAATGGGGGTTGAGCGAATCACCCCTTGTTGTTGGGCGGCGGCATAGATGCGGTTAACCAGTGTGTGATTGGCAATCGAATCGGTGGAGCCATACCAATCGAATTGGATATCGAACGATGCAAAATCACGCATGTGTGCTTGGCGGACCGTCTCAACCAATGCGTGGGGTGTGATGCCTTTGGCACGGGCGGCCAGCATAATGGGGGTACCATGGGTATCATCGGCACAGACATACACACACTCATGGCCCATCATTTTTTGAAACCGAACAAAGATGTCGGTTTGAATCACTTCAACCAAGTGGCCCAGATGAATGGGGCCATTGGCATAAGGCAAGGCACTGGTCACCAATTGTTTCATGCTTGAAGTGTAATCGCTTGGGTAATGAAACGCAACCACATCACCCCCCCACTGGCAGCCACTGCCCCCCACCGAAGAAAAGGGGGCAGCCGCTAAGGTGACCTGATAGGGGTCACTGACGATACGCCGGCAAAAAACGCCTCCCGATCAAATGACAGCGTGACGGTTATCACCCGCATCATCGACCGCCAATTCAACATGTGAGTGTGTAAATCGATCAATATAATCCCATTCGACCCGTGTGTGAGACAACTCACATTGTTTGAATACAATATGATGGGATTGAATCCCATCAATGCTGGCCATTACAAGCGACGTGTTAATGAATCGAATCACCTTCGACGATGGGGTG
>Ga0172373_10007771_pt1 | contig 13803 bp, 13 predicted proteins | sample Lak10m_2_FD_114546 | JGI IMG/M metagenome (GOLD analysis project Ga0172373, IMG submission 114546) | Freshwater microbial communities from Kabuno Bay, South-Kivu, Congo - kab_092012_10m | ecosystem: Environmental > Aquatic > Freshwater > Lake | place: Democratic Republic of the Congo... | reverse complement strand
TCTGCACATTCGATCACCTTGTGGAGCGATACGCACAACGCACGGGGCGAGATGTATCGAACATTTCGTACTACAAGGCGTTTGCAAGTTTCCGATTGGCGGTGATTGCCGAAGGTGTCTATGCACGTTATTTGCATGGTGCAATGGGAGACCAAGAGATTGATCTCGAACCAATGAAACTCAGCGTGGATAATCTCGCAGAGTCCGCACTGCGTGCATTGAAAGGACAATAACCATGACATTGAATGGCTGGGCAAAAGACGCATTCACTGCAGCGACGCTCACGCGCGACACCTATCGAAAAGGTGAAGGGCCTGTTGTCATTGTGGTGCACGAAATTCCTGGCATCACGCCAGCTGTTGAACGTTTCGCCAACGATGTTGTTGCAGCAGGGTTCACAGTGGTGATGCCCGACCTTGTGGGAACACCGGGGCGTGAAGTGTCAGGTGGTTACACCATCTCATCGATGTTGAAAGTGTGTATCTCGCGAGAATTCACGAACATGGCGTTGAATAAAACGTCGCCGATCATCTCGTGGCTGCGCGCGCTTGCACGATCTCTGCATCAAGAAGTCGGTGGTGTTGGCGTTGGTGCAGTGGGAATGTGTTTCTCTGGTGGTTTTGCGCTGGGAATGATGGTGGACGACATCATGGTTGCCCCAGTTCTGTCACAACCATCGATGCCCTTTGCAATCGGCAAGACACGTGGCGCTGATTTAAATCTTTCTCCCGATGACGCGGCAGTGATTGCAGAACGCGCATCGCAAGGGTGTCAAGTTCTCGGACTTCGTTTCGACAAAGACAAGTTGGTGGGGGACAGATTCTCCTCGCTGCGGTCACTTCTAGGTGACTCATTTATTGCAGTGGAGATTCCATCATCATCTCCCAAAGACCACAGTGTTCTCACAGAGCAACGAGATGAAGACAGCGTGCAACGAGTTCTTCAGTTCTTCACTGACAAACTGAAGTAGTTATCGAGGGCCACCATCAATGGGAAGAAGTGTTCCCGTGGTGTAACTGCTGGCGTCACTAGCGAGATACAAGGCTGCGCCAACAATCTCATGTGGTTCGCCACCGCGTTGCAACATGTACGCAGTCTTTGCTCGGGCTGAGAACTGTTCCATGTCCCATGCTTTTGAAATATCCGTGAGAAACGGACCAGGTACCAAACAATTAACGCGCACATGTGGTGCGAATGTTCGGGCAAGACCCATGGTGAGGTTGTTGATGCCCGCTTTCGCTGCGCCATAGATGACTTCATTCGGAGATGGGCGAGTGCTGGCAATTGATGACACGTTGATGATTGATCCGCCGCGAATATGTCCGTCAACTTGAGGAGTTGTCATGTGTGAACCAATCAACGCTGACAACCGAAACGGACCTTTGAGATTGACGCCGAGAACCTTGTCGTACAACTCTTCTGACACATCTGAAAGAGATGAGTACAGGGGAGACATTCCGGCATTGTTCACCAAGATGTCAATTGCACCGAACTCCTTGATTGAAACTTCCGCTAATCGAGTCGCGTCATCCCACGATGCAGCGTGATAGCCAACTGCGAGAGACCGTTGACCTCGCGCGCGAATTTCATCGGCGACGACTTCACAGTTCTCTAACTTTCGACTAGCGATAATGACGTTTGCGCCGTGGTCTGCAAATGCAAGAGCCATTTCTCGTCCAAGGCCTCGACTACCGCCCGTAATGAGAGCGGTCTTTCCTTCAAGCGAGAACAAATTCGTTGTTGTCATGTTGATTCCTTTGCAATGTATTCAGCATGCGTGAATGAGCGAAGAGTTTGCGAGAGAGACGTTGTTCCTGACTGAAGTAAATGTCGGGCAAGGAGACCTTTCGCTGCTTTCGCATTGTGGCCACCAACGACTGCGCCTTTCTTCGACACCAGGTCAACGTGGACAACATTCGGAATGCTGTCCCAATTAAATGCGGCCTTATGTTCATTTGGCAGCAAATCAATCACGAGTGTCTTCTTGATGTGAGAGACAAGAGCGTCAGTGATGTCGTCTCTCCACCATGTGGCCAAGTTGCCAAAGGGGGCAAGCCTGGCCCCCATCTTCAGTCGGTACGAGGGAAGTGGGTCGTCGGCGCGCACTAGCCCTGCCACACCAGCCGGGACAAAAATTCGTTTGATTGTGCCAGCCCGAGTTGGAGATGGAAGCGAGTCGATATCGAGGTGGTCCCACACCACTCCGGTGTATCTCTGCCATGCGGGAAGTGTGGGCGCACCAATGAGTCCACGATTGTCCTCCTGCGCTTGTTGAAGGAGGGTTCCTTTGACGCCCAACAATTTTTGGTCCCCACCCTTGACAGCGCGAAGGCCGATGGCGATGTCCTCCCGATAGTCGCCGAGTACAGATCCGAATAGACCCGATTCACCGGCCCACGGTTTTGCCGCATTCCCGCCGGAGGCCTTCCCCTCGGACGGGGGAAGAAGAATTACGAAAGGTGTCGCTCCCATAGTGCCATTCCCCCTTGTTTGGACTTACGCTAGGCGCATGCGAGTACACGTTGATTCATCCAAGTGCCAAGGCCACAACCGCTGCTATGCGTTAGCCCCAGAATTGTTCGATGTGGACGATCTTGGTAACGCATTTGAGTTGAACGATGGCGTTGTTCCTGCAGCGCTTGAGGACAAGGCACGTTTGGCTGTTGCCAACTGCCCAGAGTTTGCAATCACAATCGAAGACTGACAAAGGAACCCCCCCAATGACAGACACTGTTTACGGTCCAGTCACAGACTGGGCAACCGACTTCGACCATGGCGCACCTGAATACAACGCCAATATCCATGAAATCTGGGACAACCTGAAAGCATCTGGTTGCCCAATTGCGCATACAGAGCGTTACGGCGGCGTGTGGTTGCCACTGACCCATGACTTGGTCAAAGAAATTGCATACGACCCAAGTCGTTTCTCAAGTCTCACTCCAGTGGTGCAGCAGTTGAAGCCAAGCCAAGTACGTGAATTGGACCCCGATGCGCTGGGCGCACCAATTGGGCCAGTGCCACCAATCTCGTCAGACCCCCCATTCCATGCTGATGCGCGCCGAATCTTGTTGCCAGCGTTCTCGCCAAAGCAAATTGATCCATGGCGTAAAGAAGTTGAAGAGATTTGTAACAAGCTCATTGACGACATGGGCGATGCAGACATCATCGACGCAGCAGTTCAGTACACCCAGCACATTCCAGTTCTTGTCGTTGCACAAATGGTGGGATTGCCGTTGTCCGATGCTGATCGCTTCCGCGGTTGGGTGGACATGGTGCTCGGTGGAATTGGTGCAGAGCGCAACGAAGAGCGCATGGCGCAATTTGAAGCAATGGATGCATATCTCACGAAGCACATTGAAGATCACATTGAGAATCCACGCGACGACTTAACGACATACCTCTTGAACTCTGAGATCTACGGAGAGAAGTTGTCGCCACGTCACGTGTTCGGAACAATCTTGCTATTGATCATTGCTGGAATTGACACCACATGGAGCGGTATTGGTTCATCGCTGTGGCACCTCGCATCGAACTCTGTCGATCGTCGTCGCCTTGTTGAGAATCCAGAGAAGATTCCAACCGCAGTTGAAGAGTTCCTTCGTGCGTATGCGCCTGTCACCATGGCCCGTATGGTCACAGATGACATGGAATTCCATGGTGTGCACATGAAGAAGGAAGACCGTGTTCTTCTTCCATTCCCCGCTGCAAACCGCGATGAAAAGCAATTCGCTAATCCAGCTGTTGTAGACATCGAGCGAGAAGAGAATCGTCACGCCGCGTTTGGTCTTGGTATTCACCGTTGCATTGGTTCAAACCTTGCTCGTCTTGAGATGAACGTTGCAATTGAGGTCTTCCTCAAGCGTTTCCCTGACTTCGAACTCGACAACTCTGAACAAGTCACGTGGAGTACCGGTCAGGTTCGCGGCCCTCGCAACTTGCCATTCCGCATCAACGTTCGCGCTTAGTCACTAACGCATACCAATCGCGACACAACCCAGTCGTACAATGGCGGGGTCATGACGCAGTCGCATTCCAATGGTGCTGGTGAAACAGTTCCGCTAAATCCTGAGCAGCAAGATGCTGTGTATCACCCTGGTGGGCCTCTTCTTGTAGTCGCTGGTGCTGGTTCTGGAAAGACGCGCGTTCTCACACAACGAATTGCTTGGTTGATTTCGCAAGGAGTTCATCCACAAAGCATTTTGGCCATCACGTTTACCAACAAGGCCGCCGAAGAAATGCGACATCGCGTGGCCGACTTGGTGGGTGGTGTCTCTCGCGCCATGTGGGTCACCACCTTTCACAAGGCGTGTGTGCGGATTTTGCGTCAACACGCAGACGCCTTGGATTACCCGAAGCAATTCACTATTTACGACTCGCAAGATTCAAAGCGACTTGTGGGTTATGTGATTCGCGACATGGGACTCGACCCCAAGAAGTTTCCAGCAAACACTGCGCAGGCGCGCATCAGTTTATGGAAAAACGAGTTGGTGTCTCCTGCAACTGCATTCGATACTGCTGAACATATTGCAGCACGACGCAATGCTGAGATTTATCGCGAATATCAGGCGCGACTTGTACGTGCCGGCGCAATGGATTTTGACGACTTGTTAGTCAACGTTGTTCGTCTTTTTGAGAAGTATCCCGATGTGTTGCGTTACTACCAAGAACGTTTTCAACACATCCTCATTGACGAATTCCAAGACACCAACCAAGCACAGAACCGCATTGTTCTCATGTTGGGAGAGCTTCACAAGAATGTGTGTGTTGTTGGCGACAGCGATCAAAGCATTTACAAGTTTCGCGGCGCAGACATGCGCAACATTGAAGACTTTGAGAATGCCTTCGGTGAAGCCACCGTCGTGGTGTTGTCGCAGAACTATCGCAGTACGCAGACAATCCTCACCGCTGCCAACTCAGTTATCTCTCAGAATGTCGGTCGCAGACCAAAAGATTTGTGGACATCTGCAGGCGATGGAGAACGGATTGTCCGCTACTACGCAGAAGACGAATACGACGAAGCGTCGTGGGTGTCAACAACGGCGCGTGAGTTGCACAACAACGAAGGTCGTTCATGGGGCGACATTGCCGTCATGTACCGCACCAATGCACAGAGCCGCGCGATTGAAGAATCGTTCATGCGTGCCGGCACCCCGTACAAAGTGGTCGGCGGAACAAAGTTCTACGACCGTCGCGAAGTCAAAGACGCAATTGCCTATTTGAAAGCTGGAGCAAATCCGCTCGATGAAATCAGCATTAAGCGAGTTCTGAACGTGCCGAAACGGGGCATTGGTGACACCAGCATTGGAAAGCTAGATGCCTTTGCGGCTGCAAACGGTGTGTCATTTATTGACGCCATGCGTCGCGCATCTGAGGCGGGAGTGAGTGGTTCTGCGGCAAAAGGACTCACATCGTTTGTTGCATTAATTGATGAAATGCATGCATCTCTGCCTGACGGACCAGCCGCGTTGTTAGAACTCGCAATGAATAACAGTGGCTATCTAACTGAATTGGAAGAAGAAGATTCCGTAGAAGCAGCCGGCCGTTTGGAGAACATTTCAGAACTCATTGGTTCCGCTGCCGAGTACACACAAGTCGATGAATTCTTAGAACAAGTCGCACTTGTTGCAGACACAGACGATCTCGATGGTGAGAATCACATCGTGTTGATGACTCTGCACTCTGCAAAGGGATTGGAATATCCCGTGGTGTTTCTCGTTGGCTGCGAAGAAGGAATCTTCCCGCACAGTCGCGCACTGACAGAGCCGGCAGAGTTGGAAGAAGAGCGTCGACTTGCTTATGTGGGGCTCACACGTGCACGCGAGCGTTTGTTTGTATCGCACGCATGGCATCGAATGTTGTTTGGTCAGTCGCAGTACAACCCGCCATCACGTTTCCTTGCTGAGATTCCCGTTGAATTGTTCGATCGTCAAGGAAACGTTGACTCAGGTGCAGATCATGGTCGTAGTTATGGTCGCACGCCAGGTGATTGGCACGATGCAGAACTTCCGTCTTATAGGCGTCGTAATGATGATGAACCAGAAGGCCGCACATTTGGTGCTCGTCGACAAGAACGTGCAGTAAAAGCTCCAGCACAACCGCGAAACACAGAACATCTTGCTGGGCTGAAAGCTGGAGACGATGTGGAACATGCAGTGTTTGGTGAAGGTGTTGTTATTGAGATCAAGGGCACGGGTGACAAAGCCGAGGTCACCGTTCGCTTCCGCGATAGGGGAACCAAACATTTGGCATTGGCGTGGGCCCCACTAAAGAAATTGTCCTGAGACGGCTTGCACCCCGTGCGAAGTAGTTAAATGGAAGCCATGAAGGCAGCCATTCTCATTGAAAGTCTCACCGGCAACACATGGAAGGCTGGCGAGCTCATCGCGGCAAACCTGCAGCAAGAAGGCTGGTCCATTACTGGCTTCTCTGCTGTGAAGACTCCAGACCACGCATCAATTCAAGAAGCTGACACCGTCATTGTTGGTACATGGGTGCATGGTTTGTTTGTTGTTGGTCAAGCACCGTGGGCAGTTGATCGTCTTCGCGCACTTCCTGCAATGTCAGGAAAGAAAGCAGTTGCGTTCTGCACCTTTGCATTGAACCCAGGTAAGTCGCTTGATGTCATGACGAACACGTTGTTGTCACGTGGCGCCGATGTAGTTGGCGGTCTCGCGTTGCATCGCGGAAAACTTGCTGAACATTCAGAAGAATTCGCAATTCGTCTCGTCGATTCAGTCTCTTCGAAGTAACTCAGATCTCACTCAGCCAGTTGAAAATTACGGCAACGTTGCTGTTGTGACGCCGCTGAGGTCCACGTACAACGTTTTGCGATTCTCAACAATTGGTCGAACCGCTTCAGGCAACGAAAGATCGTCCACTGTCAGCTTGCGACCATCGCAGTCGGTGAACGTCCGAGTTCCTCGTTGGTGGGTGACAAGGCAAGTGGCATCACGGTCGGCTGGGTATCCGTAGTACACGCGCCAACCGGTGGCGGGGTCGTCACCTTGATGGTCGAGAACAATGGAGCGCACGCCATCGGGGCTCTTCAGGTCGGGGAACAGCAGTGGGCCGTCCTTGGCCACTGACTTTGCCATGGCCTCCACCTTGCCCACTTGGAACACCTTGTTGGCAATGGCATCGCCCGTATCGGCGCGGCTGTTGATGGTGGCGGCCACCAGCCACAGGCCCAAGAAAAACAGAACAAAGAACACAATTCCGCCCAAAACCGGCACAACGGCTCGTGCCAAGGGGGAGCGTAAGCGGGGTGTTTCCATGCCCCCATTGTGGCGGGTTGGTAACCAAGTACCTGTTCGGCGTAGGGTTTCTTTTCTGTGAAGCGCCCCTACCGAGTTGTTGTTGCCAAGCCTGGCCTAGATGGTCATGACCGTGGAGCAAAGACCATTACCCGTGCTCTGCGTGACCACGGGTTTGAAGTCATCTACACCGGCCTCCATCAGACACCAGAACAAATTGCTGAAACCGCCTTGCAAGAGGACGCAGATGCAGTTGGGCTGTCACTTCTCTCGGGTGCACACAACACGTTGTTTCCTCGAGTGATGGAAGAACTTGGCAATCGCGACATGGCCGACATCTTGGTGTTCGGCGGCGGCGTGATTCCCGACGCTGACGCGCGTGAGTTGCGCGAACAAGGCGTGGGCAACATCTTTGGGCCCGGATCATCACTCAAAGCCATTTGTCAGTGGCTTGAAGAAGAACTCGACAACCGCGAATAGAAATACACGGAGTAATTCATGGACCTCTTTGAGTATCAGGGCAAGCAATACTTTGCGCGCTACGACATCCCCGTTTCAAAGGGCGACGTTGCACACACAGTTGATGAAGCTGTGAAAGCAGCCGACGCTGCTGGTTATCCAGTAGTAGTGAAGGCTCAAGTGCAAGTTGGTGGACGCGGCAAAGCTGGCGGCATCAAGTTGGCCAACAGCGCTGACGAAGTTCGCACGCATGCCGGAAACATTCTTGGAATGGACATCAAGGGTCACCTTGTGAAGCGCGTATGGGTAGAAAACGCCAGCGATATCGCCGAGGAGTACTACGCATCGTTCACACTTGATCGCGGTGCAAAGAAGCATTTGTTGATGTTGAGCAAGGAAGGCGGTGTTGAAATTGAAGAAGTCGCCGCCAAGAATCCTTCTGCGATTCTCATGTTGCACATCGACCCCGTTGTTGGTCTGTCAGCAGATGCCGCAAAGAAAGCTGCAGTCGACGCAAAGATTCCGGAGAAAGCACAGCAAGGTGTTGCTGACATTCTCGTGAAGTTGTATCGCTGTTTCACTGAAGGTGACTGCGACCTTGCAGAAATCAACCCGTTGATTCTCAAGCCAACTGGTGAAGTGCATGCGCTAGACGCAAAGGTCAGCCTTGACGCAAATGCTGATTTCCGCCATCCAGAGTGGGACGAGTTCAAGGCAACTGAAGAACTTGATGCACGCGAAAAACTTGCACGCGAAAAGGGCCTTCAGTACATCGGACTTGACGGAACAGTGGGAATCATCGCCAACGGCGCAGGTCTCGCTATGAGCACCCTCGACGTTGTGAATCAAGTGGGCGGCACCGCTGCAAACTTCTTGGACATTGGTGGCGGCGCAAACGCAGACCTCATGGCTGGTGCACTTGAAGTCATCAACTCCGACCAGAACGTGAAGAGCATCTTCATCAACATCTTCGGTGGAATCACCCGTGGTGAGGAAGTCGCAAAGGGAATCGTGGAAGCACTTGGACGCGTCGAACTTCGCGCACCAATCGTGATTCGCCTCGATGGAACCAACGCGGAAGAAGGTCGCGAGATCTTGAAGAACGCCGGAATCCCCGAATCAAAACTCACTAGCAAGCCAACAATGCTCGAGGCCGCCAAGGCCGCAGTGGCACTCTCGAAGTAAGGACGACTGTCATGGCAATTTTCGTAAATCAAGACACCAAAGTCATTGTGCAGGGCCTCACCGGAGGTCAAGGCAAGTACCACGGTCTTCGCAATAAGGCATACGGAACACAAGTTGTTGCCGGTGTAACACCAGGCAAGGGCGGCACCGATGTTGAGGGAATCCTCGTGTACAACAGTGTTGCTGAAGCAGTTGCTGCGACTGGTGCAACCGCATCGTTCGTCACAGTTCCACCGAAGGCTGCATCAGCAGCAATTTTGGAAGCCGCCGCTGCAGGCATCACATTCATCGTGTGCATCACCGAAGGTATTCCTGCACAAGACGAGGCACGTACCTACAACACATTGGTTCGTGATTATCCAAACGTTCGTTTGCTTGGACCTAACTGCCCAGGAATCATCAGCCCAGGAAAGTGCAACATCGGCATTACTGCTGGTGAAATTGCAGAACTTCCATCAGCGTCGGGTCCAAACGTTGGCATCGTGTCACGTTCAGGAACATTGACCTACCAAGCGTTGTATGAACTCAAGCAGCGTGGCATTGGTGTCTCCACCTGTGTTGGTATCGGAGGCGACCCAGTTCCCGGAACATCATTTATTGATTGCTTGCGCGAATTCCAGAACGATCCAGAAACACACGCCATCATCATGATTGGTGAAATTGGTGGATCAGCTGAAGAAGAAGCTGCAGAGTTCATCAAGGCAAACGTGACGAAGCCAATGTCTGCATACATCGCTGGTGTGACTGCGCCTGCTGGAAAGAAGATGGGCCACGCTGGTGCCATCGTGTCTGGTGGCAAGGGAACAGCACAAGGCAAGATGGACGCTCTTCGCGACGCTGGTGTGAAGGTGGGACAGAACCCCACTGAAGCTGGCGAGTTGATGGCTGAAATCGTCGCTGGGCTGCGCTGAGTGCCACGCGCACTTCTTTCCGTTTACGACAAGACCGGCATTACTGAATTCGCCTCGGCGCTTCACGCGTTGGGTTGGACACTGTTGTCAAGTGGCGGCACCGCTGCGCATTTGACTGCTGCCGGTCTCACGGTGACAGACGTTGCCGACGTAACCGGCACGCCGCCAATTCTTGACCATCGTGTTGTCACCTTGCACCCCAAAGTGCACGGCGGCATCTTGGCCGATCGAAACAACCCACAGCACCTTGATGAGTTGCAGCAATACGGAATCGATGAAATCGATTTGGTTGTTGTGAATCTGTATCCGTTTGGTTCAAAGCCGGGAATCGACCTCATCGATGTTGGCGGCCCTGCCATGGTTCGCGCCGCGGCAAAGAATTACGCACACGTTGGTGTTGTCGTGGACACTGCGGATTATGCAGATGTGTTGGAAATGATTGAAGGCGGATACTTCGGTATTTCTGCACGACGTGTTCTTGCACAAAAAGCTTTTCGTATCACCAGTGCGTACGACGCTGCGATCGCATCATGGCTGGCCGATGAAAATCCAGATCGTGCCAGCGCTTTGGTGCCGCCGATTCTCACCATGGTTGCTGAACGTGCGGAGATCTTGCGATACGGCGAGAATCCACATCAAATCGGTGCGCGTTATCGACTTCCTGGCGTGGAGAGCTGGTGGGATTCCGCCGTGCAACTCAATGGCAAAGAGATGTCGTATCTCAATGTTCTAGACACTGAAGCTGCGTGGCAGTTGGTGAGTGCATTTGATCGCCCAGCTGCAGTCGTGGTGAAACATGCGAACCCATGTGGCGTGGCGTTAGACAGCACAATCCTCGGTGCGTACACAAAGGCTCACGCTGCAGACCCTGTCAGTGCATTCGGTGGCATTGTTGCAGTAAACGGAGAAGTCAACGAGGCAACCGCACAAGAGATTTCGAAAGTGTTCACCGAAGTGGTGATTGCGCCATCGTTCACGGCTGAAGCACTCGAGATTTTGTGTGAGAAGGAAAACTTGCGATTGATTGAAGCAGTTGCTCCGTATCACTCCATGGCCATCAACGTTCGATCCATCGATGGTGGACTGTTGGTGCAACAAGTTGACGAAGTTGATGAACCACTCGACGATTTCACTGTGGTTACCGACAGAGCGCCCTCAGATGTTGAATGGCAGAACTTACTGTTGGCATGGCAAACAGTTGCCGCAACGTGGAGCAACGCAATTGTGTTGGCTCACGATGAAGTTGTTGTCGGTGTCGGTGGGGGACAACCCAATCGGGTCGATGCAGCACGTATCGCAATCACTCGCGCGGGTGACTCAGCCAGAGGTGCCGTCGCGGCAAGCGATGCATTCTTCCCATTCGGCGATACGGTCGAGGAGTTGGCCGCCGCGGGCGTCACTGCCATTATCCAACCCGGTGGCAGTGTGCGGGATTCTGCATCCATCTCGGCGGCCAACGCTCATGGCATTGCCATGGTGTTCACCGGAACCCGCCACTTCCGCCACTAGCCAGGTCGTAGACTGCTGAAATGGCGCGAATCGGAGACCTCCTCGCTGCAGGACGCACGTTCTCATTTGAGTTCTCGCCGCCCAAGTCCGCCGCCGGCTCAATGTCGCTTGGCCGCACCATTGCTGAACTAGAGCCCTTGGCACCATCGTTTGTCTCTGTCACCTATGGCGCTGGTGGCTCCACCCGCGAGCACACCAGAGACACCGTTCTGTGGGTGAAGAAGGAAACCAATGTTCCGCCAATGCCTCACCTCACATGTGTGGGGCACACGCGTCAAGAGATCACCGACATCATGAACACGTATGTTGAGGCCGGCATTGAGAATGTTCTGGCACTTGCCGGCGACCCTCCGAAGAATGCAGAAGACGCCGCACCAAGTGATTTCACGTACGCACTCGAATTGGTCGAGCACCTCCGCAGTATCTGCGATGTGGGTATTGGTGTTGCAGCGCACCCCGAAGGTCATCCGCGTTCACCAGACCTTGCAACAGATCGTCGACACCTCGCAGACAAACTTCGCGTGACGGATTTTGCTACCACACAGTTCTTCTTCGACATCGACCACTATCTGTCATTGGTGAACGACCTCGCAGATCTCGGCGTCAACAAGCCCGTGGTGCCAGGCATCATGCCTGTCACCAACATTGCGCAAGTTGAACGAATGGCAGAACTGTCGGGCGCTGCGTTTCCACAATGGTTGCGCGAAAAACTTGAAGCTGGTCGCACTCCAGAAGAAGTTCGACAAATTGGTGTCGATGCCGCCACGGAATTGTGCGCGAAATTGTTAGAAGCGGGTGCACCTGGTTTGCACTTTTATACGTTGAACAAATCAACGGCAACGTTGGAGATTTACGCCCAATTGGGCCTCCCTGTTGCGTAACACGCATTTCTCATGAGCCAGTTAGATCAACATAACGACAATTCAGGAACGCCTGCGTGGGGTACACGTCGTGGTCCTGTCGTGCCGTACGTTCCAGGTCTCGACGGACTCCGCGCACTCGCAGTTCTTGCTGTGATTGTGTACCACGCGAATCGCGAATGGTTAGGTGGCGGCTTCCTCGGTGTTGAAGTCTTCTTCGTCATCTCGGGCTATCTCATCACGTTGTTGCTGATAGCAGAACGTGAGCGAGTGGGCACGGTGTCGTTGCGTCACTTCTGGATTCGTCGCGCACGTCGTTTGCTTCCGGCCCTATTTACATTGCTGATTGGCACCATTACGTACTGCGCCATTTTTGATGCAGATCGACTTGGAAAATTGCGCGGTGATGTTCTCGGTGGAGTTTTCTATGTGTCCAACTGGTTCCAAGTGTGGACTGGTTCGTCATACACATCGGCATCTGAATTCGCGCCACTTCGTCATTTGTGGTCTCTAGCTGTTGAAGAACAGTTCTACATCGTGTGGCCCGTCGTGATGTATGTGCTGTTGCGTCGTTTAGGTAACAAGACGCTGCCGCTCATTGGCATGCTTTTCACTGCTCTTGCTGCGCTTGTTGCGTTGTACACAGCACTCGTGTTCCGCGCTGGCCCCATTGACACATTGGCGAAGACTCCCGATCAATACATGGAGTTGTTCGGCCGCACAGTGTTACGCACTGACTATTTGTATCTGGGAACCGTCACGCGAGCATCCGGCTTGTTGTTGGGTGCGGCACTCGCAACGTTGTGGCGACCATGGGCAATTCGCCGCGGTCGCGCGGGTTCAAACGCAAATGGTCTTGATGTTCTTGGAGTTCTCAGCATCGCAGCGCTTGCGTGGATGTGTTGGAAATTCCGAGAAGTTGTCCTCGTTGAGAATGTCGGAACACAGGGCTATGAATTGTTGTACAAAGGTGGCCTCATCATGGTGGGACTTGCCACCGTGTTCGCCATTGCAACAGTGACCCATCCACGTTCGCGTTTAGGCAAGTACGTGATCGGCACTCCAGTTCTTGTGTGGCTCGGCAAGCGTTCGTACGGTTTGTATCTCTACCACTGGGTCATTTTCCAGGCGTATCGAAAGAGCGCAGGAGTTCTTCTCACAGTGGAAGAGTTTGTTGCGCTGATGGCCATCACCATTGTTGTCACTGAAGCGTCGTATCAATTCATTGAGACACCAATTCGAAATGGCAAGGCGCGCGAAGCATGGAATACGTGGCGATCACGGTCCACTCGCACCTGGGGGCCATTGCCCATTGTTGCTGCAACACTCGCAGTGATCCCGTTGTTCTCAATTGCCAGCATGGTGGGCGCTCGCGTCATTGAAGACGATGTCGCATCAAATCTCGATGACAACGAAGGCGCTGTTGTGACGGTTCCGTCTACTTCGGTCCCCGTGAACACCACTGTTCCAGTTGCAACAACAGTTCCAGCAGAACGGATTGATGTTCTTGCTGTTGGCGACTCGGTGATGCTTGGTTCAGCTCGCAAGCTGACAGCACAAGGTCTCGTTGTGGATGCAGTGAAGAACCGTCAGGTTCTTGAAGCATTACAAGTGTTCAACTACTAC
>Ga0172373_10007770_pt1 | contig 13803 bp, 13 predicted proteins | sample Lak10m_2_FD_114546 | JGI IMG/M metagenome (GOLD analysis project Ga0172373, IMG submission 114546) | Freshwater microbial communities from Kabuno Bay, South-Kivu, Congo - kab_092012_10m | ecosystem: Environmental > Aquatic > Freshwater > Lake | place: Democratic Republic of the Congo... | reverse complement strand
GACTCCAAGTGCTTCGATTACGTATACCAACGTGACGTTGACAACGGCTTTTGATGCGGTGCTGATCTATAACAGTACGAACTCAGATCGTGCGGTTAGTGTGCACACCTTTGGTTCGCAGACGATTACGGCTGGTACGTTTACGCTGACGATGCCGACAAATAACACGACTTCTGCGTTGTTAAGACTGTCAACGACTTAATTTTTCTTTAGGGGTAGCCCGTGGCTAATTTTGGCTGGGGTGATAATCCGTGGGGATACGACGGTTGGGGTGGCGTTGGTGTTGAAGCTGCACTGACAGGAGTCAGTGCGTCTGGCGCAGTTGGTAGTGTTGAATTTAAACTTGTTGCTAATGGTGTTGAAGCAGTAGGTAATGCGGGCACGCTTACTGTTGCAGAACGGCAAATAGCTTTAACAGGCGTTTTTTCTTCTGGCGCTGTTGGTGATTTATCTGAATCTGTTGGGCCTACTGAAGAAGGAGTTGTAGCTGCTGGAGCAGTTGGATCAGTAGTATCTAATATTTCTGTTGAATTATCTGGCGTAGATGCCTCTGGGGTTGTTGATAGCGTAGCTGCTACCCTCTCTTTTGGTGTGTCTAGCGTTTCTGCTTTTGGTAATGTTGATTCAGTTGCATTTTCTTACGCTGCTGAACTTACTGGGGTAGAAGCTTCTGGAACTGCCGGAAATGTTGAGTTTACCAAGTTAACTGCAATAACCGGGGTTGAATCAACTGGGGCTGTTGGGTCAGTAGTTGCACTACCCTTTAGTGGGGTGACGGGCTCTGGACAGGTAGGGGCTGTTGGTAAGACAATAACGGTGGGCCTATCTGGTGTTGCTGCCACAGGTGAAGTTGGCGTCCTTACTTATACTATACCTGTTGGGCTATCTGGCGTAGTTGGCGCAGGTGCGGAGGGTGTAGTAGGTTTAAACAACTCTAGAACACTAGCCGGTAACCAAGCACAAGGTTTTGTAAACGATTTTGGGGTTCGTTATTGGAGCCTAATAAACAATTACCAAGACGCTCAATGGGAATTAGTTGAAACGGAGTAATAAATGGCTAGTACATTTTCAAAACTCAAAATTGAGTTGATCGGAACCGGGGATCAGTCGGGAACCTGGGGCGCGACGACCAATAACAACCTTGGCTCGTCCAGTACGTATCGTGGGTTGGAGCAAGCGATTGTCGGTATGGCGACACTTGTGACCGGCGACTTTACAACGAACTCTTACACGCTTCCCTACACGGATAGTAACGATGACCAAGACTTCCGTTGCTTGGTTCTAGACATCACGGCAACACTGACAGGCGCAGGAACAGTGATTGTTCCGGCAATTCAAAAGCCTTATATCGTGATGAACAACTCGTCGGGTGGCTTTGCTGTTACCGTCAAAGTATCTGGGCAAACGGGTATCTCTGTTCCTAACGGTGCCAAGGTACTGCTTTATAACAACGGTACGGATGTCGGTACGGCGGTTACTTATCTAACCTCTTTGACGCTTGGCTCTGCTTTGGGCGTTGCTTCAGGGGGCACGGGTCTTACTTCGGGAACTTCGGGCGGCATCCCTTATTTTTCTAGTACGTCTGCCATAGCTTCCTCGGCAGCACTTACTGCTAATGGCGTTTTAATTGGAGGCGGTGCCGGAGCAGCACCTACGTCAACAACTGCTGGTAATTCAGGGCAGGTGCTTACTTCTAATGGTGCTGGATCTGCTCCAACTTTTCAAACTTTAAGCGCCCCCACCCTTACCAACAACACCCGTCAGGCAGTTACTTCGTCAGCTACCACCACGATTGACTTAAATAGTGGCAATGTCATCGATTTGACGATGGCAGCAAACATCACCACTTTATCGTTTTCCAACGTCCCAGCAAGTGGTACGCCTATACTTATACAAATCATTGTTAAAAACGCTTCCACTGGCGTTTTCTACAGTATTAATTGGCCGTCATCTGTTTATTGGGGAACTGCCACAACAAATCTAAATGTCCAAAGTGCTCCGGCATTAGCATCAGGTGCTAATGGTGTAACAGTCATTGCATTATTGACTACTGATGGCGGTACAAAGTGGCGCGGTTGGGTTGAGTCTAGTATTCCTGGCGGCAACATTAATACTTTGTATTCTTGGGGTTTGTCAACTTATGGGCAGCTAGGGGATAACCAAGCTACTACCAACAGATCCTCACCGGTACAGGTAGGAGGTTTTAATTGGATTGACTCTGGTTCAATGAATCAGTCTAATTTTGCAATTTCTGCTGCTGGGGTTGCATATCTTATCGGTGGTACTGTTACTAGTGGTCAAGCTGGAACTATTGTAGGAGTTGTGTCTAGACCTGTACAAATAAATAACGCAACGAATTGGGTGTCTTTAGCGTGTGGATCGGGCTTTACTTTATGGATTAATCAAGATGGCGATTTGTTTGGAACGGGACTCAACCAGTATGGTCAATTAGGCGATGGAGATGTTGTAAATCGCTCCAGTTTTACACAGATTGGAGGCGGTCAAAAATGGTGGAAAGTTGCGGCGGGGAATCTTCACACGCTTGCATTAACAACGAAGGGGCAGTTATTTGGTTGGGGGGTTAACAATTTTGGACAAGTTGGCAACAGTACCAGTACCAATCGTAGTTCTCCCGTACAAGTAGGGTCACTAACATCATGGACCAATATAGCTGCTGGTGAGAATTTTTCGTTAGGAATTTCCGACGGGCGACTGTTTTCTTGGGGGAATGGTTATGCTGGGACTAGAGCAAACGGCCTAGGTGGTGTTAATTCGGTCAATTCTCCAGTACAAGTTGGCGCATTAACGACTTGGACGGATGTCACAGCTTCAACCCCTAGAACGACAAGCACAGGGCGGACGGCTCACGGCATTGCAGGCGGCGCATTATTTGGGTGGGGAGTAAATGCTAGTGGGCAAATAGGTGATAACACAACTATCGCCAGATCATCGCCCGTACAAGTAGGCGCGTTAACAACATGGGCCAGTGCTTTTCAATCACCCTTTAATTGCTTTGCAATAAAAACGGATGGCACTGCATGGGCATGGGGGGCTAACAGTGACGGACGACTTGGCCTAGATGACACAACAAGTCGTTCTTCACCCGTTCAACTTGGTGCCGCAACAGATTGGGCAAAATTTAGTGGTATCGATTCAACCCTAGCTATGCGGACGTCATCGTCGGTCAATCCAGCATGATGCACTTTTTATCAGGGTTGCCACGTTCAGGCTCGACGGTGCTTGCCGCGATCCTAAATCAAAATCCCATAACGCATGTAACGCCAACATCGGGGCTTATTAACATTATGGGTGCTGTTGCGTATCGATGGGAGCAAGACAAGACCATTCATACTCAAGGCCGAAATGACGATGACATGATCCGCATGTTGCGTGGTTTGATGATGGCAAAAAATGAAACCGTGCCCAAACCAGTCATCATTGACAAAAATCGTGGCTGGCCTGACCCCCGTGTTATGAGAACAATGACGAAGGTTCTCAACCGTCGGCCTAAGATCATTGCAACCGTTAGAGATGTGCCGGAATGTGTTGCTTCATTTGTGCGTTTGCTACACCCTGAAAAACCAGAAAAAATCTTAAACGAGTCGTTGCTTGTGGAAGCAATTAAAACGGCATATACGTTTTTACATGCAGGAATGTTAGAAGACCCGTTAGCATTTTGTATTATTGAGTACGAAAACCTGTTGGCAGATCCTAAAGGCCAACTGAGGCGAATACACGACTTTCTTGAACTTGATCCTTTTGATTACGATTTCGATCAAATTGACGGTTCAATCGTGGCCGAAAAAGATGATGAAGTATGGGGCATTCCAGGTTTACATGACATCAAACCAAAGCTAGAACGTCAGCATAATGAAACGGCACAGGCAGTGCTTGGATGCCGTTATACAGAATTCGTACAGCCTCGTTTTTGGCGTGGTGAATCGTCAGAGTCATTGCCGAAGCAGCCCTTAGACCTTCAACTGGAAGCGGCGCAACGAGGTGATTTCCAGAAGGCTTGGGAGATCGGACAGCAATTAGAACGTGTAGAGCCGGAGAATGATCGGGCGGCGTACAACAGGGGTTTGTATGTCTTAATGCGCGGCCATTTGCAAGAAGGCATGAAACTCCTGGCACGAGGAAGAATCGCTCAAGTCTTTGGCAACACTAGGCCAAATGTGGTCACTCCGATGTGGGACGGCCAGCCGGGAAAGATCGTGCTGCTTTATTTGGAAGGCGGGTTAGGCGATCAAATCCATCAAATGCGTTTTGTGCAAGACATTACGGCGCGTAAATGCAAAGTAATTGTTGCTTGCTCGCCTGAGCTAGTCATACTCTTTGCATCAGTACCTAATGTACACGCAGTCATTGTTCATAACGCAGCCCCTGGCATTTACCACGATGCGTTAGTGCAGGGGATGTCAGCCCCCATTCCGCTAAATATTGAATATAAAGATGTTTGGGGTAGGGCTTATATACCAAGGCCACACGTTGAAAAAACAAAATTTCGTATCGGTTTGCGGTGGCAGGGTAATCCTAACTTTGAGCATGATCACCGTAAGTATTTTGATCCAAACTTGTTGTTTGATGCAGTCAAAGGCCATGATGTTGAGTTTGTCTCGTTGCAACGCGATGAAGGCTCACAGCACCGGCCTGAGTGGGTTCTTCCGTCTAACCTTGACTCATGGCAAGACACACGAGCAGTGGCGGCAAGTTGCGATCTTGTTATTTCATCTTGCACATCGGTAGCGCATTTGTCTGCTGCTATGGGCGTTCCGACATGGATTGTGATCCCCATATTGCCTTACTATTTGTGGGCTACCCCTGGTGACCGCGCTCCTTGGTACGATGCTGTGCGACTGTTTAGGCAAACCAAATATGATAGTTGGACAGAGGTTTTTAATCAGGTGCGTATCGCACTTGATGATCATCTAAAAGGAGCACAGGATGCCAAGCTTAGATTTGTGGGTTAAAGTCGAAAATGGACAAGTGGTTAGGGAGCCGGGGCTACTACCGCCAGCCATAAAAAATTCAGGCGCTGATAAGGATAGCTTAATCCTTTCAGGATGGTATCCCGTTGTTTCAGTCAAGCCAGCAACGGTTGATTTAAGTACTGAGAAATGGGAATCTCAAACTTTTGAGATAAAAAGCGATCATGTTGTCTGGACGTTGACGAAACGAGCCAAGACACAAGAAGAGCTTGATGAAGAAAACGCTGAAAAATGGCGCTTATGGCGCATTGAGCGCAACTTTAGACTAGCTGAAACTGATTGGATGGTTATAAAGTACGCTGAGGCAGGGGAGCAAATACCTGATGCTTGGGCGGCTTATCGGCAAGCCTTACGGGATCTTCCACTTCAGACAGATTTCAATGGCATTGATTGGCCGGTCAAGCCTGTATGAAGTCGTTATTTTTTAGTTATGACATGGAAGTGGATCAGGCGTACATTATTCGGATTCAAGGCCATGAAGTTTCAGAGCGCAAGGCTAATGAAGCTGCCAAGTCCTGCGCCTCTATCGGTATGCCTTATCAGTTTTGGGATGCCTACAACGGCTTGCAAGATTCCATCCAGACACCTTCTCACCATAGTCAGGTGATGAACCTGATTAAGGTAACCGACCACTACCTTACCCGTGGCGAAGTCGCTTGTGCGCTATCGCATATTAGCTTGTGGGCCAAGTGCGTTGAGCAAGATAAACCTATCGTAATCCTTGAGCATGATGCGGTAATGCTCAGCCCTTACAGAAACCACCAGGTCTATAACTCCATTTGTTTTCTTGGATGTTTTGAGCAGACACAGCAGGGATGGAGCGTACAGCCAACGCCACCACATGCATCTGAAGGGCCAAATTACCACTTTATATGCCGTGCTCATGCTTACGCCATTGATCCTGCCGTGGCAAAAAACATGCTCGCTCATGTCATCAAATATGGGATTTCAGCACCGCTAGATATTTTGCTTCGTGCTGACATATTTCCCATCCATCAAATGGGTGTGTACGCTACGGACAATGCTGATAAAACTGAAACCACCATTCTTGGTCGCCCCAAGTTTGGCCGAAAAACTGACCGCAATGACAAGTTAGCCGCATGAAAAAAATCCTGATCATGGGCCTGCCGGGAGCAGGCAAGACTTTTATGGCTGAAGCTTTGAAAAAACGCTTGGAAGCCAGTACAGATATTCCTGTTGAAGCTCTTGCACAACGTGAAGTCGTCCCTGCTTTTTATCGCCCCAGCGTCAAGTGGTTCAACGCTGATGAGGTGCGAAAGAAGTATAACGACTGGGACTTTAGCCGTGAGGGTCGCATTCGTCAGTCCTTACGCATGGCAGAGTTTGCACTCACTGCCAATGCCGATTATGTGATTTGTGACTTTGTGGCACCCCTGCCTGAGATGCGTCACAACTTCAAAGCTGACTGGATAATCTGGATGGATACCATCGACCAGGGGCGCTACGAAGATACCAACAAGGCTTTTATCCCACCTGCTGTTTACGACTTTCGTATTACCGAAAAGGATGCTGATAAATGGTCTGACTTCATTGCTGACCACATCATTCATGACCGCCGCAGGCCACGCTTTGACTGGAAGAAAGAGACCGTTCAAATGCTTGGACGCTGGCAGCCCTGGCATCCTGGTCACCGCAAACTTTTTGAGCGTGCGATTGCCAAAACAGGTCAGGTTGTCATTCAAATCCGCGACTGTCAGGGATGGAACGGGTCCAACCCTTTTGCTGCCGAGCAAGTCAAAGAGTTCATCAGGCGCGATCTTGATCCTATCTTCCAGGGTCAGTACGAGATCCAATTGGTGCCCAACATCGTGAACATCACCTATGGCAGGGATGTGGGCTATAAGATTGAGCAAGAAGTGCTTGACGATGCCACGCACGCCATCTCAGCCACCAAGATCCGCGAGAAGATGGGCCTAAAATGATTCCAAAGATCATTCACATTGCCTGGAATGATAAGGAGGTGCTCAAAAGTGATGCACTTCTAATTAAGCATGGCCTTAAAAAGCTTGTTGAACTCAATCCCGATTGGGATTTGCAGATTTCAGATGACGCTGACATTGAAGCCTACCTGCAAGAGAAAATGGCTGAGGATTATGAACTTGCCAAATCCTTGCATATTGTGGCTAAGACCGACATTTGGCGGCTCTACAAGATGTTCTTGGAGGGTGGCCTTTACCTCGATATTGATAGGCTTTGTAATGTTCCACTTGCTGGACTTATCGACGCCGATACCAGACAGGTGCTGCCTACCTGCCGCAATCACGACTTCTCGCACGACTTTATGTTGAGTGCGCCAGGAAACCTTATTTATAGAAATGCTGTACGTGCGTGGCTAGCACGGCGCAAAGATGGGCATGACAGTATCTATTTTCTGGGTGCTCAGACCTACATGCACGTCATTACGCACACGTTCTTCGATACCATTATTGATACCAATCCGGGGGAAGAAGTATTTGACCGCATGCGAAGAGCAATCAATGCGGTGCCTGGATTGAAGTGCATTGAGGAAGATCCCCCGCATCGAACTGTCATTCATGATGGCTTTGCAGGCAACTGGGAGCAAATGAAGCGCAACTTCTACGCGCAAAACGGTTTGCGTCACTGGACGGGAGAATGGTAAATGGACGACAAAACCCACGAACTAGCAGTCCTCAAAGCGCAAGCTAAGATCCGGTTAGAGGAACTCAAAGCCCAAGATTCTGCCAAAGAGGTTGCTGGCAAAGCAATTGGCGAAGATGGGCTTTTATACATTTTCCTGATTGTTCTTGTCGGTGTCGGAGCATCACTCTTTTTAGATGGCGAGAAAATTGCTGCTGTGATGGGATTGCTTGGCGCGTCATTGACCGCTTTGATTCAGATGCTTAACGGCATCGCCGGGACCGCGCCCAAACAAGAGAAGCCTGAATTTGAAGTCATCAAGGACTTGATCACCCGTCTTGATAAGCTGGACCGTGCCGAGCCTCCCATGCAGGTTGATGTTGAAGGCAGCAAAGTGACAGTGAAGAAGGGTGCAGATCTTGTAATAGCCAGCCCGGAGAAAAAATAATGCTCTCACTCCTCTCCACACTAGGCGGGCTGCTGATCTCGGGCCTGCCTAAACTGCTTGATTACTTCCAAAACAAAGCCGACCAAGCCCATGAGCTTGAGCTTGCAAAGATGCAATCGGAGCGCGAACTAGCCTTAGCCAAGGAAGGTTTCATTGCCCAGCAGCGTGTGGAAGAGATCCGCACCGACCAGATCGCCATGCAGACTGACGCTCAAATGACAGTTGCAGCACTGGATCACGACAAGCAGATCATTGAGAAGTCCAGCAAGTGGGTGGTGAATTACATTGGTACGGTGCGGCCTAACGTCACTTACTTGCTCATCTTGGAACTGATCGCTATTAACGCTGTGCTTGCGTATTACGTCTGGCAGCACCCTCACCTTGTGCAGAACATTGACGACTTGATCCGGGTCAGTGCCATTATCTTTTCCGACGATGAGATGGCAATGCTTGGCGGCATCATTGGGTTTTGGTTTGGTTCCCGTAGCTGGCAGAAAAAATGAAGACAGGTCAGGCTGGCATTGATCTGATGCACAGTTTTGAAGGTAAGAGTCTTAAGCCTTACTTATGCCCTGCTCATATTTGGACGATTGGTTACGGCCATGTCCTGTACCAAGAGCAAATCAATCTACCTGTATTGAGAAAAGATGGCTATACCGGCATCCTTCGTAAGGACTACCCGCTCGCAGCCAAAGATAATCGCACTTGGTCGCAGGAGGAGATTGATCGCCTTTTTGAGAATGATCTCGTCCGTTTTGAACGCGGTGTACTTAGAATGTCTCCTAATCTTGCTGGCCGTCAGTCAAGCTTCGACGCTGTGGTCAGTTTTGCGTTCAACGCTGGAGTCGGGAATTACCAGCGGTCTTCGATGAGAATAAAGAACAACCGTGCCGACTATGAAGGTGCAGCAGAAGCGTTTATGATGTGGACTATGGGCGGAGGCAAAGTGTTACCGGGATTGGTGCGCCGCCGCAAAGCTGAAAAAGCGTTGTACCTACGGGGTGCATAATGCCACTCAAAAAAATATTATTCAAAGCTGGGGTTAACAAAGAGAACACCCGCTACACCAACGAGAACGGTTGGTATCTGTCAGACAAAGTACGGTTTCGCCAAGGCACTCCTGAAAAGATTGGGGGATGGGCTCGTATTTCCAGTAATACGTTTTTAGGTGTTTGCCGTAACCTATGGAATTGGGTTACGTTAGGCTTTCAAAACCTGATGGGAGTTGGCACAAACCTTAAGTATTATGTCGAACGTGGGGGTGAGTATTTAGACATCACGCCTATCCGCGCTTCTTCTACTATTAACAACAACCCTTTTGCGCTCACTGCCTCTACAACAGTCACGGTTACTGATACAGCGCACGGGTGTGTTACAGGCGATTTTGTAACTTTTAGTGGTGCAGTTGATATTGGTGGTGCTGGACCTCCGGCTACAAACGTAACGGCAGCTATTCTTAACCAAGAGTTTCAAATCACAAAGATTGACGACAACTCTTACACCATCACTATTTCGGTTACACCGAACGCAACAGCCATAGCAGCTTCTCCGGGCGGCGGGGCTTCCGTTGTTGCTGCCTATCAAATTAATGTTGGCCCTGCTACACAAGTACCTTTAACTGGGTGGGGGGCAGGTGGCTGGGGGCTTGGCACTTGGGGTTTTGGGGTGCCCGGAACCTCAGCTCTGCGATTGTGGTCTTCCAATAACTGGGGCGAAGATCTAATTTTTGGGTATCGCGGCGGGCCTATTTATTACTGGGATACAGGTAATTTATCCACAAACCCTGTTGGTCGGGCGGTTAACGTCAATACGCTTGGCGGTACTGTAACTCTGACTATTGCAACACCTTGTGTCATTACGTTATCAAATATTTTAGCTGAAGGCACGGCAATAAAACTAGCAACTACTGGGGCGTTACCCACTGGGCTAACTGCTGGTACGACGTACTACCTAATTAATGTAGATGGCGCTACGGCAAATCTTGCCGCTTCTTTAACAGGCGCTCCAATTGCCACATCAGGTTCTCAGTCTGGGGTTCAAAGTATTTCTGAAATTGTAGATGTGCCAACCATACAAAACTATCTCCTTGTTTCGGATACGTCGCGGTTTGTCATGTTGTTTGGTACGACTGATTATGGCAGCGTCACACTTGACCCCATGCTTATTCGTTGGAGCAGTCAGGAGTCTGTAGTTAACTGGGTGCCTTCCCCCGTCAATCAGGCTGGTTCGGTGCGTTTATCCCACGGCTCTGAGATCGTTACTGCTTTACAAACCCGCCAAGAAATTGTGGTGTGGACGGATTCATCCCTTTATTCACTTCAGTACGTTGGGCCTCCTATCGTTTGGTCTTCGCAGTTGCTAGGCGATAACATCTCCATCATTTCTCAAAACGCTGCGTCTGTTGCATCCGGGCGTGTGTACTGGATGGGGGTTGATAAGTTTTACGTGTATGACGGGCGCGTGCAAACGCTTCGTTGCGATCTTCGTCGGCATGTATTTAGCGACATTAATCAAGAGCAATACCAACAAACTTTTTCAGGCACTAATGAAGGCTTCAATGAAGTCTGGTGGTTTTACTGTACGGCCAACTCTACGCAAGTTAATGCTTATGTGGTTTACAACTACGTAGAAGATGTTTGGTATTACGGCACATTGGGTCGAACGGCGTGGATCGATTCTGGGTTGCGGGACTATCCCGTTGCAGCCACTTACAGCTACAACCTTGTTAATCACGAACAGGGCATTGACGACAATCAAACAGGTACGCCGACAGCTATTGAGGCTTACATTGAGTCTGCTGAATTTGATATTGATGATGGCGATCACTTTGGGTTTGTATGGCGCATGGTGCCGGATCTGACATTCCAAGGATCAACTACTGCCGCTCCGCAAGTCACGATGACTATGTACGGTATGAATGGTTCAGGGTCTGGGTTTGATACCGAGGCTTCTAAAGCTGTTGCTCGTACTTCGACCGTTACGATTGAGCAGTTCACCAATATTATTTACACCCGCATCCGTGGTCGGCAGATGATCGTTAAGATTGCTTCGGATGGTTTGGGAACGACTTGGCAGCTTGGCGCACCACGTATTGATATTAGGCCGGACGGACGTAGATGACCGTCATTCAGCAACCTGTTTCACCCAACCTGCCCCTTGCGCCGGGGCAGTACGACTCACGCTATCAGGAACAGTTTAATAACGTCTTGCGTCTGTACTTCAACAGGCTCAACAATAATTTGCTGTCACTATTTAATACTTATGGTGGGCAGTACCTTAACTTTCCGTTTGGGTCGTTCTTTGACGTAGGTAATCAGGTTGCTGTTTCCACCACTACTGCTTATGCTGTCCGACTGAATAACACCTCGTATGCTAACGGAGTCAGCGTTGTTGATGACTCAAAAATCACGTTTTCATATAGCGGGGTTTACAACATTCAGTTCAGTATTCAGATGGCTAACTACGACAATGGTGAGCAGGACATTGATATTTGGTTTCGTAAGAACGGGGTGGACATCCCCAACTCAAACAGTCGGTTTGGGCAGGCTCCGAGAAAAAGCGCAGGGGTGCCGTCACACATTATTGGCACGGTCAACTTGTTTGTTGACGTTATTGAAGGTGATTACGTTGAGCTGTACTGGCGTACTAGCGATACCGATACTTATATTCAATACTATGGCCCTGACACTTCCCCCACCAGACCCGCTATCCCTTCGGTCATTCTCACGGTATCATTTGTATCGTCTACGTCTGGCATCGTAACAACCGGAACTTCCGTCGCACTTAGCGGGGTAAGTTCTTCTGGCTCTGTTGGAACCGTAACCCCATGACCACTTCTGCTAAAACATTGACGCCTGAACAACAGGCGGCACTTACTAAACTGCAAAGCTTTACGCAGCAGAGGGCGCTTGACGAGTATTTATCAGGGCGGGCAACGCAGTATGGCGCGACACCCAAAGGTGCCAAGTCTGATACAGGCTGGACTGCGGGGGAGGCGTTGGTTAATCCGTTTGCAGGGTTGAAAGAATTTGGCACGTATGAACGCCCTAGAATGGAGTACGTAGGACAAGGTGAAGAAGGTGGATATGAACAGAAAGTTGATACAGTTAATAAAACCGCAGGGGACGTTCTTAGTGATACGTTTAAAGAGCAGTTAGGGCATAAGTCGGTGTTCCTTAAAGCCTATAAAAAAGATGAAAAAGGCAATACCGTAGAAACTGACTTAAACGCTCTCACTCCTGAAGAAATTAATTCTGGCAACGTCATTTTGTATATGGGTGGTAAGACCGGCGGTGAAAGCCGCGAGCGTATGGCGCAAGCTTACATACCCAAAGGCGATAAACTAATTCCTGTCGGTGACCCAACCTATTACAAAGGCGAGCACCCCGACGCTAAAAATGTAGCTAACGCTTTAAAAATTGCTGCAATCGCTTCAATTCCTTTTGGTGGAGCTGGTGCCCTTTTAGGTAATGTCACGGGCGGTATTGCAGGGGGGATAGCCTCTCTTGGGGTGCCGCAAGCCCTTGCTAATGTTGGCGCTAACGCTTTACTGTCTGGTGCAGTGCAAGGTGGTATATCAAAAGCACTAGGCGGAGATTTTTCTAAAGGCTTTAAGTCTGGTGCGATTTCTGGTGGTATAGGCGCAGGTGTTGGTGAACTTGGCGTGATGTCAGGGTTGGATAAGGGGCTTGGATCGCTTTACGCCCCTGCTAAATCCATAGCAACTTCTGCACTTACTTCTGCCGCTACAGGCCGACCTTTTGATATTGGGCAAGCTGCACAAAACGCTGCAATTAATTATGGGCTAAACCAAGCTGGGCAAGCTGCGGGGATTGATCCTAAACAGCAAGCTGCCATGATGAAGTTTTACAATTTTGCTGCCCCGCTAATCGCAGCGCGGCGTAAGCCGGGAGGACCATGATGGCTGATGATTATGATTTTGGGTCACTTGATGCTGGGCCTGGGGCTATAGAAATGCCCAATGATGTTTTTGTTAATTTTAACAACCCATCTATTGAAAACCCTTTTCAAATAGCGACACGCAGTCTTGTTGGCGACCCGGACGATATTCAAGTTCCTGTTTCTACATTACTAGAATTTAAAAACCTATACACCCCTGCGGAACTTAACTCCATTGTTGATGCGTTTGTATCGGAAACGGGGGATGCAGAAACTGGGAGTTTGTTAAAAAATTTATTAGGGTCTGACACAACTTTATCGGATACCACTTTAGCAGCGGCAAGTAAAATACCTGTCGGAGAAGGAGACATCACTACGGCTGGGTATACAGAAAAAGAACTTAATAAAATTGGTAGTGACGCCACTAAAACCACCCCCGATAAAAAAAGCCCGATAGAAAAACTTTTAGATGGTGACGTTTCTGCTAGTGACGCAGCCAAATACGCTGCCATGCTAGCAATGGCAAGGCTGGCTTACGACGACGCTCAAAAAGCCAGAGAAGAAGCACGGGGGGCTAGCGCAGGTAAGAACGCCCCAGTAACTGCAACGCGTACGGCGTACAAAGGCACTAAATATTCTGCTGCGGGAGGTGGAATTGGGTCATTGGAAATGGCGCGGGGAGGACGTACACTACCACCACGATACCTCGACGGACACTCAGATGGGATGGCAGACAAAGTCCCTGCACACATTGACAATAAAAGACCTGCTGCACTTTCTGATGGCGAGTTTGTTATTCCTGCTGATGTTGTTAGTCATCTTGGGAATGGGAATTCTAACGCAGGTGCG
>Ga0172373_10007769_pt1 | contig 13805 bp, 10 predicted proteins | sample Lak10m_2_FD_114546 | JGI IMG/M metagenome (GOLD analysis project Ga0172373, IMG submission 114546) | Freshwater microbial communities from Kabuno Bay, South-Kivu, Congo - kab_092012_10m | ecosystem: Environmental > Aquatic > Freshwater > Lake | place: Democratic Republic of the Congo... | reverse complement strand
TGCAGGCCAGTGACCCACGTCAGCTACAACGTCTGCGCGCCAAGCTGGCCATGGTGTTTCAACACTTCAATCTCTGGAGTCACATGACGGTGCTGGAGAACGTCATGGAAGCGCCCGTTCAGGTCCTGGGCCAGAGCAAGAACGAAGCGCGAGCGCGTGCTCAACACTATTTGGCCCGTGTGGGCTTAAGCCCACAGACGTTTGACCACTACCCCATGCATTTGTCCGGTGGCATGCAGCAACGCGTGGCCATTGCACGCGCCTTGGCCATGGAGCCGGAAGTCATGCTGTTTGATGAACCGACCTCGGCGCTGGACCCCGAGCTGGTGGGCGAAGTGTTGCGCGTCATGCGCTCTTTGGCCGAAGAGGGCCGAACCATGGTGGTGGTCACCCATGAAATGGGGTTTGCGCGCGAGGTGTCCAACCATGTAATGTTCCTGCACCAGGGCAAGGTGGAAGAAGAGGGGCAACCCCACTTCATCCTGCAAGCACCTCGCACTGAACGCTTACAGCAATTCCTGGCAGGCAGCCTCAAATAAGGTTCAATGGCAATGCCGTGCTGTTCTTGACCTCTTCCATCACCGCATAGGTACGCGTTTCACGCACACCGGGCAACAACCACAGAACGTCGCCCGAAAATTGACGGTACGCATTCATGTCGGCTGTGCGGATCTTGAGCAAGTAGTCAAAACCACCAGCCACCAGGTGGCATTCCATGATTTCGGCTCGCACCTGCACCGCCGCCTTGAACTGCTCGAACACATTGGGGCTGGTGCGGTCGAGCAGCACCTCCACAAACACCAGCATGCCAGCACCCAGCTTGAGCGGGTTCAGGCGCGCTTCGTAACCCAGGATGTAGCCGTCCTTGGCGAGGCGCTGCACCCGCGCCAGCACCGCCGTGGGCGACAGGGCTACCGCCTCGGCCAGCTTGAGGTTGCTGATGCGACCATCGCGCTGGAGCACATCCAGAATGCGTCGGTCGATGCGGTCGATGTCACTGGTTTCGCTACTCATGCCAAATATTATTCACATTTATTCAGATAATTTGGATAAATATTCGGCCTCAAATCCGGACCATGGCGAATCAGATCAAACACTGACCGAAATTCTCCATGAACGCCGCCACCGCCCACGACCTGATCAGCACCCCCGCCCTGCCCCAGGGCGCCCGCTTTTCGCCAGGAGGCCCGCTGGCCGAACGCAGCCCGCTGCGCGAAGCCGTGGCCCGCGCCACCCGCCTGAGTGAGCCCGAGGCCCTAGCCCCCTTGATAGCTCTGGCGCGCCTGAGCACTGAGCAGGCGCAGCGCAGCGATGCACTGGCACGCCAGCTGGTGAGCGGCATGCGCGAAGGCCCGCAGCAAGGCGGTCGCGCAGGCCGCGTGCAAAACCTGATGCAAGAATACGCGCTGTCCAGCGAAGAGGGCGTTGCCCTGATGTGCCTGGCCGAAGCGCTGTTGCGCATTCCCGATGCGGCCACGCGCGACGCACTGATCCGCGACAAGATCGGCCAAGGGGACTGGCAGCAGCACCTGGGCCGCAGCGACTCGCTGTTCGTCAACGCGGCCTCCTGGGGCCTGCTGCTGACCGGAAAGCTGGTCGCCACCCACAGTGAAGGCCAGATGCTGGGCGCTATCACACGCCTGGCGGGCAAGGGCAGCGAACCGCTGATCCGACAGGGTATACAGCTGGCGATGCAAATGCTGGGCGAACAGTTCGTCACCGGCGAAACGATCGACGAAGCCCTGGGCCGCGCCCGCGTCATGGAGGCCAGAGGCTTTCGCTATTCGTACGACATGCTGGGCGAGGCCGCACTCACTGAGCACGATGCACAACGCTATCTGGCATCTTACGAGAACGCCATCCACGCCATTGGCCGGGCGGCCAGCGGCAAAGGGGTGATCGAGGGCCCAGGGATCTCGATCAAACTATCGGCCCTGCACCCGCGCTACTGCCGTGCACAGCACCAGCCCGTGATGGATGAACTGCTGCCACGCGTGCTGCGCCTGACCGAGCTGGCCCGCCAATATGACATCGGCTTGAACATCGATGCCGAAGAAGTGGACCGCCTGGACATTTCGCTGGACCTGCTCGAAGCCCTGTGCCAAGCCCCTAGTCTGCAAGGCTGGAACGGCATCGGCTTCGTAATCCAGGCTTACCAGAAGCGCTGCCCCTTCGTGATCGACTTTGTGGTCAATCTGGCGCGCCGCACCCAGCATCGCCTGATGGTGCGCCTGGTCAAGGGCGCCTACTGGGACAGCGAGATCAAACGCGCCCAGCAAGACGGGCAGAGCGACTACCCGGTCTACACCCGCAAGCACCACACCGATGTGTCTTACCTGGCCTGCGCGCGCAAGTTGCTGGCCGCACCCGATGCGGTCTATCCGCAATTTGCCACGCACAACGCGCAGACCCTGGCGTCCATCGTGCAGGTGGCGCAAGACGGCCTGGGTGACTACACCAACGGCCAATACGAGTTCCAGTGCCTTCATGGCATGGGCGAGCCGCTGTACCTGCAAGTGGTAGGCAGCAGCACGCTTCCAAGGCCTTGCCGCATCTACGCCCCAGTGGGCACGCACGAAACCCTGCTGGCCTACTTGGTGCGCCGCCTGCTGGAAAACGGGGCCAACAGTTCCTTCGTCAACCGCATGGCCGATGCATCGGTTGCGCTGGAGGCGCTCGTGCAAGACCCGGTGCTGCGCACGGAGCAGGACGCAGAGCGCGAAGACCGCACACCCGGCCAGCCACACCCGCAGATTCCGCTGCCCGCACAGCTGTATGGCGCAGCCCGCCGCAATTCGAGCGGCCCGGACCTCGCACACGAACCTACGCTGCGCCAGCTGGCCCAGGAAATGCGCCAGCACGTCGCCCCCATGCAAGTAGGCCCCATGCTGGCTGTTGAAGCGCACGGCGGTGAACTACACACGCTGCGCAACCCCGCCGATCACAGCGACGCCATCGGGACCGTTCAATATGCTCACGAACGCGATGTGCAGGCCGCCCTGCAGGCTGCGCACACCTTCGCCCCCAACTGGGCCCACACAGCACCGGCGCAACGCGCGGCACTGCTGGAGCAAGCTGCCGACCTGCTGCAACTTGACGCCCAGCGGGGCATGGCCCTGCTGGTGCGCGAAGCCGGAAAAACATGGAGCCATGCGGCGGCCGAGCTGCGCGAGGCCGTAGACTTTCTGCGCTACTACGCCTCGCAGGTGCGCCGTGACTTTGACAACCGCACCCACACCGCGCTTGGCCCTGTGGTATGCATCAGCCCCTGGAACTTCCCGCTGGCCATCTTCATGGGCCAGGTGGCCGCGGCCCTGGCCGCCGGCAACACTGTGCTGGCCAAGCCCGCCGAGTCCACCTCCGCGGTGGCCGCACTCGCGGTGGATGTGCTGTGGCGCGCAGGCGTGCCCCGCGCTGCTGTGCAGCTCCTCACCGGCCATGGCCGCACCGTAGGCATGAAGATGGTTGCCGACGAACGCGTGCAGGGCGTGATGTTCACAGGTTCGACCGAAACCGCCAAGGTGTTGCAAGCCACGCTGGCGCAACGCCTGAACAGACACGGCCAAGTGGTGCCGCTGGTTGCCGAAACCGGCGGCCAGAACTGCATGGTGGTCGATTCCTCGGCCTTGCTGGAGCAAGTGGTAACGGACGCCGTGGCTTCGGCATTTGAAGCCGCCGGCCAGCGTTGCTCGGCCCTGCGCGTGCTGTGTGTGCAAGATGACGTGGCCGACCGTTTGCTGGAGATGCTCAAAGGTGCGATGGCCGAAATTCAAATGGGTACGCCCGCGCAACTGCACACCGACATGGGTCCGGTGATCAACGCACGTGCACAAAGCGGCATCGAAGCCCATGTGCAAAACATGCAGGCAAGTGGCTGCAATGTGCACCGCATCCACCACAACGCTGGGCAGACCTTGCCCATTGGCACCTACGTGCCCCCCACGCTGATCGAGATCGACCACATCGACCAACTCGAACGCGAAGTGTTCGGCCCGGTGCTGCACGTCGTGCGCTATGCCCGCCAGGACCTGGATGCGCTGCTGCAGGCCATCAACGCCACCGGCTACGCGCTGACCCTGGGTGTGCATTCGCGCATTGACGAAACCATTGCGCGGGTGACGGGTGCCACCCATGCCGGCAACACCTACGTCAACCGCAACATGGTGGGCGCCGTGGTCGGCGTGCAACCCTTTGGCGGCGAAGGCCTCTCGGGCACCGGCCCCAAAGCGGGCGGTCCGCTGTACCTGCTGCGCCTGCTTTCAAACTGCCCTGATGACGCCGCACTGCGCAGCGTGCAGGCCAGCGGCGCAACGGCCATGCCGCAGGTCACGCCCGCGCTGCAGGCCCTGCACGACTGGGCAGCAGCCCAAGGGCGTCTGCCTCTGGCCCACCAATGCGCACGATTGGCTGCCTGCAACCCTGCTGGACTGGAAGCATTGCTGCCCGGCCCCACGGGCGAGCGCAACATCTACCGCGTACAGGCGCGCCGCCAAGTCCTCTGTCACGTAGGCACACAAGCGGACGCCGAATCGGACCTGCTTGCGCAAATCGCCACAGTGTTGGCGGTGGGCGGGCAGGCTGTGCTGTCACCGCAAACGGCCGGCCTGCTCGACGGTCTGCCAGAGGCCGTGCAAGCCCAACTGCTTGTGAGTGAGGCCTTGCATGCCGAAGCCGCCCTGGTGAGCGCCCCCGACAAGGAAGTGCTGGCCCTGGCAGCGCGACTGGTCAAGCCAAGCGGACCCATCGTCACGCTGACGGCGATACCCACTGGCCAAATCCAAGTGCCGCTGGCCCGTCTTGTGAGCGAGCGCAGCATCAGCACCAACACGGCCGCAGCCGGTGGTAACGCGAGCCTGATGACACTGCAGGCCTGATCGGTCTGAAACTCAGGCCAGGTGCTTGCCCACGATGCCGGCAAGTTCGAACATCGTGATCTGGTCCTTGCCGAACACTTCGCGCAGCTTGGCGTCGGCATTGATCGCACGTTTGTTGGCGGCATCCTGCAGACCATTGACCTTGATGTAGTCCCACATCTTTTTAACCACCTCGGTGCGAGCGTAGATGCCGTCACCAATGACGGCGGCCAAGGCCGCGCTGGGCTTGAGCGTGCCCACCGCCGCCTTACGCGGGGTCTTTTCTGCCGCTGACTTTTTGGCGGCAGAGGTTTTCTTGGCTGCAGGCGCTTTGGCGGTTTTGGCAGCCGTTTTGGTGGCTGCTGCCTTGCCGAACGGCGTCTTCTTGGCAGCCGCCTTGCGCGCGGGGTACTTGCCCTCGCGCTGCTCGAACTCGAAGCCCACCTTGCCCTCTTCGGCATTCCAGGCCAACATGGCCTTGAAGCTGCGGCGGGTGCGGTTGCTCACGAACTTGTCGAGCAGGTCGGTCTTGCCAGTGGCCAGTAGCTTGGCAAACTGCTCGCGTTCGATGGGCTGCTGCAGAATGATCTGGCCGCTCTTGAAGTCGCAGCTGGGTGTCGGGTGCTCGTGGGTCGGCACCGCCTTGCTGCACACATAGTTGCTGCCGTGCTCGAACACCGGACTGCCGCACTTGGGGCAGTCCCCCAGGCTCTGCTGGGCCGAGAAGTCGACGATCTCGCCGGTGTCTTCATCCTTGCCGTCGTCGCCAAAGTCGAACTCCAGTTTCCACTGGGCTTCTTCTTCATTGAACTTGAGCGCCAGCTCGGCTACGAAAGGCCAGCCCGCCTTGGAGCGGAAGCCTTCGAGCGGGCCGATCTTCTGATCGCGCAGGAACTGGTCGGCTTCGGCAGTCTCAAATGTTCGCCCACCCGGTGACTTGGTAAACGAGAAACCGCAACCGTCGCTGGCGCCATCGGCCCCGCAGCAGGCAAAGCGGCGGTAGTTTTCCTTGACCACGCCGCCGCACTTGGGGCAGGGGGCAGACAAGGTGGCGTAGTCGCCGGGCACAGTGTCGCGGTCGTATTCCTTGGCCTTTTTGACGATGCGCTCGGTCATGGCCGCGATCTCGGCCATGAACTGGCCACGACTCAACTTGCCATGTTCCATTTGCGAAAGCTTGTATTCCCATTCGCCTGTGAGTTCAGGCTTAGAAAGCTCTTCCACCTCCAGGCCGCGCAGCAGCGTCATGAGCTGGAAGGCCTTGGCCGTGGGGATCAGCTCGCGGCCTTCGCGCAGCATGTATTTTTCATTGAGCAGGCCTTCGATGATGGCCGCACGCGTGGCTGGCGTGCCCAGACCTTTTTCCTGCATGGCTTCGCGCAGCTCGTCGTCGTCCACCAACTTGCCCGCGCCTTCCATGGCGCCCAGCAGCGTGGCTTCGGAGTAGCGGGCCGGCGGGCGGGTTTTAAGGCCCTTAGCTTCGGCGCTTTCGGTACGCACCATCTCGCCGGGTTTTACCGCGACCAAGGTCTTGGCGTTCTCGTCGCCTTCTTTTTCGGCTTCCTTGCCCCAGATGGCCTGCCAGCCGGGGTTGACCAACACCTTGCCCACGCTCTTGAAGTGGTGCCCTTGGACTTGGCTGATGCGCGTGGTCACCATGAACTGCGCGCTGGGGAAGAAGACCGACATGAAGCGCTTGACCACCAAGTCATACAGCTTGAATTCGGCCTCCGACAGGCCGCTGGGCGCCTGCAGCGTGGGGATGATAGCGAAGTGGTCCGACACCTTGCTGTTATCGAACACGCGCGGGATCTTGCGCACGTAGTTGTTGTTGAGTGCCACCAGCGCGTGGGGCTGCAGGTGCTGGAAACCTTTGTCCGCCAGCATCTCGAAGGTCTGCTTCACAACCGGCACATAGTCTTCGGGCAGGTGGCGTGAGTCGGTTCGTGGGTAGGTCAGGGCCTTGTGTTTCTCGTATAGGCTTTGCGCCAGCGCCAGCGTTGTCTTTGCCGAGAAGCCGAAGCGGCCATTGGCCTCGCGCTGCAGGCTGGTCAGGTCAAACAAGCCGGGCGAGGCCTCGGTCTTGGGCGTGGACTCTTCAGTGACGGTGGCGGCCTTGCCGCGCACGGCATCCGCAATCTCGATGGCGCGGCGGGCGTCCCACACGCGGTCGGCTTTCTTTTCCTTGTCCTCGACGTCTGCCTTCCAGGCCGGATCGAACCACTTGCCGCCGTACTCGCCCGCCTCGGCCAGGAAGCTGGCGTGCACTTCCCAGTAGTCGCGGCTGACGAACTTGCGGATCTGCTCTTCGCGCTCGACGACCACAGCCAGCGTGGGCGTCCGCACCCGGCCCACGGTGGTTAAGAAGAAACCGCCATCGCGCGAGTTGAACGCGGTCATGGCGCGTGTGCCGTTGATGCCCACCAGCCAGTCGGCTTCGGAGCGGCTGCGCGCCGCGTCGGCCAGGCCCTGCATCTGCTGCTCGCTGCGCAGGTTGTCAAAGCCGTCGCGAATGGCCTGCGGCGTCATCGACTGCAGCCACAGGCGCTTGACGGGTTTGTTCAGCGGTTTGGCGCCACCGGCATATTGCTCGATCAAGCGGAAGATCAGCTCACCCTCCCGGCCCGCGTCACAGGCGTTCACCAGCGCCGTCACGTCCTTGCGCTTGGCCTGTTTGACCACCGCACTCAGGCGGCTCTTGGTCTTGTCCACGGGCTTGAGGTCAAAGTGTGGCGGAATCACGGGCAGGTTGGCAAAGCTCCATTTGCCACGCTTGACGTCGTACTGCTCGGGCGCCTGGATCTCGACCAGGTGACCGACCGCGCTGGTGACGACGTAGTTGTCGCTTTCAAAGTGGTCGTCGTGCTTCTCGAACTTGCCCGCCACGGGCGTAAGCGCACGCACGATGTCTTGTGCAACTGATGGTTTTTCTGCAATGACCAGAGTTTTCATTGTTCTCGTTCCCGCTCTCTATACAATGCGTTTCTCGCGTGCGCGCACGCACACATGTACGTACGTGCGCGCGCTCGCCTACATTCAACATACCAAATTTTTGCCGTGCCCAAAACTGCTGCCCCCAAATCAAACCGCCGCATCCAGGTCCGTCGCTCGGGTGTCCACGGCAAAGGCGTGTTTGCGCTGCAGGATCTTGCCGAAGGCGAAACCATCATTGAATACGTGGGCGAGGTCATAACCTGGGACGAAGCGCAGGACCGCCACCCCCACGACCCCAAAGACCCCAACCACACGTTCTACTTCCATGTGAACGAGGACAAGGTGATTGACGCGCTGTATGGCGGCAACTCCTCACGCTGGATCAACCACAGCTGCGACCCCAACTGCGAAGCCGATGAAGAAAACGACCGCATCTTCATCAAGGCGCTGCGCAACATCAAGGCTGGTGAAGAGCTCAATTACGACTACGGCCTGATCATTGACGAGCCCTACACCAAGAAGCTCAAGGCCGAGTACCCCTGCTGGTGCGGCGCCAAGAATTGTCGGGGCACCCTGCTCTCGCCAAAGGACCGCGAGGACACGCCAAAGACCCCGAGCCAGAATAAGAAGAAGTCGGGCAAGAAGAAAAAGGCCTGACATGCCGGTCTGGCCCGCTGAAGACATTTGGCAAGAGATTGCTCCTTTACTGCCGGGCTTCACTGTCGAGGTGCTCCCGGAGATCGACTCAACCAACACAGAGCTGATGCGCCGCGCTCGCGCAGGTCGAACGGAGCCCACCCTGCTGGTGGCCGAACACCAAAGCGCAGGACGGGGCCGTCAAGGTCGACACTGGGCCAGTGAGCCTGGCGATGCGATCACCTTCTCGCTTGGCATGCCTTACGCCCCTCGCGATTGGTCTGGCCTGTCCTTGCTGGCCGGGCTGGTTGCCGCGCAAGCGCTGCACCCCGACATCCGCCTGAAGTGGCCCAACGATTTGTGGTGGCAAGACCGCAAACTGGCCGGCATATTGGTGGAAGCCGCCAGCACCGGCGGGCATAGCCATGTGGTGGTGGGAATGGGCATTAATGTCCGGCCCGTGCAAGCAACGCAGGCCTTGCGCACGCCCCCTGCGGCACTGCAGGAGTTGCTGCCCGACATGACCGCGCCCCAGGCCCTGGCCCGGATGGCTGGGCCACTGGCACGTGCCTTGCTGGATTTCGCAACACAAGGCTTCGCTCCCTGGCAACACGCCTTTGATGCGCGTGATGCGCTCAAAGGCCGAACCGTCTGGACCAGCGATGGGCAACAAGGACGCGCGTTGGGGGTTGACCCCTTGGGTGCGCTACGATTGGAAACCGAACGGGGCCTGGTCCTGATCAATAGCGCTGAAGTGAGCGTCAGGCCCCACCCCTTGGTGTAAAGGACATGCACGATGTTGCGCTCTCTGGTTGTGCTTTTGCTGGTGTTCAATCTGCTGGTTCTTAGCTGGACGACCGGTCTCTTCTCAAACTGGAGCTGGGGCCCTGTTAAAGCTTTGCCTGAAACGCACGCTCAGATGCCGATTGCCGCCGATGCACTCCAAGTCACGAATGTGCAGTCGACCCCGGGCCCTGCGCCCACACCGCCCGCTGCACCTGCTTCTTCACCCATGCAGTAAAGGAAATCTGCCATGACCATGAAATTGTTTTACGCCCCAGGCGCCTGCTCTTTCGTTCCCCACGTTCTGCTGGAGATGAGCGGCACCAACTTCGAGCCTACCCCTGTCAAGCTGCATAAAGGCGAGCAGTACACCGAAGACTACAAACTCATCAACCCACGCAGCCAGGTGCCAGTGCTCACGCACGATGCCAACGTGGTGTCGCAAATCGTGGCCATCACACTGTACCTGGACATGCTGTTTCCGGGTCAGCACTTCCTGCCCACAACCCACCTGGAGCGCGCCCGCGCCCTGTCCACCTTTGCCTGGATGAACAACACGATCCACCCGACGTTCACCCACATCTTCATGCCGACCAAATTCACCGACCAGCCGGAAGCGCAAGCGGCCATCCGCAAGCACGCGATTGGCCAATACAAGGGTTTGCTGAACGAGCTGGAAGCCTTGGTCGTGGCCAGCAATGAAGCTGGCCAGACCTGGCTGACGGGCGAACACTTCAGCCCGCTGGACGCCTATGCGCTGACGCTCACCCGATGGGGAACGATTGCCGGCGTTGGCCCACAGGCCCACCCGCAATTGTGGGCGTTTGTCCAAAAGGTGGCGGCGCAACCCGCTGTGGCTCGCGTGATGGAGCGAGAACGCCTACAACTGGACATGAGCGCATCGGCCATCGCCTGACGCCCAAACAACTCAGGCGCGGCGGTTAAAACGCACCGTGAAACATGCCCCCGGTCGACTCGAACCGGGGTGCGCCGCCTCGATGGACACTTCGGCACCATGCCGCTCGGCGATTTCGCGCACGATTGACAGCCCCAACCCAGAACCATCCACGTTGGTACCCAAAGCCCTGTAGAAAGGCTGGAACACCAGATCGCGCTCGGCCGGCGCAATACCCGGCCCGTTGTCTTCGACCTGCAGCGCCAAGGTGCCACTGTATCGGTCCACCAGCACGCGCACCGTCACAACGCCTTGCAACTCTGGCGTAGTTGGCGTGTAGTGCATGGCGTTGTCCACCAGGTTACGCACCATTTCCTTGATTAGGGTACGGTTACCCATCACCGTGGTGCCAGCAGAGCCGGGCTCTACACCGTCGTAGCCCAGGTCCAGGCCCTTGTCCATGGCATGCGGCCAGGAGTCTGCAATCACCTCGCTGACAACCTCCACCATGTCGCAATCCTGCAGCGTGGTGTTGGTGCCGCCCTCGGCGCGCGCCAAAGCCAGCAACTGGTTGACCGTATGCGTCGCCGCAACGCTGGCCCGGCCGATTTGCTGCAAGGATCGCTTGAGGTCCTCTTCGCTGGCCCCTGGCCGCCTCGCCAGGTCCGCCTGCATGCGCAAGCCAGCCAAGGGCGTTTTGAGTTGATGTGCGGCGTCAGCCAGAAAACGCTTTTGGGTCGAGATGGAGTCTTTCAGGCGCTCCAGCAAATCATTGACTGAAGAGACCAGTGGCGCCACTTCCAGTGGTACCGCCTTGTCGTCGAGTGGACTGAGGTCATCGCTCTTGCGCGCACGTATGCGCTCCTCCAGTTGCGACAGCGGCTTGATGCCGCGCACCAGCGCCAACCACACCAGCAACACCGCCAGCGGCAGGATGACGAACTGCGGCAACATTACACCCTTGATGATTTCGGCCGCCAGCACCGAACGCTTTTCCCGCGTCTCGGCCACCTGAACCAGCGCAGGCTGTTGCTCCGCATCTGCGAGCTTTACCCAGGTGTAGGCCACGCGTACATCCATGCCTCGCATTTCATCGTCGCGGATGCGCACCTCGTAGCTGTGGTCGATGCCTGCGGTCTTGGGCAGCGGCATATCGCGTTCCCCACCCAACAGCTCGCCGTTTGTGCCTCGCACTTGATAGTAGACCTGGTCGGTCTCATCGGCCCGCAACAGCTCACTGGCCGATTGCGACAACATGAACTGCACCTTGTCACCTGGCCCAGGCTTGACCTGTTGCGCCAGAGCCTGCACGTTGTAGACCAAGGCGCGGTCAAAGGGTTTGTTGGCCAGGCCCTGCGCCACCAGCCACGTCAGCGCCAGGCTGATGGGCCACAGCAACAGCAAGGGGGTGAGCATCCAATCCAGAATCTCGCCGAACAGCGAACGCTGTTCCTTGCGAAAGAGCAGGGCGTTCCAGCCGCGTGATTTCATGGCTCAGGGCTGGTGCGTTGCAGGACCGATCAGCCCGGAATTTTTTCGAGGCAGTAACCCAGGCCACGCACGGTGGCGATGCGGATCGGGCCCTTCTCGATTTTTTTGCGCAAGCGGTGGATATACACCTCAATGGCATTGTTGCTCACCTCTTCGCCCCACTCGCACAAACGCTCGACCAGCTGATCTTTGCTGACCAGGCGACCAGCGCGCTGCAGCAACACTTCGAGCAAACCCAGTTCACGCGCAGACAGCTCGACCATCTTGCCGTCAATCGTGGCCACACGACCAGTCTGGTCGTACACCAGAGGGCCGTGCTTAATTTGCGAAGTGGCGCCACCCATGCCACGACGCGTCAGGGCCCGCACACGGGCTTCAAGTTCTTGCAAGCTAAAGGGCTTGGCCATGTAGTCGTCAGCACCATAGTCCAGGCCTTTGACGCGTTCTTCCACGCTGTCCGCTGCCGTCAGGATCAGCACAGGCAAAGTGGAACCACGTGCTCTCATGCGCTTGAGCACCTCAAGGCCGTGCAGCTTGGGCAAACCCAGGTCCAGGATCAGCAGATCGAATTCGTTGTTCGTCATCAAGGCGGCGTCCGCCTCGGAGCCACTGGCCACGTGGTCCACAGCTGCACCTGCAGCGCGCAATGTGCGCAACAGGCCATCGGCCAAGACCTGGTCATCTTCTGCAATCAGGATACGCATGCTTGTCTCCTCTGTATGGCACGATTCTAGTGCGCATACGCCTCCAACCCGAGCGCGACCACCGTCGCTATTTCAGGGCCGACCTGTTCGCGAAACTCGGCCTCGGCCTGTTGCACGGCTTGCTGGAAAGCCCGCAGCCACGCTCGACCCGTCTCTGTGAACACCACTTGCTTGGCTCGCGCGTCCAGCGGATCGTCTTCTTTGAGCACCAAGCCCCAAGCTTCGCACTGGTTGACTAAATTACCCATGGCCTGCTTGGTCATGCAGGCTTGTTGCGCCAGCTCGGTCAGGCGCGTCCCTTGCAGACTCAAGTGTCTGGTGATGTGAATGTGCGCTGCGCTGATCTTGTCACGCGCTGCCAGATTGGCCAGCGCCAGGGGTACGCCCTCATTGGCCGCCATCAGCTCCAGCACCCGCGCATCGAATTTGCGCATGGCGTGGCCCAGCACTCGCCCCAGATGGGTCTGCCGCCAGCTGTCATTGAGCATTTTTTCATCCATGTGGAATAGTAAATGAAACTGACCAAAAAATCTATTTACAGCCATGTACTGTACATATACAGTACTGTTCAAGCGCTCAGTAGTTTTGGCGCTTCAAGGGACACAAACACAGCAACCTGTTGATATTCAAGGAGAATTTCATGAGCGAGATGGACAGCGAAAAAGCCAAAGCCCTGCAAGCCGCCCTGGCGCAGATCGAAAAACAGTTCGGCAAAGGCACCATCATGCGCCTAGGCGAAGGCGAGGCCATCGAAGACATCCAGGTGGTCTCCACCGGCTCCCTGGGCCTGGACATCGCTCTGGGCGTTGGCGGCTTGCCTCGTGGTCGCGTGATCGAAATCTACGGCCCGGAATCGTCGGGCAAGACCACCCTGACCCTGCAGGTCATTGCCGAAATGCAAAAGCTCGGCGGCACCTGCGCCTTTGTGGACGCCGAACATGCCCTGGACGTGCAATACGCCCAGAACCTGGGCGTGAACCTGCCCAACCTACTGATCAGCCAGCCCGACACCGGCGAACAGGCCCTGGAAATCGTTGACAGTCTGGTGCGCTCGGGCGCGGTGGACCTGGTCGTGATCGACTCGGTCGCGGCCCTCACGCCGAAAGCCGAAATTGAAGGCGACATGGGCGACAGCCTGCCCGGCCTGCAAGCGCGTCTGATGAGCCAGGCCCTGCGCAAGCTGACCGCCACCATCAAGAAGACCAACTGCACCGTCATCTTCATCAACCAGATCCGCATGAAGATCGGCGTGATGTTCGGCAGCCCCGAGACCACCACGGGCGGCAACGCGCTCAAGTTCTACGCCTCGGTGCGCCTGGACATTCGCCGCACCGGCACGATCAAGAAGGGCGACGACGCGATTGGCAACGAGACCAAAGTCAAAGTGGTCAAGAACAAGGTCTCGCCCCCGTTCAAAACCGCCGAGTTCGATATCCTGTTTGGCGAAGGCATCTCGCGCGAAGGCGAAATCATCGACATGGGCGTGACCGCCAAAGTCATCGAGAAGTC